>Ga0129333_10002221_pt1 | contig 17978 bp, 38 predicted proteins | sample CPB6_08_DNA_FD_94474 | JGI IMG/M metagenome (GOLD analysis project Ga0129333, IMG submission 94474) | Freshwater to marine salinity gradient microbial communities from Chesapeake Bay, USA - CPBay_Sum_0.6_0.8_DNA | ecosystem: Environmental > Aquatic > Marine > Coastal | place: USA: Chesapeake...
CACCGACCCGAGTTGGACTAGGCAGCTACTGCGTAATCCGCACCAACGAATGCCATAGCATCTTCGAAGGTGAATGAAGATAATTCTTCTGCGTTTATTGTTTGATTCCTTTATTAAAGTGGTTTGAGAACCTTCCCACTACTTGTGATATTATAACTCGCATTGCAATCAAATCCGAGTCATCCCCATATATTAAAGAACTTGTTTATAAATAAATATATACGAATATATAAAACGTAAATATTTTTTAAATATTTTTAATAAATTCAATAAATTTTTCTAACTTCGATTCGTTTATTGATTTTTTAAATTCATCTTTCCAAATTGGTTTTTTAGGACTTCGTTTACCATCACACAAAAAGAATACATTATCAATGTTACCCTCATCCATATAATAGTTAAATCCATTCTTACCAACTGCATCTTCTAAAGCCAAAATGAATGTTTTTGGATTTTCTGAAATTCCATTTTTGATTCTACCAAAATCGGAACTAGCTCTTTCCATAAAACATCTATCTAAATAACTTTTACACTCACATAAACCTTTTAATTCATTTGTGTATAAGTGTCTATCAACTTGAAATTTTAAAGTGTATCCATTTTTAGATGTGGATTCTATAAAATCATTTTTCTTTGATTCACCACCCTTTTCGGTTTTCCAAATCAAATCCAATAATAACTCTACTGAATCTTTCATTGTTGAACGAACCATACCCATCTCTCCCTTCTTTCCCCACTCATTTGCTTCTTTAAGTTTTAACTCAAAGAATTCAATGTAAAGTTTAATGTTTGGATTCATCTAATAATTTTTGAATTGATGTTTTATATTCTTCTATTGATTTTATATTTTGTAACATTTTATTCCTTACATATAATCCAATTTCCTCTGGAGTTTTATCATTTAAAATTTCTTCGTATGTAAAGCTAATTTGTTTTTTATCAGACTCACATTCTTTTAAAATTCTTTTTAAATAATAAGTGTCTTTAATCATTAGAAAAATTTATTTTTAGGTTTTAGTTTTCCTTCTTTTGCCAATTCTATTGTAGATTTTTTCTTCTCCAATTTAGCTTCTTTCACTCTCTTCTTTAAAGCCTTTTCATATCCAGGCGGGTATTTAGTTTCAACTGATATTGGACCGTTTGGAAATTTTTTTAAATCATATTTCCAAATTGAAATACATCCATCATCATCTTTATACTCAACCTCAAACTTCATTCGTTTCTCAACCTTTTCAGGCCATCTTGCCATAGAATAAATTTATAATGTAAATATACAAAAAAGTTTTGTATTTTCCAAGTCTTTTTGAAAAATTTATAAGAGGTTGATTATCAATGTGTTATAAAGAGAAACTTTCACCACACCCACAAGTTCTACTTGCGTTGGGGTTTACCCATTCAAATCCCTTACCATTAAGACCGGTTGAGTATTGTAGTTCTGTACCAACTAAATACAGTAGTGATTTTCTGTCAATAGCAACTTTTAAACCTTCACCAATTTCAATTACTTCATCGGTTGGTTCTATTGTATCATCAAAATCCATAACGTATGATAATCCACTACATCCACCACCTTTCACACCCACTCTCAAAAACCATCTTTCGGTAGTGAACCCTTCTTCTGACATTAGGTTGATAATATGTTGTTTTGCTTTTTCGTTTACAGTAATCATATTAATGCTTTGAACCTTTTTCTAATTCTGATAATAATCTTTTTATCATTGTAATCTTCAACTTTAGATCTATTTTTAGATTTATTATTTCTAAAATTTTAGATTCAAATTCAGTTTGAGTTAAACCCATAAAAAAACCTTTTCTTTTATAAATGAATAAGATTTGTTTATAACCTGATTCCATAGTTGATCACCAAATATACTCAATCCATAAAATGGAATTGCAACAAAATAACAAGTTAAAAGACCTGTTATAGTATGTGGGTATCCTAAAAGAAACACTCCAAAATTACTAACTATAAAAAATATTGTAGAACTTAAAAAAACATTTTTAACTCCTACATTTTTTGAATACCATCCATAGATAGTTACTAAACTAAATGATAAATATACAAATAAGCTAATGGGATGAAATCCTAATACTATATCTGAAATAAACATTGATAAAAGTGGTACGATAATTGATAACCATCTTTTACCAATGTGAATTCCAGAAAACAATGCAAGTGCAGTAACCGGAGTAACATTTGGTGGATGTGGTATTAACCTAAACCAAATTGTTACAAAAACAAAAAATAATAAAAATAATTCTTTTCTATTCATATTAATCCCACCATCCTCTCATATCAGAACCATCATATTTATTTAGATTCCTAGAGTTTTTTGTTCCTTTTATCAAATCCCACAGTTCTTTCCATTCCTCATCTTCTAAAAATTGTGCAGTTTTATAGATATTTCTTCTATGTGATTTTTCTTCTTCAGATTCATCATCTACTAATCTATAAAGACCATCTTCACATTTCTCAAACCCCCAATCAGTATCAGGTAGTTTTCCAAACTTGTCTTCGGTTCTTTCTATATAATTATCATCCAATTTATTTTTTAGAAGTTCCAAAACTCTTTCCATAGCTTTTAGTTTTGGTTCTCGTGTTTCACTCACTTCTATTCCCTTTTCTTTCATTCCTTTATATGTTATAGAAAGAGAACGATATAATAACCGTAAATTAAAATGATAATCCCACCATTGATGTTGGTATAACTCCCTCCTAAACCTCCATATATTCTTTATGAATAATGGTATATCATAACGAAATGTAGAATAGGTTCGATATAACCAATGTTGGTGCCAGATTAATCGTTTAAGAGATTTATTGAACATATTAGTAAACTTAACTTCCATATTAGTATTTACTTCTTCCTCTATTAGTACTAAACCTTTCTAAATCAGAAATATTTGAGTTAGGGGTTTTTCTCTTTTTTTTGAAAAGGTCACTTAACTTTTTTGCCTTTCGAATTGTAATCATTCCTTTTGGAGTTTCCTCCATTACTGGTGCTCTCCACATTTCGAATACTATCCATATTAAAGACAACACCCAAAGGAGAATTAAAATTTTAATCATAAAATTGATTTTGAGTTATTGTATGTGGTATTTTAACACTTACACATCCAGTTGGTAATCTTTGATTTTTAAGATAATTGTTTATATATCCTATTATATTCGCAGAACCAATTGGGTTTGCGGAGTGTACATAAATTTGAGGTAATGGTATTCCACTTGTCATTGATTCCGATATTAACCATCTTGCACAATCCATACCCGTTTTTTCTTTTATATTATTATAATCCAATTGAAAGTTTGGTTTCGCATTGTTATAATATTCTTTCATTGCAGTTTCACCCAAATCGTGGTCTAATGAAATTACTTCGTATGAATCCAACCCATTCATCTTAATATGTGAAACAAATTCATCATAATTTGTTACCACTTCCCATTTTTCATCCAAAGGTGTTCTTACATCATCGAGATACAGCCATATCCTTTCGTTTCTCATTTTTTGTCCTTTTTTTTCTTATTCACCGAAATCGTCGTTCACGTCGATTTTTTACCTAAAACTATTTGATAGTGCACTTATACCTTCTACCCATTACCCCACTACGGTAACCATAATAGGAGTGTAAAGAATATCCACCAACTTATCTCCGCCCATATCCTATCCGAATCCAGATACGAAAGTACGAACATAACCACTACCCACGCCGTTACCCATACGGGATTGGATTCCCCTACCGATACTACCATCATTATCCAAAAGAGGGAAATCAGTACCATACCATCTACCCATTCCCTACGAATGAACGATATGGGTACTGAAGTACTCAAACCGATACCACCTATCCATATCCAATTCCATTGGGTATCTATAAAGAAAACGGAGAGTGTCATTAATCCTATATACCCCATCCAAAGGATTCTGTTACGGCCCAATGGGTCTTCTTCTATTACTGAAGAGAATGATTCGGGTAGTACCCAATTGTTGTTTATAGTGGATTGCATTAAATATAGTAGGGGTAGTATTGATATGGATAACATACCGATAATATTCCATGCTAATATTTGAATTAAGTCCATTTGTACCGAAATTTTGTTAATGTAGTTTTTCTTCGAATACTATTGGTTCTAATCCGTTCTTTTGTCGATAATCATTTATCGCGGATTGTACTGCATCTTGTGCTAATACCGAACAATGTATTTTGACGGGTGGCAAATTTAATTCTTCAACTAAATCCATATTATCTAATTTTGCCGCTTCATCAACACTCTTTCCTTTTAACCATTCGGTTGCAAGAGAAGATGCTGCTATCGCCGAACCACAACCAAAGGTTTTAAACTTTGCATCCGTTATGATTCCATTTTCGATTTCAATTTGGAGTCTCATTACATCACCACATTTCGGGTGCTCCAACTAACCCTGTCCCCACTGTTGGTTTACTCTTATCCAACGTACCAACATTACGGGGATTTTGGTAATGGTCTATTACCTTTTCTCCGTATGCCATATTATTCTCCTTTTATGTTATTTATTTCTTTCCAATTCACACTGTATGTGATTTGTACCAAAAAGATAATCGTATTCTACTTCTGATGTATCTTCACCACATATCTTACAAACCCATTTTCCTTTTCTATCCTTAATAAGGGTTCTTTCTTTCTCACCTATATTCCTTTCGTATATAGTTTTCCCACCATCTGGTGATTCGTATATCTTTCCTTCGTAATCGTATTTCTTTCTTTCTTCTATAACTTCCCACAATCTTTTACGAATGAGAGCACCTAATTCAGAATTGTTTGGAGTATTTATTACATCTTCAGCAGTTATTGTTAATAAGGTTGTACGATATTTCATAACTCTTTGAATGTACTCATCTCCACCATCATCACTTTTTCTATTATAACATTCTCTACAACACTGTCCTGCTCCCTCCACATATCCGTGTCGGAAATCAATATGTGTGTTGATTAATACATCTGTAAGTTTACCACAAATGATACAGGTTTCAAAAACTTCGGATGCCTTTTCTTTATATTCGTAACTACCACCCATATCGTGTCCAATACGGGTTACCATACCATCTTCATCTATCTGAAGTGGTACATGAGGGTCTTCGTTTGACCACTCTTTGATTTGTTCTGACATAATTTATATTTTGGTTAGGTAATAATAATTATAGGACTATATAATTTCTATATTATATTTTTTATTAGACGTTTCCTTTATGGCAATCTCTTTGTACGAATTTACAAAATCTCTAATCTTTACACAGTTTTCATACTTCTCCATATCCGAATTCCATTCAAGGATACATTCCATCCAATCGATAGACCATTTATCTTGTATTTTTCGTATGAATTTAGGATTATTAATATCATGTCTTTTGAAATCATTTAATAGACATTTAGTAATAATACCGAACTCCTCATCCGTTGGAACTCCGAATATTTCTATGAATTCATCCACAGTTACCGCCATAACCCCATCAGGATACTTTTCTATATCGTGGAAAAATAGTAATCGTTGGAACTTTTGAGCCTTATTATTCAACTCATCCATATATTCATTATCATCTTCCGAGCTAAACATAATATATAATTAAAACTTTCCCCATTGATTTTTATCTTGGTTTTCGGTACTTATTTGAATTCCCTTATAAATATCTTTAAAAACCTGAACAATATCCTTCAAAATTATACTTCTATATGGTAATCGAATTTTATACCACAATAAAACAATCAATACTATAAGGTTAGCGGTATAATTAAAAATAAGAGCCCAATCATTTAATATAATAGCATATATCTCCATAAACACTTCACCCAAAAACCACACAAGTAACATACCCCAACCGATATGACACCTTTTATCCTTTATGGTTCTCCACATTTCTGGTAGAGATGAAACGCCCAAAAGGAATCCACCAATATACCCTATAATTAAAGTTGTATCCATTATATTCTTGTTTTTTTATCCTGTACTCTTATTATTTCATATTCTATATCACCATGATCGTAATACTCCATATCATCATTACTTTCGACATCACCGTTTTCAACTTTTTCAATAGCTTCTTCGGAACTATCCGCTTGAACCCAATAGGTCCAAACTTGATTTACAGGCATGGTAGCCATAACTCCATACCACTTTTGTTCGGTTTGTTTTTTACTTTTTGCCATTATTTGTTTTTTTGAATTGTTAAATAGTAATTCCACTTTAACCAACTCAACGAAATTCCAAAAGCAGGTGTATGTACTTTTGATTCTAAATAATATGATTTACTAAACCATAGTTTAAAATTTGGTATAACATTTATTATGTCTTTGTTCTTTTGTGCTTTATTATTGGCCACAAACCATTTACTCTTACTCATTATTATTATTTTTAAAATATTCATCATACTGCTTTTTAGCATCGATTAGAACATCATTTGGATTTGGGTTAAAATAATCATCATCATATTCATCCGAATTCGTTTCGTTCTTATCCAATTGTTTATAATCTTCCGCTTCTTCGATAATCCAATTTTTCCATGCATCTTTATGGTAACCCATACCAATGACCAAAGTTTCAAATGAATTCATCACTTCATCTAAATCCAAATCACTATGGTCTATTTCAACTGTTATTTTAGTACCATAGGTTTGTGCGGTAAATACCGCTGGTTTGTTCCAATTTGTGTTAAACTTATCGTAGTTCATAAATTATGCAGATTGTTTTTCTTTAAGTTTTTTTCTTTTTAATTGCTTTTCAGCGATTGTTTGATCCTTCTTTTCAGATTCAACAACTTGTTTTTCCGTCTTTGTGGTTCTTGTTTCCTTCTTCCATTCTTCTTTACTAACATAGACCCAAGTACTACCTGCCATTTGATAAGCTTGTCTATCATCAACTCTGATGATGTTTCCCGTTTGATTGTTTTTAAGACACTTCATTTGTTTTTTATTTAGATTGAATTATAAATACCCACTATACCCACTATCATCCAAAATGTATTTAATAAGATATATGGTCTATTATTACGTTCCCACGCACAATAAGTAAGAATGAGAGCATCAATTGTGTTTACTATCCACATTGCGAGAAATGGTGTATCTTTACCCATTATAGATAAAACACCAAAGGCAAGTATTCTCATAACAACACCTATACCTTCTAATAGCTCTAATAGTTTTTCAGAACCGATTAATTTAAATTCTTTGTCTTTCATAGTTCTTTTTTATCCCAAGTACCATCTGGGTTACGATTCCAAAATTCAACTTCATCTTTTCCAATAGTAAATGGAATTTCAATGAAGTATCTATTTTTTTCATCCCAACCTGGAATATCTCTGTATATTACATTATTAATGTATTTTTTTATTACTTCTGGTCGATAATACAATAGTTTATCTCTATCTCCAAAAAGTTGTATATAATCAACATTATAATATTGATATTCATTTTTCCAAGGACCATTTTTACCTGTTCGGTAAGAACTACCAGACCAATAATGTTCCTTTCTTTTTGGGATTCTAAATCCATTATCAAATTTAAAACTAGATATTGCATTAAATGTTAAAAACTCAACATCACATCCCACTTTAGTATTTGGTATTAGTGATATTAAGTCCAATTCAAATGTTCCACCAAAACGAAGATTCTTATGTGATTTTTTTTCATATAAGAATGATCTAGCAATTTCCCTATCTAATATATCTGAATAATCTTTCGATTCATTTTGGGAAAAACTTCCAACTTTAATTTCTTTTTTTATCATAACTTATAGAATAATGTAATTGCCGTAAAAAAACCAAAAAGTAATACAACAATTATAATTGTCATAATTACATCATAAGTTTCTTCGTTTAATTTAAATTTTTTCATCTACTATTATTTTTCTTATGTGATTGAGTAAAGGTTTATCCTTTCTTTTATACCACCCTCTATCAATTATATTATCAATTATAGTAATAATATCATCTCTCCCATAACACAAATTATCAAAAGGATTTATTACATCATGTGGTGATACCAATTCGTTATTAAAAAAATTTCTTAATTGAATTAATAGGTTGAATTGCTTTTCACTTAAAATGAATTTATCCTTTCCACTCATTTAAAAACACATTAAAGTTTTCTTCTTCTAAAGAAGCGTGAATTTCATACGGATGGGTTTCGTAATCATAACCCATTTTCTGATACCTTCTGTACCAACTTGGTGATTGTAGGTAATGAGTATATTCATGTATTAAACATCTTATTAAATCTTCAGTAGTATTTATTCTTCGATAGTATAAATAAATACTGTTTTCTTCAAAATCAAATTCCGCATCTACATTAAAATCATCGTTTTCATATTCAATAAACGGAGTTGTTTCTTTAAATTTGGAATAACCATAATACTTTTCAATCTTTGGATAAAAAGTATTTACTAATTTTTTAATTTGTTTTAACGTCATTTTCTTTTATAGGTTACTAATTTATACAAATATACGAAAAATTCTTTAATTATCAAAATATAATATAAAGGAACATAAGGTAAAGAGGTAATTACTATTGAAATAGATAAAAATATATTATCTTCCTCTATTTTACCATTTTTGTATAATTGTTGATATGATTGATTTACTAATGGGAATGATAATAGAACATAAACCCAAAATACAAAAAATATATTTTCTAAAGTGATGTTTACCATATTTGAAATCCTCCACAATTACGAAGAAATTTAATAAATTCTTTTACTCTTTGAACTGAAGTAGAATGTGATGATTCTACCGCAATTCCATCAGATGTAACAATTGAGGTATATAACACAGTACCAAAAGGAAATTGTTCATTAAGTGATGATTGTAGTTCATTTGGTATAAACTTGCCAGAACCAAACTCACACCAACTTCCTAAACATAAATATATCCTATCGTTATTATCCTTTAAATGTATAGAATCGTCTAAATATTCTTCCAACGCATCCGCTAAACGGTCACATTGTTTTTGTGTACGAAGGCCTTTACCATCGTTTGAACCCCAATGATCAAAATTAATTTTAAGTTTTGATTTATGAGCCGCCATTTCACACAACATATTGATAGGTCTCCATCCCCACCAATTAGCTCCGAAATAATCTCCTTCTTCTGTCTTTGGGTTTCTACCCGAAATATCTACTCCCATATTATTTAATTTTTATTTTTTTAAAGTTTTATTAGTTAAATCAAAATAATTCCACAAATCTTCAAATATATTAATGATATAATCCAATCCTTTGTTTACTTCATCCGCCCATTCATCTCTCTGAACAGCTCGGATTGTTCCAATGATTTCTTTCATATCACCTTCGAACTCATACATTTTACCTGCTCCAGGTACTCTTTCCTTAACCATCTGCCCACCAAACGCTAACGCTAGATAATTGAGATAAATGTGTGGTAATGTTTCTTCTTCTGATAAGGTTTCTAAATAATCAGTATATTCTTTTGTATTTTTAAGAATAACCATATCCAAATTTCCTCCACCATATAATGATTGAATATCAAACAATACAGATGGGCCTCTATAAAGAGCTTGATGTGGTAATGTGTATCTTTCAATAGTATTGAATATTGAAAATTGTTGATATAAATATGTTAGGTATTCTACTCCATCAATACCACCACTCATCATCCTAATATTAAAAGGCATTCTTTCAGCCTGTGTATGTTTTTCTTTAATTGCTTCTTTTAATGGAATCATGTTTTCAATCGATTATAAAACAAATATACGAATAATTCTTGGATTTTCCAAGTTTTTTAAAAGAAAAAAATAACCCATTGATTATCAATGGGTTATATGTATGGGTTGGCATGCAAGAGGATTTTTATTTCCATCCATATCGATGGTTCATTTTAGGATCTGGTTTAGCTCCTATAATTCTTCTTCTATTTTGAATGAAACTAAATCTTTCCCACTCTTTTCTATCAAACACCACAATCACTTTATTTCCTTTCTTTTTGATTTCCAAAGGTTTTGGAAATATTCTCCATTCATGTGGTTGAATATTTTTTGGTGGATGAGATGGGAAAATTCTTTGTTGTGCACTAACATTAACTACTAATCCTAGTACAACCAGTAATGTAAATAATTTTTTCATATTAATTCCTTTTTAATAGATATTGTTTTGTTTTTTATTTATGGTTAATTGTAAGTTAATATTGTTTTAATTACTTTTTAAAGTTATATTTATAGTTGGTTACCTTAATTAAATCGCGGTGGTTATATATTTTTTAACCAAAAAACGAGGAAATGATTATGGAACAATTATCGTTTTTATGGCACTGGCATTTTTTGTTAGGCCTGGTATTAGGTTGGAAGCTTCTTCCTTACTTAATCGATTTCTTTAAAAAGTTTATTAAAAAATAAACAAAGTACCCCCACCAAAGTGGGGGTTACTTTTTTATTTACTTCTTTTTACAATTCGTGTCACATCCGGTATAACCGATTCGTTTACGAACTTTTTCATTTCATCACCAGTTGTTGGGAAGTTTGATAGAGATTTCCAATCCTCTTTTTCAAACAATCTTCTATCCAATTCAATTGGTAGTAATTGAGTTTGACCCCAATATCCATTTGATAATACTTCCAATGATTTGTAATATTGTTCCTTATTGGTTCTATCTTTTTCTTGTAAAGATAGTTCGGTAGCAAACGCTCTTAATATAGAAACGTTTTTAGATGGAACTTTACGGGTTTCGTTTTTGTATGTATATTCACTACCAACCACTTTTCTAATATCATCAATCTTATCTGCGAGTTTTTTAACTGAACTTACAATTGGATTGAGTTTATTGGTATAAGTTTCTGGTGTGAAGTATAATGTACCATAGTTAATCTTTTTGGTATTTGTTTTCCAATTAGATTCGTCTGCTCTACCATCTAAACAGAATGATTGAACTATTGGTGCTGAATTAGGATTTTCTTGTCCTAAATGGGTTGATACTTCTTCCATAGCTTCTCTCAACTTTCTATATGGAAACAATCTTTCACTATCTCCAATTGCTTCGAAAGTCTTTTCCCATATCTTAACATATTGGAATGTTTCCCATTTAAGTACCAAAGTATTAATTGTACTCATTAAAGTCGTCATTTCCTCTTCGGTAAGATGATTAAGATGATCAAGTGTATAAACAGGTACTTCATCAATTTGGTATGAAGTATATTTGTTTATCATCTCACACGCCGCTTTACAGTGGTGAGCATCTACTAAATGGATTTTACCATTTCTTTTAAATCCAATGAAGGTTCTTAACAACCCTCTAACACTCATCCCACCTCTTGTTTGTGATAGAAGTGAATCCATCAAATCATAAACGTGGGGGATGTTAATATCCCTATTCTTTTCATTGTCTACTAAATCGGTAAACTTTACCCATTCGATATTACCCATAGGTAATTTTGATTTTTGTACTGAAGATTCTAGTCCCTTTAAATATTCGATGTATTCAGAAACTCCATTCTCACCAATATAGAATCTAAAGTTTTTATAACTATTAGCTCTTGATTCCAATCTCCTTAACATCGCAGGTGCGGGTTGTTTATCCAACAATAGAATAAATCGGAAATCATCTCCATACTCTTTTGTTTCCATAAGAGATTTTACAGAGAATGCGATGGCCTGTTCGGTTGAATCCGAAAGTCCTGTTTTGTCCTCAATGATGTGATTGAATTTTGGTAGATATACGTCAGTAAGTTTTTGATGGCCCGAATTATCGTTCTCATCAATCTTAAATGAAAATTTAGTAGTTTTAAATATAGAACCTACTAAATCACCTTGTGGTAGATAACCACTCTTTTGTAATTTGGCCTGTACGAAGGCTTCCCATTTTCTTCCTTCTTTTGTTTTTTCTGATGCGATGAAGGATACTGCATCTTCTTTTGTGAACATCTTGTTCATGTTTGTTTGAGTTTATGTCAGTAAACCTTGTATGTTTACCAACGGTTAAAGAATAATTTATAGATACAAATATACGAAATAAATTTCATATATCCAAATTTTTATGCAATTCGGTATCCAACATACCCACAATCACAATGTACATTCTTTTGTGCTGGGTGTGAGGTTAAGGTTATCATTGGATTACTATCCCATAACTCTTTACCACATTCGGGACATGATATACCATTCTTTACAGGTTCTCCATATCTAGCTCTATAATACTGAAAGTATTCAGCATTATGTTCATCTAATGTTTTTAGTTTTGGTTTTGTTTTTGTTTTCATTTGTAACGATTTGGTTCTTTTATTGATTCGATATACATTCTTCGTAAAGTGTTAAATAACATTTGTTCTGATATTGAGTATTCCTTTGGTTCGGTTGCTGATGTATATACAACCATAATTTGAATTATTTCTGCTTTTGATAATAACCCATATCCTTTTACCATAACATCATCTGGTCCGTGTAACAATAACCAAACCATTAATGTATTAAGGGCTTCTTTTTGTTTAAGTGTTATTTTCATAAAAGATTTTTATCTTTAAAAAATAGGTAAGTTTGATAATCCCATCCCTGATAATCAGATAAGATATTTGGAAATAACTTTTCTAAAATCTTATATGTTGCCTGATACATAGGTTTTGAACGCCAATACAATATATTATCTTTTACAAATGATGTTCCCATTAATTCAAATATTAATTTGTGGTTGTGGTGTAGATATGAATGGCTTGGATGAACATTATAAAAATCCTTTTCCCACATTGTTTTAAAATCATACCCCTTTAATCCCACCATCCATTCGTTAATTTTGTGATATAAACTTTCGTATGTATCATCTGATTCTATGTAACAAGGTTGAATCGGAAAACGAAATCCAATTTGTTGGAGATATTCGATATTACATTTAGTATCTACTGGTAAAGGTATCTTATAGTCGAAAAAGTTATTAAATGTCTTTTCCGTATATGCTATTACGTTTGGATACTTTTGAATCGTATTTAACTCACATGAAAGGGTTTCGGTATAAATTTCAGAATAACTATTAAAATCTACATTATAATCCTTTAATCGGTAGTTTGAAAAATTAAGTTTACTTTTAGAATACACACTACTCAAATAACTACCTACCATCAATTCTTCAGCCTCCTTACCCAATCCAAATTCATTAATAAACTTATTAAGTAATCCCCGATTTAATACATTAACCACATCATCATACTCCTGTATATTATTCTCTCTTGAGAAGGAGATGTTGATATATGGATTGTTAAACCCGTTTTTAATTGCTAATAGGGTTATTAACAACTTTACAGGTTTGGGTTTACCCAACTTACACATTATATCGTAATTCCGATTTTTAAATTCATCGTATTGATTCATTACGAATTGTTTATAATATGGATTACCTGAAAAGGTTGAAAAGTGCAGGTTATCAAAATTAACTACACCCAATAGTGGAAGTTCTATTACATTTGGTTCTACACCACCAATAGAAGCATCCTTTAATAGGAACACATTATCACCATACCCACTCAAACTAGCTACCGAAGGAAATAGGGTATCGATGATTAGAACGGGTATGAATTCTTCTATATCCTTTACCATCTGATCCATTTCTGAAGCCCATTCCCTCTGTTTATGATCAAATCGGGTAAGAATGAGAATATCAATCTTTTTCTTTCTAACCGCTCTTCTCATTTGGGGTATATGGTCTTCTCCCTCAAAAAATTGAAAGGAACATCCAATGTTATGAAAGAACTGAAAATCTAAAACTTTATCGTAATCATCCCTAACACTAAACAATCCAAATCTTATATTGTGGTGTTTCATATTAAAATGGTAAATCTTCCACTATCTAATGATATGTTCATAATATTATTTTGTTTTAATTTAAAAATATCCAAAAAGGAATCCCAACCCTTCACTACAAGTTCGGTAACCCAAAAGATTCCAGCACACATAGTATATAAGAACATAGAGATACAGATAGAGATATAATATATAGTATAACACTATATCCTCATACCTACCTTCAGAGACCTCTTATATACATTCATACCACCCTGAAGAATCCATCTCTCCCTTAACCAATTAAGAAACTCCCTATCTGGATGGGAATACTCACCCGATTGAAGAATCTCCTCCAATCGATTCCACTTTAATCCACCACCATCCCTACCACCAATGTGATCCCATAACCATGGAGAGTTATCCTCCATTAACCATTTTAACCATTCCGCTTGTGATTTCCTTAATTTCCATCTATGTGGTTTCATATACTATACCTTTACAAATCCGAAATGAAGTGAAATACCCTTCACTTCACCCGTATGATAGAGTGATGGGTATCCTAACTCCTTTTACTATGTCTTTTCTATACGAGAAAAAGCTAACCTCCGTATGCAAACGAGTCCCCGCTGGGTATCCCTCAAATCTTTTTTTACCGTTTACAAGTAACCGGAAAGGGGGGGTGTTACTCTTCGATACCCTTCAACCCTAACTCTACTAGCTCACTCTCTACGTTCCTACCTCCACTACGGATAAGGTTCTCTGTTGCCATCTCATCGATGGCGAGTTTTGCGTGGGTTTCGGTGATGTACCTCCTACCTATTAGTCCTTTGTACTTTTTAGGCCCCTTTTGGAGTTGTACCATAGTGGGGAACTTTTCGGTAGGTATCCCTACGATAGTGATGTTTTTATATTTTATTGTTTCCATATATACTATGTGTGCTGATTTTATTTATGCTACCAATTTTAAACCCTTTTCTATATCTGATTTCTTGTACCCAAATCTCATTAATCGATTTACAGCTTCTTCTTTAGATACTATACCGAACACATATTCACCTCTCATCATACTCTTAATAGAGTTGGCGAAGGCTGCGGGTGAACCCGGTTTAGGTTCATTGTTTACTGTTACATACTTAACACCAGCTTCGATTTCAGTACCATTATCGGATTTCAAACCACTATTCTCATAATCTTCGTAAATGTCATACATACCATTGAACTTACCATATTCAAATAGGTGAGCGAAGGAATGAACATCTTTGTAGATGTAATCAGAAACTTTAGAACCATCACTCATCCACAGATTCACATCTAATGAGTTACCATTAGCGAAGGAAGAGGATTTAACCGAACATTCAATATGTGGGTAATTCTTCTTAACGTATTGTTTCACAATAGTACCAGCGATAGGACCGTTACCATAGATTTTAGGAGTGATAGGTTTACCCCAATAATCGGTAGTTCTTAAGCCTTTAGAAGGGATTTCGAAAACCATACCATTAATTCCAATTTTTACATTTTTAGATTTCATAACGTTTATCATTTATTACATAGTAAACATACGAAGAAATGCCGATATAAACAAGCCTTTTGGTAAATATTTTTTTAAATAATTATAAACCCTTCATTTTCAATCTTTTGTATATATCTCCTTGTTACCATCTTTTTCGCTTTGATAATCAATGACTTACTCTTATGGAGGTTATTCTCCACAAAGGTGGCCTCCCTCTCTAGGGGATTCCCTTTGTAATCCCTCCTTCGGTGCCAGTACTTGTAATCCCTATACTTTTGTTGAGCGTGTGTCCACTCATGGGCTACTGTCCTATATAGGGTAGAGTAGGACCGAACCCTATGGAGGTTGATTGTTATCACACCTTCCCAATCCCACTCACCTAACCAATCGGTTTTCTTTCGGTTGGTATATATAATCCTTTTACATTTGGAGGGCCCTAATTTATTCTCAGCCCAACGCATAAGGGTCTCCGGTCTAATTGGTTTAAACATATAGTATTATTTAGAGTTTAAAGATACGAAATTCCGTCCACAAAAACAAGCGGTATTTTCCTCCACCCATAGGGGCAGTATCCCGCCCTCCACTCCCTAAAGTTACGAAAAAAAATCCATATAATCAAGCCTTTTTAGATATATTTTTTTTCACTATATGTGGACGCAAAAAAAACCCACCACACTGGAGACCAATGTGTAATGAGAGATTAAAATAGTGTTGGTGGGTGGTACAGAACGTACACTTGGATAGGAGAGAACGGTCTCAAAAAAAGTATCTATACTCTACCTAGAGGAATTCTCAATCGGTTGGAGTTTTACTTATTCCATAGGAACTTAAAGAAGCCCTTCCAATCGAATGCGAATAGTGAAAGCGTACCCATAGTGAACGATAACACAAAACAACCGATTTCATTTAACTCACCAGCGAATAGGTGGGAGTAGTTTCCACTCATTATCTCATAGGAGATGAAGAAGGAAAGGATGGCTACCAATAGTATCTGATAATTTTTCATATTACAAATATAATGAATTTTTTTGAATTAAACAAGCTTTTGGATTAAAATCTTTCGATATTGTTATGTAGGATTCTCACATAGTTCCTATTAAGTGGGTGTCTCTGATTGAAATCACATTTCTCCCACAAACCTCTTAATCTAGCCCAATCAACCTCCACATAGTTAACCACATCACCAGAAGAGTTCTTTAGAACCTTTGAGAATTCCTTTCCAATTCGGATTACATCAACCATACCCTTCACTATATCCATACTCTTTTTGAAGTTACCACAATTGGGGGTTTCCTTAATCATCTTATCTCTCAACACCATCGCCTCTTTAGTACACCCTTCGAAGATGATTTCACATTGGACCGATTCGATTTCTCTCACCATCCTTCTTTCAAATTCGGTAACCATAGTATGACGAAGTGGATTCCTCATATTAGCGTGATAGTGTGAAACCACATCACTACAAAAGGTTTTTTCAGAATAACCCTTACTCAAGTTAACTCTACTGAAATAAACCATACCATCGGAGAAAGTGGTTTTGTACAACCTACTCATTTTTCTTTTGTTCATATTGTTATCTTTAATTATCAATCTCATTACATAGTAAACATACGAATAATTCCTGAATTTACCAAAGCTTTATACAGTTATTTTCAAAAAATCTCTAACTCATTGATAATCAATCCCTTACCCAAAGCTTGCGTGCTAGGACTGGCCCACGCTGGCCCTCACTGTATTTACAGTATTCCAGTCATCTTGCTGGTGGATTTCCTCCACATTAGGGGGTATTTTTATAACCTGGAAGGAATACCCTCCACCGTAATGTGCTGGTAATGGGCATAAAAAAAGGGGAGTTGAAACTCCCCTCCTTTGAGGTGAACCCCACACACACTTGGGGGTGACCATTGAGATGAATTAAGCTCCGATGAACTCATTTCTCATTTGACGAGCCTTCTTCAAAGATGAAGTAGAACCATCAAATTTCTCACCATCAACAGTAGCCCTTACGCGGTAAGATACATTACCTGAAGGGAAGGTGATTTTCTGAATGTTAGAACCAGCTGATTCATAAACAGTAGTTCTTTTTTTTGCTGTAACTTTCTTAGCCATTGCTTTTAAGTTTAAAATTTTGTGTTGAAGTTAATATTGAGGTCTCAACACGTTAACCCCTTATTGTTACTTCGTAAAGATACGAAAGCTTTTTGGACTTTCCAAATTTATTTCTGTATTTTCTTGGGATATTTTACATAGGATTTCATCCCACTATTGGTATCCATATAGAACCAACTCCAATCTTCACTCCCATAGAACCTCTCCCAATTAGGACCGGTTTCCATCTCCCTAGTGGTACGATTGTACTTAATCACACCGATTTCCTTTAAGGCCTTATATACAGAGGAATAATACCCAGGATGTGTATGACCCAACATCTCATATACTACTTGGGACCATTTGGGTTTATTGGAATAACCCATCACATTACGAAGGTGGTCATATATACGAAGGAGATACCTTTTATTTATATTGGACCAATATTCGTAATCAATTTTATTGTAGTACACCGCTTGATATTTGTGAGGTACTTCCACATAGTTAATGTTACTCATTCTTTTAAGTTTTATCGTTTATATAGTAAAGATACGAAATAATCGTGATATTACCAAATCTTTTTTACCCATGAGGTAGGATGGTTAATACCATATTCCTTCAACATCCGATTTGCA
>Ga0129333_10002222_pt1 | contig 17976 bp, 16 predicted proteins | sample CPB6_08_DNA_FD_94474 | JGI IMG/M metagenome (GOLD analysis project Ga0129333, IMG submission 94474) | Freshwater to marine salinity gradient microbial communities from Chesapeake Bay, USA - CPBay_Sum_0.6_0.8_DNA | ecosystem: Environmental > Aquatic > Marine > Coastal | place: USA: Chesapeake...
GACGCGCTGCGCGAAGCCCTCCACGATCGCCGTCTTGCCCACGCCCGCCTCGCCGAGGAGCACGGGGTTGTTCTTGGTGCGGCGGCAGAGGATCTGGATCGCCCGCTCGATCTCCTTCTCGCGGCCGATCACCGGATCGAGCTTGCCCTGCCGGGCCAGCTCCGTGAGGTCGCGGCCGAAGCTGTCGAGGGCCGGCGTCTTGCTCTTGCCTCCCTTGGGGCTGGCCTCGCCGCTGCCCGCGCCGGCTCCGGCCGGCTGCCGGCCGCCCATCCCGGCCCGCTCACCCCCTTCGCTCTCCATGCCGTGGCCGAGCAGGTTGAGGACCTCCTCCCGGACGTCCTCGAGCTTCAGGCCGAGGTTCATGAGCACCTGCGCCGCCACTCCCTCCTGCTCGCGGAGCAGGCCCAGCAGGATGTGCTCGGTGCCCACGTAATTGTGGTTCAGATTCCGCGCTTCCTCCATCGAATACTCGATCACCTTCTTGGCGCGGGGCGTCTGGGGGAGCTTGCCCATCGTCACCATGTCCGGTCCGCTCTGCACCAGCTTCTCGACCTCCATGCGAATCTTCCGCAGGTCGATGTCGAGGTTCTTGAGCACGTTGGCGGCGACACCGCTGCCCTCCTTGATCAGTCCGAGCAGGACGTGCTCGGTGCCGATGTACTCGTGGTTGAAGCGCTGGGCCTCCTGGTTGGCCAGCTGCATCACCTTGCGGGCGCGGTCCGTAAAACGCTCGTACATGGAAGATCCTTCGTGCCTCGAGGCCCGGCCACCGTCCCGCCCATGGCGGGTGTCAATTCGGCAGCCCCTGACCTCCTCCGGGAAAGCCGTGCAAACCGTACGCCATTTCCCTACGAACATTCTAGCCATTCGCTGAAAAAGGCATCCCGGGACGGTTTTCGCCCCCTGCTGACGCAGGCTCAGGCAGGTGGGCGGCTGGGCCACGCGGCTGCGGCAGGCAGCCCTGCGTCGGTTCGTCGCACGAGCCGTGTCGGCGGCGACGACCGGCCGGGAACGTCCCCGATTCAGGCGGCCACGTCCCGCGATGCGGATGACGGCGGAGCCGCCGACACGGGCAGGACGGCCCCGTCCGGAACGGCTTCGTCCGCATCGAGCAGGCGGAGTTCGGCGGCGATGGCGTCCAGCCAGCCCGCGCCGGAATCGCTGCGGGACAGTTTCTCCAGGGCCCGTCGGGCCTCCGCGGTCCGCCCCACGCGGCGCAGCAGCGTGCCGAGCAGGAGTTGGGCCTCGCCGTCGGTCGGAGCCTGCTCCAACAACTCCCGCAGACGAGACTCCGCCGTCGCCCAATTCCGGGCCAGATAGGCATTGCGGGCCTCGAGAAACATGGCGTCGGCCTGCCGCGGACGGATGCTGCGCAGGGGCGGGGGAAAGGCCGCCACGGCGGACGCCGTCGACACCAGCCAGATCGCCACGGTGGCCGTCCAGAGTGCGATCAGGAAGGGGGCCTCGACGAGGCCCGTCCAGATCCACGTCGTGAGCACGGCCACGTCGACGGCCAGTCCGAACGCCAGCGCGAGCACGAGGCCCATCAGGCTGCCGCGCAGCCAGAGCCAGGGCAGTCCTGGCCAGACAAGAGTGAGGTGTCGGGCGGCGTGCATCGGGGGCCTTCCGCGGGGGGCGGGAGTGTAGGCCCGGAGGGCCGTTTCTCCAAGGCGTCCGGGGCGTGCTACAACGGGCGGGAAAAGCCATGCAAACCAGCGCATCCGCCGGCGAACCGCTGCCCCCCGCCCCGGCCGGCATCTGGCGAGCGGTCGACGCCTCGGCGAACCGCGCCGCCGAGGCCCTGCGTGTGCTCGAGGACGTGGCCCGCTTCCTCCTCGACGACGTGGCGCTCACGGCGCTGGCCAAGGAACTCCGCCACGAACTGGCGGGGATGCTCGCGGCGGAGCCCTTCCGCCACCGCTCGGCGGCCCGCGACGTGGGAGGCGACGTGGGCGCGGGCCTGACCGCAGCGGCGGCTCTGCCGCGCACCGATACGGCGGGCCTCGTGGCGGCCAACGCCGCCCGGGCCGCTCAGGCCCTGCGCAGCCTGCAGGAGTGTGCGGCGCCCCTGGCACCGGCCTGCGTGGCTGGTTTCGAACGCATCCGCTACCGGCTCTACGAACTGGAGCGCGGGCTGCTGACGGTCGTGCGGTCCCGCGACCGCCTGGCGGACGTCAGCCTCTGCGTGCTCATCGACGGTCGCGACGGTCCGGCCGCCTTCGCACGGATGATGGAATCGCTCGTCGAGGCGGGCGTGCGCATGTTTCAGCTCCGCGACAAGGGCCTGGCCGTGCCGCAACTCGTGGAGCGGGTGCGGCAGGCGCTCGAGATCGCCGGCCGCAGCGAGCCGGCCCTGCGGCCGCTGGTCGTGGTCAACGATCGCGTCGACGTGGCCGCGGCACTCGGCGCGGCGGGTGCGCACGTCGGCGCCGACGACCTGCCGGTGCGGCTGGCCCGCCGCGTGCTCGGCCCGGCCGCCGTGCTCGGCTGCACGGCCCACGACGTGGCCGAGGCCCGCGCCGCGGCCGCCGCCGGCGCCGACTACCTCGGCATCGGGCCCTGCTTCCCGTCGGCGACGAAGGTGTTCGCCACACACGCGACCCCCGATTTTCTCCGCACCGTGAGCCGCGAGATCTCGCTGCCCTCGTTCGCGATCGGCGGCGTGTCCCGGGATCGCCTCGCCGAACTTGCGGCGCTGGGCGTGACCCGCGTGGCCGTGGCCTCGGCCGTGACCCAGTCCGGCGATCCGCCCCGCGCCGCCCGCGACCTGATCGAGGGCCTGGCGCGCCTGGCCCCGACGGCCGTGCGACGCTGACCGCGTGGGTCAGGGTGTCGGCTCCTCGACGGCGGCCCCTTCCTGGAGCAGGGCCAGCACCGCCGCCGCCATGGTCGCTTCGTCGCCCGGTCGATAGCCCACCCACACCCGGCGCACGCGGCCGTCGGGGGCGACGAGGAACGTGGAGGGAAAGGCCTCCAGGGACAGCCGCGACGCGAACACGGCGTGGGCCAGCGGATCGCTGAACACCCAGGCATCGATGGCGATGCGCTGTCCGGCCAGGAAGCCACGGGTCTCGGCGGCAAGCGCGGCGGGGCTGTCCTCGGCGCCGGGCCCGCAGGAGATGGCCACGAGCTGGAAGCGGGGCTCGGCGGCCAGCCTGCCGGCCAGCCGGGCCAGGCCGGGCAGTTCGCGGCGGCAGGGCGGGCACCATGTGCCCCAGAAGTTGAGCAGCGTGACCTTCCCGGTGAACTCGACTCCTGCCGCCGCCGGCTCGGCCAGTGACACCACGGACGGCGGATCGAGCAGGAGGCCCACGGCCGGGTGTCGGCTGCGGCCGGCATCACAGCCGACACCGAGCACGACGGCCAGTCCGACGGCCGCTCCGAGCATGCGGGAATGTATCATGCGGATGGATTCGATCACGTGGCCGAGGGACGACGTCCAAGTGTACGAAGTCGAGCAGAAGTTTCGCGTCGCCGACACGGCCGCCGTCGAGCGCAGGCTCGTGTCCCTGGCGGCCCGATTCCGCGATCCGCTCGAGCAGATGGACCGCTACTTCGCCCACCCCTGCCGGGATTTCGCCCGCAGCGACGAGGCGCTGCGGCTGCGGCGCTGCGGTGCCGAGGTGATGGTGACCTGGAAGGGGCCGCGCATCGACACGGCCTCCAAGACCCGTTTGGAGATGGAGCTGGGCGTGGCGCAGGCGGAGCCGCTGCCGGGCGGGCCGCCGGGGGGCCAGGCGACCGTCGATCGCTGGACAGAATTGCTCGAGGCCCTGGGCTTTCGCCGCGTCCGCGACGTCGTCAAGCGGCGGCGGCCGGCCCGCGTGCCCTGGCAGGGAACGGAGGTCGAGGTGGCCCTCGACAGCGTGGCCGGCCTGGGCGACTTTCTCGAATTGGAACTGCAGGCGGGAGCCGGCGAGGTGCCGCAGGCCAGGGCCTGCATCGATGCGCTGGCCCGGGAACTCGGCTGCGCCGAGTCCGAGCGGCGCAGTTATCTGGAACTGCTCATCGCCGCCGGCCGCTGAGGGGCGGCGCGCCGCCGCGCGAATCCGACGCGATGATCGAACCACCCGGCCAGACAGTGCACGCGAACGCCGCTCCCGTCCAGCGGGAAGTCCGCAATACCTTCTGGCTCGAGTGCTATCAGGCGCTCGTGCGCGTGGGATGGATCTTCAAGACGGAGACCATCATCATGCCGGCCGTGCTCGACGCGGTCGTCGACTCCGGGCTGCTCCGCGGCCTGCTGCCCGTGCTCAACCGGGGCGGGCAGAGCGTGCCGCCGCTGCTGTTCTCGGCCACGCTCGCCCAACGGCCGCTGAAAAAATGGACGGTCGTGCGCACGACCCTGGCCATGGCCGGCTGCTTCGCGCTGTTGGCCGCATCCTGGGGCCTGCTGCAGGACCGGCGTCGGGACCTGCTGGCGGCCCTGTTCCTTGTGCTCTACGCCGCCTTCTCCACGGCGAACGGACTCAATCAGCTGGCGCTGGCCGCCGTGCAGGGCAAACTCGTGCCGGCGGCGCAGCGCGGCCGCGCCATGCTCGTGAGCGCGACCCTGGGCAGCGCGCTGGCGATCGTCGCCGCCCTCTGGCTGCTGGGCCCGTGGCTGGCCATGGAGGGCGGATTTCCGCGGATCTTCGCCGCAACGGCTGCGTTCTTCGCGCTGGCTGCGGTGTTTCCCGCGTTGCTTCTCGAGCAACCCGACGCGCCGACCGCCGTGCCGCGGGGCGCGGGGCGCGGAGCCGGCGCGTTCCGCGCGGGGCTCCATGACTGGCGACGCCTCCTGGCCGGCGACCGTGGGCTCGTCCGACTAGCGGTCGTGGCCGCGTGCTTCTCGACTGTGATCATGCTGTTTCCCCACTACCAGGCCTTCGCCCGGGATCGCCTGGGCAGTCCCGTCACCGCGTTGCTCACCTGGGTGGTCGTGCAGAACGCGGCCACGGGCGTCGTCAGCCTGGTCGCAGGCCCGCTCTGCGATCGCCGTGGCACCCAGGGTGTGCTCGTCTGGCTGGTGGCGCTGTCGGCGTCGACGCCGCTGGTCGTCACGCTCCTCTCGCTCGTGCCGCGGGCCACGGCCGTGCACGCCTTCTGGCTCGTCTACGTGCCGCTGGGGCTGAATCCCGTGGCACTGAAGGTGTTCACGAACTATGCGTTGGAACTGGCGCCGACCGCGGTCGAGCATCCCCGCTACGTGAGCATCGTGGGGGCGGCGCTGGCCGCCCCCTTCGTGCTCTCGCCGCTGGTGGGAATGGCGGTCGACCTGGTCGGATTCCGGCCGGTGTTCCTCGTGGGGGCGCTGGTGATCGCAGCCGGGGCCGCGGTGGCGACCGGACTGCCGGAGCCCCGGCGGCACTGAGAGCAGGCGGGAATGTTCCCGGTGCGCCGGCGGATTCGCGGATTGCGGCCGGCCTCGGCAGGGGCGTATCATGAGTCCCCGATGGGCGGTGACACTCCCGCCCTGTTCCGCATACCCGAGGAGAACCCAGTCATGAACAGTCGTTATGCCTCGCCGTCCTCGCCCTCTGTCTGGCCTTCATCGGCCAGGCCGTCGTGAGCGCGGCCCCGAAGGAGCCCAAGGACGCCAAGTGCCCGGTGTCGGGCAAGGGCTGCAACCCCGAGGCCAGCGCCGACTTCGCCGGTGGCAAGGTCTACTTCTGCTGCGGCAATTGTGCGAAGGCCTTCTCTGGCGATAGTGCGAAGTTCGCCGCCAAGGCGCATCAGCAGATGGTGAGCACGGGCCAGCTCGTGCAGAAGGGCTGCCCGTTCAGCGGCGCGCCGGTGAAGGAAGGCACGAAGATCTCGGTCGGTGACGCCGAGGTCGGCTTCTGCTGCAACAACTGCAAGGGTAAGGTGGAGAAGGCCGGCGCCGACGAGCAGGTGACGATGGTGTTCGGGGGCATCGAGAAGGGCTTCAAGCCCGCGAAGTAGCCCTCCTGGGCCCGTGAAAATGGGCTAGGGCGGTCACCGTGAATGTGAAATACTCCGCGTGGGCCGCCGGGCCCCGCGGAGTTTTTCATGCGCGTCTTCATCTCGGCCGGCGAGCCCTCTGGCGACCATCATGCCGCCCTGCTCGTGCGCGCCATCCATGCCCGGCGGCCCGACGCGGAGTGCGCCGGCCTGGGCGGGCCGCAGATGGCCGCGGCCGGCTGCACGCTCGTGGCTGACCTGACGCGGCTGGCCGTGATGTGGTTCCTGCGGGCGTTCACCAACATCCATCGATTCGTCGACCTGGCCCGCCGCGCCGAGCGGAGCTTCATCGACGCCCGCCCCGACGTCTGCGTGCTCGTCGATTTTCCGGGATTCCACTGGTGGCTGGCCTGGCGGGCGAAGCGGCACGGCATTCCGGTCGTCTACTACTGCCCGCCACAGGTCTGGGCCTGGGCCAGTTGGCGAATCGGCAAGATGCGCCGCCTCGTCGACCATGTGCTCTCGGCACTGCCCTTCGAGCACGACTGGTTCACCAGCCACGGCCTGCGCAGCACGCTGGTCGGCCATCCGTTCTTCGACGACTGCGACGCGGCGGTCACGCCGCGTCAGGACGGCGGACGCGATCCCGATCCGCTCGTGCTCCTCCTGCCCGGCTCGCGGGGCCAGGAGATCGACAGCGTGCTGGGCACGCTGGTGCGGGCTGCGGCCGAGATCCACAGACGCGTGCCGCGGGCGCGGTTCGCGATCGGGGCCCTCCACGAGCGGCACGCCCAGCGCTTGGCCGACCTGCTCCGCTCGAGCAACGGTCCGGCTGGGCCGGCCATCGAGATCCACGCGGGACGGACCCGCAGCCTGATCCACGAGGCGTCGGCCGCGATCGCCTGCTCCGGCTCGGTGTCGCTGGAACTGCTTACGGCGCGGGTGCCGACCGTGATCGTGTACCGCGTCAGCGGCCTGGCCTACGTCGTGCAGAGCTTCTTGCGCCGTGCCCGGTTCATCACGCTCGTCAACCTGCTCGCCGTCCCCGCCCCCATCGGTCCCGTGCAGCGGCGCTGGTGGCCGCCGCGGCGGGTGGCCGCGGCCGATCCCGAGGCCGTGTATCCGGAATACCTGACCGTGCAGGATCCCGCCCTGCCGGTCGCGGCGCACGTCGGCGCATGGCTCGAAGATCCGACCGCCCGGGAACGCGTGGTCGCCCGGCTCGACACGCTCGCGCGCGACGTCGCCCGGCCCGGCTCGGCCGCCCGGGCCGCTGCCGCGGTGCTGGCGATCGCGGCCAGACGTACGGTCTCATCGCCATCCGTTCCCGAGCGTCAGGCGGCCTGACCATGTTTCTCGCCGAACCGCAGCCCACGTCGGCCGATCTGGAATTCTCCCTGGCGGGCATTCGCATCCGCGTCTCGGCTTGGTTCTGGCTGGCGGCCGCCCTCCTCGGCTGGAACCAGTGCCAGGCGTTCTCGGGCGGCGACCAACGGACCCTCCTCCAGTTGCTGGCGGTGTGGATCGCGGTCGTGTTCGTATCGATCCTCGTCCACGAGATGGGGCACGCGCTCGCCTACCGGACATTCGGCCAGGGAGCCCACATCGTGCTCTATCACTTCGGCGGCCTGGCGATCCCGGAACTCTGGGGGCGGCGCACGTACCTCAGGCCGCTGCAACGGCTGGCCGTCGCGGCCGCCGGACCGCTGGCCCAACTGGCACTCGCGGCCGCGGTCATCGTCGGACTCAAGGGGATGGGACAGGCCGTGCCGTTTCCAATCGCGTCGCTGGGAACAGCGCTCGGATTGGACGGCGGCCGGCCCTTCGGATCGCTGGTCATGTACGCCCTCTGCGACTTCCTGCTGTTCGTCAACATCTTCTGGCCGCTCCTCAACCTCGTGCCCGTGCCGCCACTCGATGGCGGCCAGATCGTCCGTGAAGGGCTCCTCGCACTCGGTATCGACGACGCCCCGCGGATCGCCGGCATGATCGGCGTGGCCGCCGGTGCCGCCGTGGCCTGGTGGGGGTACACGCGCAACGAACCCTACCTGGGAATCATGTTCGCGATGCTCGCCGCGTCGTGCTTCCAGGGCCTGTCCGCCGGCGGTCCGCCATGGAAGCGTTGGAACTGACGGCCGCGCCGGCCGCCGGCACACGGGCGGTGGTGGTGCTCGGCGCCAGCAACGTGTCGCGGGGCCTGGCCCGGCTCTCGGCGATTCTCCGAGCGCGGGCCGCGGCCCCCGTCTCCCTGTTCGTGGCGGCGGGGCATGGCCGCGGCTATGGCGTCAACACCCGCGTGGCGTGGCGACGCCTGCCCTCGATCCTGGGCTGCGGCCTGTGGCGGGCGCTCGACCGGGAGTATGTCACCGGCCCGGTGGCCATCGTCACCGACGTGGGCAACGAACTGCTCTACGGCTTCGGAGCCGGTCAGGTGGCGGCCTGGGTTCGCGAGGCGGTGCGCCGCCTCGCCGACCGCGGCGCCACGGTGGTGATCACGCGGCTGCCCCTGGCGAGCATCGCGGAAACGGGGCCGCTGCGGTATCGCGCGCTGCGGACCTTCTTCGTGCCCGGCTGTCGGCTGCCGCTCGACGAGCTCAAGGTGGCAGCCGGTCGGCTCGACGCCGAAGTGCAGGACGTGGCGGAGGACTTCCGTGCCCGGGTCATCGACCAGCCGGCCGAGTGGTACGGTCTCGACACGATCCATGTCCGTCGGCGGCGGCTCGACGACATCTGGAACAGGGCCTGCGACGCCTGGGGGCTCGCCGCCCCGACGAGCGCCGCCCCCGCCACGTGGCGGGAGTGGGCCGCGATCGGCTCCCGAGCGGCCGAGGTCCGCTCCCTGGCTCGCGTGCCCAGGTTCACGCCGCAGCCGGTCATCGACCGCGCCGGCCTGCGGCTGTGGATGTATTGAAGCCGGGCGTTCCGTGTGGGACGCCTCGCCCGGTCCAACCCGGCGATGGGCTGCCCGTGCTCCGGCGCCGGACGTTCGCTGCGGCCCTCCGGGTGAGCCTGTTCGGCACGGCAGATGCGTGGGGGTCGATCTGCGTCTCACGCGGCTCGGGGTTGCCCATGCCCCGTCGCCGGACGTTCGCTGCGCCCATCCTGGGCTGCGCTCACTCGGACGCTGCCTGCGCTTCGGCATCCTGCCTGCGCTGGCCAGCGACGCCGGCTCTCGGTGCACGGGCAACCCCTCGCGATGCAGCGGCGTCCTGGTAAGTCGGGATTGCCCATGCCCCGTCGCCGGACGTTCGCTGCGGCCGTCCCGGGCTGCGCTCACTCGGACGCTGCCTGCGCTTCGGCATCCTGCCTGCGCTGGCCAGCGACGCCGGCTCTCGAAGCACGGGCAGCCCAGCGCCTCGATTGCGCACATGACAAGCCCCTGGGGCAGCGACAGACCTGGTCCCGCGTGAGCACGTGGAGGTCGCGCTCAGAGCACCGGCAGCGAGGGGAGCGGGGGCCGGGCGGCGCTGGCGGCGGCGAGGGTGCCGACCAGCCGCGAGCAGATCGCCTCCAGATAGGGGCGGGCCTGCGGGTCGTCGTAGTTGGCCGCGGTGCGGCCCGCGTCGCCATGTTCGCGGATCGGAATCTGGATCGGCAGTTCGCCCAGGAAGGGGATTTCGAGTTCCTGCGCGGTCCGCTTCGCGCCCCCGGAGCCGAAGATGTCGTAACGCTTTCCCGTGTCGGGGCAGACGAAGAACGCCATGTTCTCCACCATGCCCAGGAGCGGGATGTTCACCTTCCTGAACATGGCGATCGCCTTCGTGGCGTCGAGCAGAGCCACGTCCTGGGGCGTGCAGACGACCACGGCGCCGGTGAGCGGCAGCACCTGCGACAGCGTGAGGGCGATGTCCCCCGTGCCGGGCGGCATGTCGATGACGAGATAGTCGAGCGGCCCCCAGAGGGTGTCACGGAGCATCTGTGTGATGGCGCCGTGGAGCATCGGGCCGCGCCACACCACCGCCTCTCCGGCCGGCACCAGGAAGCCCATCGACATCACGGGCAGGCGTTGCCGTCCGACGTCCAGGACCTGGGGCAGGATCTTCCCGTTCTCGATCTGCGGCCGGCCCTCCAGCCCGAGCAGGTGGGGGACGCTGGGGCCGTAGACGTCGGCGTCGAGGAGGCCGACACGGGAACCGGCCCGGGCCAGGCCGATGGCGATCGAAGCGGCGATCGTGCTCTTGCCCACGCCTCCCTTCCCGGAACCGACGGCGATCACGCTCTTGGCCTCCAGGCCGATCTGGCCGAGTTTTCCCGGCGGCCGGTCGTGGGGCACGATCTCCACGGTGACCGCGGGCACGGTGGGAAACCGGCTGCGCAGCAATTCCTCGATCCGCGCCCGGGTGGCCGCCCAGAGCACGGCCGAGTGCGTGGTGAGCCCGACACTCACGGCGATCGAGGTGGCGTCGGCCGTCAGCGACCGCACCTGGTCCATCTCCGTGAGCGGCCGCCCCGACTCCGGGTCGGCGACACCGGCCAGCAGGGCCCGAACCGCGGCGGCATCGGCAGGCAGGCCGCTCATGGCACGTACCCGACGGCCGCACCGCTCGTGATCCGCGCCGCCGACGATCCGGCCCGCGACGCCACCGTGAACAGGCCGATCGGCTGCAGGGCCAGCATCAGCGCGATCAGCCCGCAGGCCAGCATGGCCACGCCCGCCGCCAGGCCGCCGTCGGCCTGCACGCCCCGTTTCGTGGTCCGGAAGTAGATGGCGCCGATGATCCGCAGGTAGTAGGCGGCGGCGATGGCGGCATTGAGGACGAGGATCACGGCGAGGGCCACGAAGGCCGCGCGGCGGCTGCCGAAGGTGACCGGTTCGCCGACATCGACCTGCAGGGCCGCGGCCGCCAGGGAGAGCTTGCCCCAGAAGCCGGGCAGCGGCGGGATGCCGGCCAGGCTGAGCAGAAACAGCGCGATCGCGAAGGCCGCCACCGGGTTGGTGGAGGAAAGGCCGTCGAGGTCCTCCACGAGCGCGATCTCCTCGCGTGGCGGGCGGGGGCCGCTGCCGCTGGTCCATTCCGGCCAGCGATGGCCGAGGTAGGCGAGGCCGCCGAACAGGCCGATCGTGGCCACCGCGTAGGTGGCGAGATAGAAGAGCGTGGCCGACATGCCGTCGAGTGCGGGCATGCCGGCCGACTGGGGCGCGGCCGGCCCCGCCACGGGCCGACAGGCGGCGGCGGCCACGCCCACGAGGAGGTAACCGGCATGGGCGATCGACGAGCAGGCCAGCAGGCGGCGCAGATTCCGCTGCCAGAGCGCCATCACGTTGCCCACCGTCATCGTCACGGCCGCCAGCACGGCCGTGGTCTGCCAGAACAGGTCGAGCGGCAGCGACAGCGACAAGAGCCGGGCCAGCACCACCAGGCCCGCCACCTTGGGCAGCGTGGAGAGCAGGGCCGCGTTGCCGGGACTCGTGCCCTCGTAGACGTCCGGGGCGTAGAAGTGCATGGGCACGGCCGCCAGTCGGAACGCCGCGGCCACGATCGCCATGCCCAGCGCCACCGGCACGAGGGCCCTCAGGCTCTCGGCGGCGGCCGGCTCCCGGAGCCGGGCCGCGATCGTTCCCAGGTCGGTCGAGCCCCCCAGGCCGTAGAGGCAGACGACCGCGTAGAGGAACAGTGACGAGGCCACCAGCGAGAGAAAGAAGTACTTGAGGCTCGCCTCCTGGCCGCGGGCGTCGCTGCGCTTGAGTGCCAGGAGGACGTAGGTGGGGATCGACACCAGCTCCAGGCCCGCGAACAGCGTCACGAGGTCGTTGGCCAGTCCCGTCAGCGAGAGCCCGGCCAGGAGCACGAGGAACGTGCCCGCCTCCTCGCACGTGCCACCGCGGTGCCGGCCGGGACCCCGGCTCTTCGCGGACTGAAACAGGTCGCCACCCTGCACGAGGGCGAGCAGGCCGCCCAGGGCCAGCACCAGCCAGCGGATGAAGCCCGAGAATTCGTCGACGGCCACGCCGGCGGAAGAGGGGATTGCGGGCTGCCAACGGGCCACCAGCAGTGCCGCGCCGATGCCGGCCAGGGCCACGAGCCAGCCCTGACGGAGCCCCGCGAAGGCACCGGCCAGCCAGGCGACCAGCGCCGCCAGCACGAGCGTGATCTCGGGCGCCAGGAGCAGGAACGAGTCGAACGAGGTAGGGGGCGGCGTCATGGGGCGTGTGCGACCTGGTCCTGGGGCGAGTCGGCGCGCATCCGCGCGCCGAAACGGGCGGAGGCGTCCTGGGTGGATTCGCGGACGGCCATCGAGGCCGGGGCGAGGAACGTGGCCGGGGCGACACCGATCCAGATCGCGAACACGGCCAGCGGCAGGAGTGCCGCGGTCTCGTGCCAGCGCAGGTCGCAGCGGTCCGGGCCGGCATGTCCGGCATCGTGGCCGTGGTGGCCGGACGGCGCCGCATGCGGGGGCTCCCGCGAACCGCCGAAGAACACCCGCTCCACCGCCCAGAGCATGTACCACGCGCCGAGAACGACACCGGCGACGCCGAGCAGGGAGAGCGTCAGGTAGACGGGCCGCAGCCCCGCCGTCACGCCGCTCCAGGCCCGCTGGAACGACCCGGCCAGGATCATGAATTCGCCGACGAACCCGTTGAGTCCGGGCAGCCCGATGCTCGAGAAGGTGAACAGCATGAAGAGCACGGTCAGCCACGGGGCCCGCGCGGCGATGCCGCCCAGGCTGGAGATGCTGCGGGTGTGGAAGCGCTCGTAGATCATGCCCACCAGGGCGAACAGGCCCGCCGACGACAGGCCGTGATTGAGCAGCTGCAGGTTCGCCCCCTCGACCGCCACCGGCGTGAGCGCGAACAGGCCCATCACCACGTAGCCCATGTGGCTCACGGAGGAGTAGGCGATGAGCCGCTTGAGATCGGTCTGCACGAGGGCCACGAGCGCGCCGTAGACGATGCCCACCACGCCCAGGCCGAACAGCCACGGAGCCGCCACGGCGCTGGCATCGGGCAGCATCGGCAGCGAGAAGCGCAGGAAGCCGTAGATGCCGATCTTGAGGAGCACGCCGGCCAGATCGACGCTGCCGCCGGTCGGGGCCTCGACGTGGGCCAGCGGCAGCCAGGTGTGCAGCGGCACGATCGGCACCTTGACGGCGAACCCGGCCAGCAGCGCCAGGAACACCACCATCTGCAGCCAGCCCCCCTGGGCGGTCATCGGCAGGGGATGGTTCACCAGGTTCGTCGTCAGCGTCTGGATGTCGAACGTCACGGTGCCGGTGTGGGAGCCGCTCCAGAGCACGATCGCCAGCAGGCCCAGGAACGTGAGCACGCTGCCGGTGAGCGTGTAGATGAAGAACTTCACCGCCGCCCGGCGCCGCTCCTCGTGGCCCCAGATGCCGATCAGGAAGAACAGCGGCACGAGCGTGAACTCGAAGAACACGTAGAACAGGATCAGGTCGCGGGCCGCGAACACGCCGAGCATCGCCGCCTCGAGCACGAGCAGCAGCACGTAAAAGCCGACGGGCCGCTCGGTGACGGCGTCCCAGCTGACCAGCACCGCCGTCAGGGAGAGCAGGGCCGAGAGACCGAACATCCAGAGCGAGAGGCCGTCGAGTCCCAGGGAGAAACGGACGTCGAAGATGCCCTGCGTGAGCCAGGGGAGTTCCACGATCGCGTAGGGCAGGGCGGCCTCGCTGAGCGGATCCCCCAGGTAGCGCACGATCAGCCAGCCCGCGAGCACGAGGGTCACCGTGGCGGTCACCGCCGCGCTCTGCCTGACGGCCGTCAGGCCCCGGGATCCCATCACCCAGGCCACGAGCGCTCCAAGGAGCGGCGTGGCGATGACCAGCAGCAGGTGCCGGTCGGGGCTGAAGCCGGCGGGATCGAGGAGGTGGTTCATGGGTGGTCGGGAGAGTGAGGGACGGTCAGCCGCGCATCCGCCAGGTGAGGGCCAGGACGACGAGCAGGGTGCCGAGTGCACCGGCCAGGGCGTAGCGTTGCAGGAGGCCCGACTGCAGTCGCCGGACGATGGCTCCCAGGCCGGCCGGCACCCGGGCCAAGGCATCGACGAGACCGTCGACCACGAGGCGGTCGACGAGCGCGGCCAGATAGGCCAGGGCCAGCAGGGGCTTGACGATCAGTGCGGCGTAGATCTGGTCGATGAAAAATTTCTGGGAGAAGAGCACCTGCAGCGGGCCGAGGAAGCGCTCCATCTGCGGCCCGTCGCTGCGGCGGCCGAGATGGCCGAACGCCGCCACCACGATGCCGATCGCCGCCGCCAGCGAGCCCTGCACGGCGAGGTCGACGTGGAAGGCGTGCGGAACGGCCGTGGCCGCCACGGCCGGAGCCGCAAAGGAGGGCGTGGCGGCCAGGAAGTCGGAGAGGGCGTGCGTCGCGAACAGCCACCATCCGCTCACGGCCGACGCCAGCGCCAGGACGAGCAGTGGCCCCGTCATCGGCAGGGGCGACTCGTGGGCGTGGTGGCCGGCCTCGTCGGGGACCCGCGTGGGCCCGGTGAACGTCATGAACACCGCGCGGAAGGTGTAGAAGGCAGTGAGGCCGGCGCTGACGAGCGACATCCAGAACAGGATCCGCCACGTGGCCGGCCGGTCGAGCGTCCCCGGGCTCCGATCGGCGCCCTGGTCGTCGGCGCGGCGGAAGGAGGCGAAGCGGGCCCCGGCGGCCGTGTTCGCCCCGGGGAAAACCGTGGGCTCGACCGCGGCGTGGTGGGCCGGGCCGGCCTCGTGGGTTTCGGCATGGGCGTGCGGCCAGCCCTTGCCGTGCAGGGCCGCGAGGATCTCGTCCTTGCTGAAGAAACCGGCGAAGGGCGCCACGCCGGCCAGTGCCAGGCTGCCCACCAGGAACGTCGCCGCGGTGACCGGCATGATCCGGCGCAGGCCGCCGAAGCGCCGCATGTCGATCACGCCGCCCATGGAGTGCATCACCGAGCCGGCCCCCAGGAAGAGTAGGGCCTTGAAGAAGGCGTGTGTCACGAGATGGAAGATCGCGGCCGAGAAGCCGAGCAGCGTACCGGTGCCGAGACTGGCGAACATGTAGCCCAGTTGGCTGATCGTGGAGTAGGCGAGCACGCGCTTGAGATCGTTCTGCACCGTGCCGATCAGCGCGGCCACGAGTGCGGTCGTGGCGCCGACCACCGACACCGCCGCCAGGGCGTCCGGACAGGCCATGAACATGGGCGCACAGCGGGCCACCAGGTAGATGCCGGCCGTGACCATCGTGGCGGCATGGATCAGGGCGCTGGCCGGCGTCGGCCCCTCCATGGCGTCGGGCAGCCAGACGTGGAGCGGCAGCTGCGCGCTCTTGCCGCAGGCGGCGAGCAGGAGGAGCAGGCAGATCGCCGCACCGATCGTGCCGCCCACGTAGCCGGCCGCATCGCCGAGCCGGGCCTGGCCGAGGATGCCGGGCACGAGCGTGCCGTCGCCGAGCGTGACGTCGTGGAAATTCAGCGTCCCGTAGGTCATCCAGAGGAGGAACGTGGCCACGGCCAGCCCGAAGTCGCCGATGCGATTGACGAGGAAGGCCTTCTTGGCGGCCCGGGCTGCCTCGGGCTTCGTGTACCAGAAGCCGATGAGCAGGTAGCTGCAGGCGCCCACCGCCTCCCAGAACACGTAGACGAGGAGGAAGTTGCTCGCCGCGACCAGCATCGTCATCGAGAACACGAACATCGAGACGAGGACGAAGAAGCGCGGATAGCCGGGGTCGCCGTGCATGTAGCCCGTGGAGTAGATCGCCACGAGCAGGCCCACGCAGGTGATGATGGCGAGCATCGTGGCCGTGAGCGGATCGAGACGCAGGGCCACGGGGATGGAGAAGGCGCCTGTGCCGGCGGGAGGCAGGGCCGCGGGCAGCTCCGCACGCTCGACGGTGGCCCACTGCCAGAGCGTGGTCACCCCCTCGACGGACACGGGTGCCGCCGAGTCAGCGCCGGTCCCGGCCGACTTCACCCGCTCGGCCGTGCCCGCGAGCAAGGCGAGCGAGACGACGGCCGAGGCGCCGATGCCGACCACGGCGGGCAAGTGTGCCCAGCCGCCGAGCCGGCGGCCGAACACGACACCGACGAGCGCGGCGACGAGCGGCAGCAGCGGCACGAGGACGAGGAGCGTGAGCGGTGAGGTGCTGGACATCGCTGGAATCCGGGAGCGGCGCGGAAGGCCGGGTCAGACGTGCTCGCGTTGCAGGAGCTCGTCGTCGGTCTCGGGGAGCACGCCCGCCGGCGTGAGCCTGGGGAAGGTGAGCGGCAACGAGTCGACGGCGGGCAGCCCGTGATCGACCGCCCGGGGCAGGTTGGCCTCGCGCAGAGCCTGCCACGCCGCGGCGTCGAGCCGGCCGGTGCGGGCGAACGCCTGGAGGACGAACACGAGCGCCAGCGCCGCCTCGCAGGCGGCCACCGTGAGCACGAAGATCACGAGCACCTGGCCACCCCAGTCGCCGTGATGGCGGCTCCAGGCCACGAGGCTCACCGAGATGCCCTGCAGCATCAGCTCGGCCGAGAGGAACATCACGATCAGGTTGCGGCGGGCGAGGATGCCGACCAGGCCGAGCGCGAACAGGATCGCGCCCACGAGCAGGGCGTCGTGAAGGAGAGCGGCGGGATTCATGACGCGGCCCTCCCGCCGGCCGGAGCGGAGTCGGCCGTGCCCCGTGACACGATGGCGATCGAGCCGACCAGCGCCACGAGGAGCAGCAGCCCCGCCGCCTCGACCGCCAGCAGGTGCCGGCCGAAGAGTTCGGCGCCGAGCCGGGCCACGTGGTCGGCGGCCAGGGCATCGCCGGCCGCCGCCGGAAGCTCAGCCGGCTCACTCCCGGACAGGGCCGCGGCCTTCGAGGGCAGGCGACAGCAGACGGGCGGCCCGGCCGAGACCCGGCCGATGGCGAGCGTGAGCAGTCCCAGAAGCACGGCGCCGGTGACGGCCGATAGCAGCGGCTCGTTCGAGACGCGGTCGTAGGGGGCCAGGCCTGCGGGTTGCGCGAGCATGAGCACGAACAGGAACATGACGAGGATCGCGCCGGCGTAGACCACGATCGTGGCCACCCCCAGGAACTGCGCGCCGAGCACGAGCAGCACGCCGGCCACGCCCGTCAGCGCCAGGGCGAACCAGATGGCGGCGTACACCGGCGACCGGCAGACGACCGTCGCCGCCCCGGACACGACGGCCACGATCGAGACCAGGAGAAACACCGCCTCCTCGCCGAGCCCGCCCAGCCGGCGGCCGGTGGCGGCCAGCCCCACGAGAGCGGTGACACCGAGCACCGCGCCCAGCCAGCGGCTGACCCGCTCGGCGCGGCCCCGTTGACCGCGCGGCAGGAGCAGCCACAGGCCCAGGGCTCCGGCGGCGACCGCGGCGGAGAGGATCATGCCGGGCGAGAGGCCGGCCACGAGATCGCTCACAGCGTGCCTCCCAGGTCGGCCGACTTCATCGGCTCGGCGTCCTTCGTCATGTCGTAGACGCTGAGCAGCTTCTCCTTGTCGAAGATCATCTCCTCGCGGCTCTTCCCCGTCAGGTCGAGGAGGCTGGTGAGTTCGATGGCGTCGACGGGGCAGGCCTCCTCACACATTCCGCAGAAGATGCAGCGGAGCTCGTCGATCTGGAAGCTCTCCGGATATTTTTCGCGGTCGGGCCAGGGGCTCTCCGTGGCCACGATGTCGATGCAGTGGGCGGGGCAGGCGGTGGCGCAGAGGAAGCAGGCCACGCACTTGACGCGGCCCTCGGCGTCGCGGTTGAGGCGGTGCACGCCGCGATAGATGAGCGGATTCCCCACCCGCGGCCGCTGCTCCGGGAAACTGACGGTCACCTTGGGGCTGACGAGGTGGCGGGCCGTGGTGGTCAGGCCCTGCACGAAGAGCGGCAGGTAGAGCCGCTCGGCCAGACCCAGGGGCCGCTCCTCGAGCCACGTGATGGCGGGATCGGTCGGCTTCATGTCACACCTCCACCAGTTCGTGCTCGACGTCGAGCGGGCCGTGCGTGCGGATCGGCGTGTTGTCGGTGCCCGAGGGGGTGAGCAGCCCGGCCGCCAGCCAACCCAGCACGAACACGCCCCAGGGCAGCGCCACTGCCGCCGCCCGCCCCCAGCCCTGACCGAGAGCGGCGACAAGCTGCGGCCGGAACTCCTCCACC
>Ga0129333_10002223_pt1 | contig 17972 bp, 22 predicted proteins | sample CPB6_08_DNA_FD_94474 | JGI IMG/M metagenome (GOLD analysis project Ga0129333, IMG submission 94474) | Freshwater to marine salinity gradient microbial communities from Chesapeake Bay, USA - CPBay_Sum_0.6_0.8_DNA | ecosystem: Environmental > Aquatic > Marine > Coastal | place: USA: Chesapeake...
AGATTTGACCACCCCCTCGCGAGATCAGAAATGAGAAGGGCCGGGTCACCGTGAGGCGACCCGGCCCTCTTCGTTTGACCCCGTTGGTTCGGTCAGACGCTCTTGAGCGCGGCCATGAACTCGTTGTGGGCCTTCTCGACCTTCGCGCCCCCGCCGAGAATCACGTCGGTCGCGGCCTTCGCCACGGACACGATCTTGTCCCAACCGTTCTTGATGTAATCGCGGAACTTCGCGAGCACCCCCACGATGGAGAACGCTTGCTTCTGGGCAGCGGTCTTGCTCGGGGACGCCTCGCGGGCCTCCAGCACGAACCCGTCGAGCGACACACGCATGGTCTTGTGCTGCTCTTGAAGGGCCTCGTTCGTCGTCAGGATGAACTGGGCAACCTCGTCGCCGTACTTCTCCGTCACTGCCGCGAGCATCTGCTCCTGCACGGAGTTGAGGGTGCCCTTCACGGCCACGACCTTGAGCTTCGCTTGGGCTCCCACGAGAGAGGTCTTGCGCTCGATGATGACGTTGCCCTGCGCTTCCAAGTTCTCCTTGTAGGCGTCCTTGATCGCCTCGACGGCGTCCTTGTAGGCTTTGTCGGCTTCCTTCAGACGCTTGAGGAGGTCGCCCGCCACCGCGTCGATCTCCGCTTGGATCGTCTTGAGGTGGGTCTCCGCAGCCGACAGGTCACGGATCTGGTTCGTGAACCCCTCGTAGCCCTGCACCAGCACCGTGGGCATCTTCGACGCGGCGGTGCGGAGTGCGGTCTCGGCCTCTTCCTCGCGGAAGAGATGGGCGATGGCGCGGCGGTTGGGGTCACCCTTGGGGAGGGTGCTGGCGACACGGAGCAGTTGAACCTTCAGATCGGACATGGGGGTTACCTCGTCGGTGTGGATGTCTCGCCCGCAACCAGACGGGCCTCAACCCGTGGAGCTTATAGGCTCTTCAATCGGGCGTAACGTGAACTATGCCCCCGACTAGCAAGTCCCAGCCCGTCTACTTCTCAGGGCGGGTCCATTCCGTCAACTTCTCGGACGAGGCCAAGGCGTTCTACGTCCTTCGCATGGCACTCGACGCGGAGTGCGTGCAGGGGGGCACCGGGGTCGTCACCATCCGTGGGGACATCCCCGGCGTGAAGGTCTCCGTGGGCGCATGGTTCGGCTGGGAGGGGGTGTGGGACGACCACCCCAAGTACGGGCGGCAAGTGAAGGTCACCCGCGCCCCGGTGCTGAAGGACGGGTGGGACAACGACACCTGTGTGAAGGTGCTGGTCTCGCAGGGCATCGGTCCCGCCGTTGCCGCGAAGCTCCGCGAGGCGTTCACGGACGACCTCGCGATTGCTCTTGCCGACCCAGAGCGGATCAAAACGGTGCCGGGGATGACTCCGTTCATCGCGGAGCACATCGCCCACAAGTGGAAGATCGCCCGCAGTCAGTACCTCACCCTCGACTTCTTGGGTGACCTTGGGCTTCCGCAGGGGAAGATCCGACAGGTCTGGGAGGTGTTCGGGGACACGGCCCAAGACGTACTGTCCACCGACCCGTGGTCCCTGCTCAAGATCGACGGGGTCACGTTCCAAGACTGTGATGTGGTCGCCCGTCGCTTGGGTCTGGACTGCTCGCCGTCCAACCTCAACCGCGTGAAGGGCGCGGTTTACCACGCGACCAAGACCAGCAAGGGGATGGGGCACCTCTATCTCTCGTCGGGAGAACTCTTGGGTGCCGTGCGCCCGCTGGACCCGCTTATGACCGACCGGGACATCGCCGCGGGTCTCAAGGCCCTCGTGGAGGATGCCCGTCTGGTGGTGGACCGGGCGACCCTCCCCGGCGTCACAGCCGTCTACGATCCGTGGTCCTACAAGACCGAGAGGGGTTCGGCGGATGTCCTCCGGGACAGGCTCGTGACCGCTGCGATCCCTCCCGACCGCGCCGCGAGGTACGCCAAGGCGCTCCTCGGGGAGGAGATTCCCGGTCTGACCCTCCGTGAGGCCGGGGCTCAATACCTCTCCAAGGTGGGAACCAGCCTCGGCATCTCTCTCTCCTCGGCGCAGATGGAGGCGGTTCTCAACGCCCTCACCGAGTCCGTCTCCATCATCACGGGGCTCCCGGGCTCGGGCAAGACGACCTCCCTCCGCATGGCTCTCACCCTTCTCCACGAAGCCGGGATGGTCCCTCTGGTGGTAGCCCCAACGGGGATTGCGGCGAAGCGGGTGGCGTCGGTCACGGGCGTCACTGCAAGCACGATCCACCGCGCCTTCAAGGCCAAGGGGATCGAGAGTGACGACGGTCGAGAAGTCACCTACGCGGGGGTGGTTGGAGACCGGAGCGAAGCCTCCGTGAGTGACGGTGCGGACGAGCAATGGGGCTACGGCCCCAACAACCCGCACCCCGCTGAGGTGGTGGTGATCGACGAGTCCAGCATGGTGGACCAAGCCGTCCTGTACCGCATCCTCACCTGCACCCGCGCCGACACCCGTCTGGTGTTCGTCGGTGACGCAGCGCAGCTACCCTCGGTGGGTGCGGGCAACGTCTTGCGGGACATCATCGCCTCGGGACGCTTTCCCACGGTGTCCCTCACGGAGATCTTTCGCCAAGCGGACACCAGCCCCATCGTGACGGCGGCGCACGACATCTTCCACGGGCGGGTGCCAGAAGCCCCCCTTCAGTCGGACTTCCGGTTGTTCCCGCTGGCCGACGAGGACGAGGTACTGAAGCTGGTGCTCAACCTGTCCGAGAAGCTCTACGGGCAGCGGGCCAACTTCCAAGTTCTGTCCCCCCGGCACGCTGGCACCTTGGGCGTGACCAACCTCAACACTCGACTGCGGGCGATCCTCAACCCCGCGCAGCACGGGCTCCACGAGATGACCGTGGGCGGTGAGGTTCTCCGTGAGGGAGACCGTGTGATCGTGAGCAAGAACGACTACAAACTCGGGGTCTTCAACGGCGACGTGGCCAAGATCAATCGCATCGACAAGAACGCCAAGATGGTCGAGATCAAGATCCACGGACCGCCCGTGGTGATGGTCTCGGTCCCGTTCGCCAAGGTGGGGACACTCCTCCGTCTTGCGTATGCCGTGACCGTTCACCGCTGCGTGCGCCCGGACACCTTGGTGGAGACACGTCACGGTCTGGTCCCGATTTGCCAGATTGATTCAGAAGGCGTGATCGGTACCCCGGTTGGTCCCCGCGCCTACCACGGGCTCGTCTCCAACCCCAGCCTTCCAGCCCTAAAGCTGTCCGCGAAAGAAGGTCCCCCGATCTTTGTCACCCCTGACCACGGGGTGGACGTGTGGGACGGCACCGCTTACGTTCGACGGGAAGCCCGGGAGATTTCGGTCGGGGATATCATCAGGCTGTCTATGGGGGTGACGTGCGACGCCGACGCCCTACCTTCACTCCCCGTACCGTCTCCGGGAGACCCCCGGGAGGCCGCGTTCAGTACCCCATCTGTGATGTCGGAGGAGCTCGCAGAACTTTTGGGACTGCTCGTCGCTGACGGGACTTTTTACCGCAGAGGGTTCCGCCTCTCCAAGAGGCATCCCGACGTGGTCCAGAGGTTCTCCGACCTCGTCCGCCGATTGTTCGGGTACCCGGCAACGGTGAGGCAGGGGGTGAACCTCCATGTGTGTGATGTCAACTCCTCCTTCCTCTCCCGATGGCTCCTGTCCCTTGGCGGTCTTTCTCCGAAGGCGAAGGCGGTTCCCGGGGTCGTCCTTCAATCCCCCGAGTCGGTTCACCGAAAATTTCTTCGCGGCCTGTTTGAGGACGGGACGGTCAATCTGAAGCGGGGAGCACAAGGCCCGAAGGTGGACCACGTCGAGTGGTCCACCGTGTTCCCCGAAATGGCCACGGTGGTGTCTGTGATGCTTCTCCGGGCGGGCATTCCCAGTGCCGTCAAGCACTGGAGCAAGGGACGGACGGCGGTCTACATCTACGGGCGGAATGCCGCTCGGTTCGGAGAACTGATCGGTTTCGTGTCCGCCTTCAAGCAGGAGAGGTTCCGCCACCCCACCGCTCGGCATACCCGCGATTGGGTTCCCGTGTCCCCGTCTGAGGCTCGTGAGTTCCGAAAGACCTACAGGCACCATCTCCCACTCTCGTTGCTCAACAACGTCGTGCTCCGTGGGAGGATTTCTAGGGAGACCCTAGCGGCGTGCGCGACCCTCCCCGGGTCAACAGTTCTCTATGACCTTCAAGGTCGGTCCAAGAACCACCACACCGCGATCACTGGGGTGGAGCCGTGTGTGTGCCCTACCATGTGTGTGACCGTCCCCGATGGTCACCAGTTCGTGCAGAACGGGTGGGTGGGTTGGAACTGTCAGGGCTTGGAGTACGACGTGGTGGTGATGCCCTTGGTTGGGAGCTTCGCCCACCAACTCCAGAGGAACCTCTTCTACACGGCCATCACCCGCGCCAAGAAGAAGGTGTTGTTGGTCGGCACCTACAGCGCGATGGAGCGAGCGGTGAACAACAACCGCGAAGACGCTCGGAACACGCTCTTTTCCCACCGTCTGCGGGCGTAAGGGTCAGGGAGAGGACACACACACAATGAGCAACGATGAGCTTCGGGCACTGGTGCAGCGGGTCAAGGCGGGTCTGAAGATCACCAAGGTAGTCGCGACTCGCTCGGTGAAGGGGCGGGGTGGCGACACCTTCGCGGGGTTCAGCGCCGCGTGGAACAGCGTGCAGGAGGACGGCGGGCAGGGGCTCGTCTCCAGCACCGACGACTCTGAGGAGTCTCAGACCCTCACGGGCATGACGATGCAGGAAGGCATCGTGGCCTCCATCCTCGTGGCGCGTGAGGCCGACATCGCGGCGTATCGTAACGCGGCGGCGGGTGGGAACATCTCGCAGTCCCACGCTGACGCGGCCATCGCGGCCATTCGCAGCAACTACAGCAAGATGCTCGTGCAAGCCCTTGGGAACGATGGCAACAAGTGACCCCATGCTCGACCCCTCGCACATCGAGGGGATGTACACGTCCCTCGGTGCGATGCACGTCGAGCTCGACGCTGACCCTCTGGAGCTCGGCCCCAAGCGGCTGAACGCCAAGATCGCGGAGTGCCGGGGGATGCTCTCCCGGTGCGAGAAGATCTTCCTCGACGTGTCGCAGTCCCTCCACCGCTACAAGCGGGAGCACCGCGCAGCATCCGCCGACTTCAAGCTCCGTATGCGTGACCTCCTCACGAACGACCCAGAAGTTCGCATGGGTCGGAACGTGACGGACCGTGAGGCCATCGCGGCCAACAAGATGCGCCCGGAAGCAGAGGAGATCGACCGTCTCACGGCGTGCGTGGAGGACTTGGAAGCGGTCATCACGGTGGTCCGCACCAAGCGAGCCGACCTCAAGGACATACAGGGGCGGCTGAAGGACCAACTCAAGGTCTGCCAAGAGGAGATCTCCCTCGGCGGGCGCTGGGGGCGGGGTCAGCCGTCTCTCCGTCGCGACCCCGGTAGTGACTCGGTGAACGCTCTCTTGGGCGAGCTCTCACACACGCCGCGCGTGATGGACGAGAACTTGGGTCCCGCCGTCGAGCTCTTGGGCGACCCCACGACACCCACTGACCGGGTGTTGGAGGCCCTCCCCGACGAGGTGCCCGTTCTGATCACCCCTCACCCCGACACGGAAGTGTTCACCGACGAGGGGATTGACGACATCCTCGACATTCTTGGGGCTCTCTGAAAAAAAATCGGAGCACCCCCCACTGAGCGTAACAACACCTGCGAGCACCCTGTCCCAACCACTGACCCGCTCGCACACCAAGGAAGAGACAACATGAGCAGCTATCAAGAAATCGGCTTCGGCGTCAACGACTCCACCATCGGGGTCAAGGGCAAGCGTTTCAAGGCCAAGGAGGGCGAGACGTACCGCGTCAGCTTCGTCTGGTGGCCGGGGCTGGAGGAGGGCAAGCCTGACCTCAACGCCCAGACCCCGCGCTTCATCGGCGCGAAGCGCCTGTACATCGCGGGCGTCGGCTACTTCATCTCCAAGTCCCCGGAGTACGAGCGTCTCGCCGGGAGCGCGGCGAAGATGTACGTCGGAACCGTGATCTGCAAGTGGCCCACGGACAACCGGGGCAACCTCGACAAGGGGCGCTTCGCCTCGGGCGACTTTGAGATCAACTCGTGGGTGATGAGCACCGACAAGTACCGCGCCATCGAGGCTCGCCACCGCGAGTTCCCGCTGGGTGAGCACGACCTCACGCTGTCTTGCACGGACACCCAGTTCCAGAAGATCGACATCAGCCCGTGCCGGGAGAGCCTCTTCCGCAAGATCGTGGAGAAGGACCCGGAGCGCGCTCGGACCATCATCGCGGAGGCGACGGCGGTGGCCCGTGACCTCCCGCGTGACCTCGCGCAGGATCTCACCCTCGACCAGATCCGTGAGAAGATGAACAAGGGTGGCGCGTCTCCCGTGGCGCACACCGGGACCACGTCGAACAACAGCGCCGACTTCGACGGGATGCTGGACGACATCCTCAAGTGATCTTGATCTCTCGGGTACGGTAAGTCACGGCGCGTGATCGGCACCTCGGGGTGCCCCCCTTCACTCCGACAGCAGCTATCCGCGCCTAGAAGGGCGCACCGGGTTCCCCCTTTCCCCGGTGCGCCCTTCGCCTATTTCGGAGAACCCCATGAAGGTCATCGGCTTCGACCCCTCGCTCACGGCGTATGGATGGGCGCTGCACGACACGTTGGCCACGGGTCAAGCCCGGTGCGTCGCTCGTGGACGGCACTCGACACCCGCCGACATGACCTTCGTGGACCGCTACACGTTCATGAGGGACACCCTGCGAGAGCTCATACAGCGGTACCAACCCGACAAGGTTGGGATCGAAAGCCCGTTCTTCGGCGGCACGTTCAGCGAAGGGATGTACGCGCTGTTCGTCTACTCCAACGAGGCGCTCAAGCTGGAGCGCCGGGACGTGGTGTTCTTTTCGCCCCTCCAAGTGAAGGCGCACGCGCGCGAGTCACTGGGCCGTCCCGACAAGTGGAAGATGCAGAAGCCCGACATGGTCGCCGCCGTCAAGCACGACCTCGGCGGGGGCAAGAACGTCAACCACAACGAGGCCGACGCCTACTTGGTGGGCCGTCTCGCAGGACGCTTCTGGCACTACCTCGACGGTGAGCTCCCGGACACGGAGCTCACCGTCGAGGAGCGTAAGCTCTTCGCGGAGGTTCACACCTACCAACGCGGCAAGAAGGCCGGGAAAACAGAGAGAAAGGGATTGGTCTACCGTGAAGAGGACAGGTTCTTCCGCTGGTCGAAAGCGGGTGGTGGGGGTACGTCCCCGTGACCTCCAGACGCTCCTGCACTGCTCGATGCGCTACGCGCTCGGGCGCATGACCTATATGCCGGGGCTGGTCCAAGACCTCATCCGGGAGTACCGGGAAGTGTTCACCAACGAGATGCTGCGGCAACTCGCGGACGAGATCCAGAGCGAGCACGACCTCCGTGGCGGCAAGCTCGGCATGGACTTCGACACGTCGGGGTGGTTGCAGTTTCGCGATTGGCTCCGGGCGACTGCCGACGCGGGCGTAATCTACCAGCCTCCATCACCTCAACCCAAGGAGTAGCCCCGAATGGCCACCGCCAAGAAATCTGCTGCAACTGCCCCCAAGGTCTCTGCCCTCACCCGCGCCCGTGCCGCCATCAAGACCGTCTTGAAGGAAGACCCCACGGTCCCTCTGTCCGAAGATCTCCTCAAGCAGTCCACCCCGCACATCCCCACGGGATCTCTGATCGTGGACTACGCCATCGGCGGGAAGGTCAACAAGCATGGCATCGCGCCGTGCCCCGGCCTCCCCCGTGGCCGGATCACCCAGTTGTACGGCCAGAACAGCGCCGGGAAGACCACCCTCGCCCTCACCATCGCGGCGTCCGTGTGCGCGGCGGGTGGGACGGTCGCGTACATCGATTGGGAGCACGAGGTGGAGCCCCGTTACGCGAGCGCGCTCGGGGTGCCCATCCACGACGAGTCCCGGTTCCTCCTCGTCCAGCCCGACTCTCTGGAGGACGGGATGAAGGCGATGGCCGTGTACATCAACGAGGGGGTGGACCTGATCGTCCTCGACTCGGTGGGCGCGGGCAAGCCCGAAGCGCAGGTGAACCGTGAGGTGGGTGAGATCGGTGACCAGACCCGTGTGGGCATCGTGGCCCAGAAGTGGTCGGAGTACCTCCCCCAAGTGAAGACGATGATGTCCAAGTCGGGCACCACCATCCTCGCCATCTCTCAGCTTCGCAAGACCATCGCGGCCATGACGGGCGGTCCCGACAGCGCCCCGCAGGGCGGCGAGGCGTGGAAGTTCTACACCAGCGTCCGCATCATGCTCCGGGTCTTCCAGAAGGAGAAGGCCAAGCAGTTCGACCCGCTCACGGGCAAGATGGAGGAGAAGGTGGTCGGCACCATCGTCGTCCTCAAGCTCGACAAGTGCAAGGTGAGCGATTCTGTCAACAACGAGTTCAAGTTCTACCTCCGCTCGGGGTCGGGCATCGACAACACCCGCTCGGTGGTGGAGCTCGCGCTCAATCACAAGATCATCACCAAGTCCGGGGCGTGGTACTCGTGGCCCACGGGACCCAAGGGTGAGGTCCGGTCGCAGGGCTTGGAGGGTCTCCTCAAGGCCATCAACGACGACCCCAAGAACCTCCAGACTCTCTTCGCCCAAGTGACTCCCAAGCTCATGCAGCAGACGGCCAACGTGGAGGCCACCGTCGAAGACGAAGACACCAGTGAGCTCGACGACATTCTCTCGTCGGTCCCCGGCGTAAAGGCTCCCGCCACCGTCGAAGACGAGGGCTGACGGGAGCTCGACAGATGACGGTCAAGATTCGGGTACGAGACTTTCAGTCCATCGAGGATGCGGAGATCGAAGTCTCGGGTCTGACCGTCATCACGGGCGCGAACAACACGGGCAAGAGCGCCATGCTCCGCGCCGTCCACGGCGTGTTCACCAACGCTCGCGGAACCAAGTACGTCCGCCACGGGAAAGACCAGTGCGCCGTCACCCTCACGTTCGGTGACGGGCGCACGGTCACATGGGAGAAGGGCGAGAAGGTCAACCGCTACACCGTGGACGGCAAGGTGCTGGACAAGGTGGGTTCGGGAGTCCCCGTCGAGGTGGAGTCTTTTGGCGTGGTGCCCATCACGGCGTCGGGACGTGAGATCTGGCCCCAGTTCGCCCCCCAGTTCACCGGGCAGGTGTTCCTGCTCGACCAGCCCGGTTCGGTTCTCGCGGAGTCCGTCGCGGACGTGTCCCGGGTGGGGGTGCTGAACGAGGCTCTGAGAAATACCCAGAGCGACAAGCGCGCCCTGTCATCGGAGCTCAAGGTCCGCCTTGGTGACGTGGCCCGGTACGAGGGACAGGAGGCGTCCTACGCAGGGCTGGACACGGTAGAAGCCCTCGCCCAAGAAGCCGAGACCCTCCACGGGCAGGTGGCCGACCTCCAGCGCCAACTGGAAGGGGTCAGCACCCTCCGGGACTCCCTCACGGTTCTCTCCCAAACCCTTCTCGACCTCCGTCCCGTGGAAGGGGTTGAAGTGCCGGGTGGGGTAGACGAGGCCCGCTCAACCCTCAACCTACTGGACGACGCCCTCGACCTCCAAGCCAAGCTCGGAGGGGTCACCCGTTCCCTTGAAGTTCTGGCCCCCGTGGCTGGGGTCACCATCCCCGACGAGACGGACACCACCCGCGCCCGCAAGGTGTCCGACGCCCTGTCCCTCGTCGCAGATCTCCGTGACCGGATGCGACCGTTCATGGACGTGGTGGGTGAGGGCGGCGCTCTCCGCGAGGTGGTGACAGACGACCTCCCCGACGTGGATGGGGTGTCCAAGGGTCTCTTGGGGTTGGCCGACCTTCGCGCGATGCGGGACACCCTCACCGCTCGGATGTCGGCCATCACCGGGTACCGCGCCGACCTCCAGCGCACCACGGAGGAGTACGAGGTAGCCGTCCACGAGGTGCAGGAGATCATCGGAGACGCGGGTAGCTGCCCTATATGCGGCCACGGGTGAGGTGCCCGCCATGCGAAGGCTGTTTCCGCTGTTCGTGTTTCTCACGTTCGTCTCGTCGTGCAAGTGCCAGACGGACGTGGTCTATCCCGTCTCCCCCTGCACCAACGGCACGACGACGTGCATGAACGGGCGTCCCTACGCTTGCGGTGGCGGCGCTTGGCGTCCCGTGGGCGACGTGACGTGTGCGGCTGTGGGCGGCGTGTGCTGCCTCGACGCAGTCTCACAGGTCCATGCGTGTGTGGCCCAAGACCGCTGCGCCCCCACCACGTCGGGAGGTAACTGACATGAGCGACATCGCCACCGCTGCCAAGGTTCTCCAAGACTTCCTGTCGTCGGAGTTTGGATTCACCGTCCACGACAAGGAGACCTCGACTCTCATGAAGGCCGTCGCCTTCGGGATGGACGTGGGGTCGGCGTTCTCTTCGGGGCTTCCCAAGGGCGACGACTTCATGACCCGCTTCGCGACGACCATCGGGAAGGAGGTGTTCCTGCCCAAGTCCATCCGGGACAACCCCGCGTCGCTGATCGAAGTGGTCACGCACGAGGCCCAGCACGTCATCCAGTTCAACGACACCCACGTCGAGTTCGCGTGGTTCTACTTGACGGATGCGTCGGCGCGGGCGCAGTTTGAGGCTGACGCCTATGCGAGCGGTCTCTCCCTGCGGTGCTGGCTCACGGGGGAGACCCCCAATGAGAGCATCCCGTGGGTGCTGGACTCCCTCGTGAAGTCCTACCACCTCAAGGCCGAGGACAGGGCATACGCGGAGGCGGCTCTGAAGTCCCACATGGCGAGCCTGTCGTCGGGCATCGTGATGACACGTTCCGCTCGCAGCGCCATCGGGTTCCTCGACAAGAACTACCCCGACCTCAAGGGCACCATTCGCTAGGCTATCAGGGATCGCTAACATGAGCGACGCACTCCGTTCCAAGGTCATCCGGCTGGCCCACCAGAACCCAGCCCTCCGACCTCATCTCCTGCCCCTCCTCAAGACGGCTGCGGCCACCTTTCGTGTCAAAGAGGTGAAGGTGAGTCGCAAGGGCGTCTTCGTGGAGTCTCAAGTAGAGATCCCCACGTCTGAGGTGCCCGCTACAGGGGACATCTCCAAGGCGCTCACCAAGAAGTACGGGGATGACTTGGTGCTCACGGCGGCTCGGGAGGTCGAGTCTGACGACCTAGAGGCAGCGGGCTACGAGTGGGCGGTTGACTCGACCAAGGGGTCCAAGACGGTATTTCGTGTGACGTATCTTCTTGGGGTGGCGTGACTATCCGGGCGTAACGTCTCGGGCCATGCCCGTCACCCTCGTCTGGCGCACCGACGTACACCTGTCGGATCACACTCCCCGCTCTCGCACCGACAACTGGACGGAGACGGTCCTCCGCAAGCTCGCGGCGGTCGGCAACATCGCCCGCGACGTGAACGCCCATGCCGTCATCGACGGTGGGGACTTCTTCGACATCAAGGCACCGGGCCGGAATTCCCACGCCCTGATCCAGCGGGTCATGGCGGTTCACCGGGACTACCCCTGCCCGGTCTACGCGAACGTCGGCAACCACGATTGCGTCTACGGTGACTACAGTTACCTCCCCCAGCAACCGCTGGGGGTGCTGTACGAAGCGGGCACGTTCCGCCGTCTGTACGACGAGCACGAGGCCGTGTTCACCCTCCCCGGCATCAAGGTCCGGGTGGTGGGCGTGCCTTACCACGGGGTGAAGTACGACATGGACCGCCTCGCCCGGATCAAGAGGGGCGACGAGGACTACTTGGTGGTGGTCTGCCACCTGCTGGCCAGCCCGACGCAGTCCACCATGTTCGACGCCGAGGACGTGATCCGGTACGACACGCTGGACAACCACCCCGACATAGATCTAATCTTTTTCGGTCACTGGCACAAGGACCAAGGGATCGAGCGCACCCCCGGCGGCAAGACGGTGGTCAACATCGGGAGCCTCACTCGTGGGGCGCTCTCCCAAGACAACCTTGACCGGGTGCCCTCCGTGGCCGTGATGCGCTTCGACCGCGACGGGTTCACCGTCGAGAAGCTCTCCGTCCCCCACGCCCCGGCCAGTGATGTGTTTGACCTCGTGAAGCGAGACGCGGAGCAGATCCAGCAGACGATGATCGAGGAGTTCGTCGATCACCTGTCGCAGACCTTCGCCCCGTCAGCCCAGAAATCCCTCACGGATGCAGTGAGGGACATCCCCGGCGTGCCCGACTCCGTGCGCGAAAAGGCCATCAATTACATTGAGCGGGCGGGCGGGCGGTAGAGTCTCTGCGTGTCGCAGAGATACCTCTATTGGAGTTCGCTGGAGCAGTACGAGCTCTGTCCCCGGTCTTTCCTCTGGGGTCACGGGTACGGGACCATCGATCTTGGGCGGGGGCCGGGTCGGTCGAAGGCCAAGCCCGTGCAGGATAGCAAGCACCACGCGGTGATGGGCATCGTCCTCGCCCGGGCCATCGAGCACCTGTACAACGATGAGCTCTGGCGAGAGCCCGAGACGCTGGTCCAGAAGCTCACGGACTTGGTGACACGCGAGTTCACTTTCGCCCTCAACGAGCACTACATCAATTGGGACGAGTCCCCGCCCAAGTCAGAAATGCTGGACGTGTGCTTGAAGGGGGTGACGGGCTACCTCAAGACGATGAAGGCCAACAAACTCTTGGGTCCCTACGCCAAGAGCGAGGTCGATCTGACCGCATGGGTGGACCAGTACACGCCCGTGGGCGGGCGTCCCGACGTGATCGTCCGTCGTGACGACACCGGGATCACCATCCTCGATGGCAAGAACTCCCTCACCCCCGGCAAGTACACCAACCCCGACCAGCTTCGGTGGTACGCGCTGTGTTTCTACCTCGCGTACAACACCCTGCCCAACCGTCTGGCCTTCGTGTATTTCCGGTACCCCGAGGGGACACCCCCCAAGGATCACCCGGAGGGCGCTCCTTGGACCGGGCTGGTGGAGGTGCCCTTCACCCGTGAGGACCTCAAGACCATCGGGGTGCGCGCCAAGGAGACGCACCGGGCGATGTCGAAGGAGCTCTTCGACCCGTCCCCATCTGCCAAGGCGTGTCGCTTCTGCGACTACAAGACGGTGTGTGACTCGGCGCATCAGCCCACCCCGCGCAAGCCGAAGTCCTTGCCCGTGGTCGAGGGCACGGTCGAGCACACGATCTCTAATTCTGACGGGATCGTGGAGTTCGGGTTCGACGTGGGCGTAAAGACCAAGCCATGACCACCACCCCCGACTTGAAGGCTCGCCTTGACCTCGCCGTCAAGCGCCGGGACGACTTGGCCGCGAAGCGCCAACGGCTACTCATCCGTCTGGAGGAAGCAGAACGCTCGCTGGAGGAGCTCCGTGCCAAGTGTCGGGCCAAGAACATCGACCCGGACAAGCTGGACGAGGTGATCGCCAAGCTGACCACGTCTCTGGAGGCCACCGTGGCCAACTTGGAGGCGAAGCTGTCCGAGGCCGAGAAAGCCCTTGAACCCTTCACCAACAGAAAGTGACCGTGACCGTGAACATCAACAGCACTGACCTCAACACCGCGCTCAAGGTGGTCCGCACCACCGTTGGCTCCTCCAGTGACATTTCGTCTCACTACGTCTTCCGCACCCGTGGGGTTGGTCTGGAGGTGCTTTCCTACGACGGGCGCACGTTCTCCTCGTGTCTCGTGCCGCACACCAAGAGCGACGAGGACATGACCTTCACGGTCGAGGCGCGGCGCATCCACGTCCTCCTCGACAGCGTGGGGGACAACCAAGCCCTCGACGTGTCCGTGGCCGAGAGCGAGGTGGTCTTCCGCACCCCCCGTGGGAAGATGACCTTCTCGTCCCTCGACCCGTCCCTGTTCCCTTACTGGGACGACGTTCTGGCTGGGGCCACGCTGACGGCCACGGTCCTCTCCGACCGTCTGCACGGCGCGCTCGGCCACGCCAAGCAGTTCATCTACGATCAGGAGAGCAAGAACCCCGCGCTGTGCGTAGCCGAGTTCCGTGGTGGGGTGCTCCACTGCACCGACCAGATGGCCGTGAGCTTCGTCAGGATGCCGGGGCTGGAGTCCTGCAAGCTGCGGGTCTTCGTGAAGGACCTCCCCAACGTCCTGTCATTTCTCGCCACGGCGAAGGGCGAGGACGTGGAGGTGCTGGAGTCCGACCGCGCGAGCTTCATCCGGCGCAAGGACGGGGCCGTGTTCGGTGAGGCCCTGTACGCACATCGGTTCCCCGACATCTCGGTGGATTGGTCGCTGGAGGACGACCAGACGTGGAGCATCTTCCAAGAGGAGCTCCTCGACGGGGTCAAGTTCCTTCAGTCCGGGGCGCGGACCGATGAGCCCAAGGTTCGGTTCACTCGCGACGGGGACAACATCAACCTCTCGATGACCGCCGTCAGCGGCAAGCCCCTGCCCCTCTCTGTCCCCTTGGTGGAGTTCAAGCAGAAGGACGGGGGCGTAACGGAGATGCCGACGTTCGCTTTGACGGACACCTACCTCAGCAAGATGCTCAACGGGAACACCAACACCAAGGTGTCTCTCGGTGTCACCAAGAAGGGCGCTGGGGGGTGGGTTCGGGTTCGGGACGACCGAGGCACGGACACCTACCTCACCACGGTCGCATGGCTGAAGAACGCCTGAGAGCCCTCAACAACACCCTGCGTCTTGCACAGGGCCGTCGCGAGGAAGTGCGACGGTCCCTGCAAGGCGCACGGGATGCCGTGACCCGCATCGAGAACGAGTCGCAACTGCTCGATCACGTCGCCGCCTTGCTCCACACCCTCATCGACGGAGAGATCACCGAAGGTGTAACCGCCATTCAGTCCCTTCAGACCGAGGGGGTGCGGGCGGTGTTCCACGACCAAGACCTCACGGTGCGGGCCGACGTGGAGGTGTCCCGGGGCAAGGTGAACGTGTCCCTCGTCACCACCCAGCGGAAAGAGAACGGCGACGTGATCGAGGGGCTCGCCCTCGACGGGTTTGGTGGTGCCGTGTCCACCGTGCAGGGGATTCTCCTGCGGTTGGCCATCTTGTTTCGCAGGGGGCTCCGTCCCGTGCTGTTCTTGGACGAGACCCTCCCCGCGTTCGATGATCGCTACGTCCACAACATGGCGGCATTCCTCAAGACCCTGTGCAAGCGCATGGGCGTGGACATCCTACTGGTGACTCACAACCCCGCTCTCGTGGACGCCGGGGATCGTGCGTACCGTATCCGGCGGGACAAAGGGTTCTGCACGTTCCACAGGATCACCCCATGAAAAGCGAAGGTCAGGTACGCCACAAGCTCCAGCAGGTGACGTACCGCCACCTCCAGCGGGCTATCCGCACGAAGCTCTCCCGCCGACCCGAGAACTGCACGCACAACCGCCGTGTGAAGCTCCCGGTGATCGAAGACGAGATCCGGTACTGCCACGTTCGGAAAGACGCAGACGGTGACGCTCTTGTCTGCGACGAGTGCTACAACGGGCTGGAGCGTGCTGCACAGTGTCCCGCGTTTGAATGCGCCCACACCAAGGACGGGGTGAAGGCCGACTTCACCGAGTTCTTGCGGGGGTCCGACGTGGCGACCATTGCCGCCGAGTACCCGGATCTCGCTGCCCTTCTCTGGACGCTGGACGACGCTGACCCCGTGCCACTCGACGTGGGTACGGACCCCGACCCGCCGAAAGCCCCGGAACCCCCCGCCCCTCCGTACCAGATTCTCTACCTGCACCAAGATGGTGGCGCGGTCCCGGTTCCGTTCGTCCCCAATACCTTCCATCGGGCCGTGGTTCACAATCCGGTCACCTTCACGCTCCCCGCCGTCGAGGGTGACAAGTGAGCCTCCTGCACACGGTCAAGATGGCCGGGGCGGCGAAGGGCGTCCCGCTGTTCGTGGAAGTGCCCGTCCACCCGGAGACCTCCCCCTACCTCGTGACGAGCAACAAGGGGATGCTGTGGATCGACGGCAGCTTCAACGGGGTCGTGCGATCCGCCGTGCTGCGCTCGCCGTGGAACACCGTCGCGGGCGACACCTCTGCGGCGGTGGTACGGGCCATCCGCCAGCGGGGCGCAGAACTGTCGTGGGGCAACTCCTTCCCGTTCACTGACGCGGGGTTGCGCTCGGCCCGTGACTACCTCGCGACCTACGACCTCACCGAGTGTGACCTACTGCACCGCCCTGCGGCACCGTGGGTTCCAGAGGGCTGCGCCGTGCTGGTCCCGAAGGACCGCTCGTACCTTGGCATCGTCGGTGAGCTTGGGGAGGGGGCACACACCGTGGTCGTCCACAACCCTTCCCGTGGGATGGCCGTGCTCGGCGCGTGGTAGGGCGTAACGTCCCTCGTGACATCCCCCATCGGTGAGTGGCTGGAAGCCCATCTCACCACCCTCCCCCTCTCCGAAGACTGCGAAGGCTACCTGCTAGGGCGGGGTGCCAGCCCCGACACCCTTGAGCGGCTGGGCATCCGCGAGTGGGAGCCCGCCAGCACCCCCGCTCCCAGCGAGCACTTCACGTCCCGCTACGGGCGGCACGGCGAGAAGCTCGCCGGGATGGTGACCATCCCCCTGCGCGGCCCCACGGGCACTCTCACAGGGATCGAAGCCCGGTCGTGGCACGAGAAGCGGGTGACGGACTTCCGGGTGCCCGAGGCCGAGTACAACCCCGTCGCCCTCGACCTCCCAAGGGCGGCGGAAGCCATGTGGGCGGGCGGGTCCGTGTGGGTGGTCGAGGGCGTCTACGACCTGTGCGCCTTGGATTGGTGCATCCCGAAGACCGACGCGGCGATCTCGACCCTGCGGGCGGGTCTGGGCAAAGACGTGCTGGAGTTCCTCGCCCGGTTCTGCACCAACACCGTCTACATGGTGTACGACAACGACGACACCGGGCGGCGGGCTACTCACGGCTGGAAAGACCCCGCCACGGGGAAGTACCGCCCCGGCGCGCTCGACCTCCTCAAGCGAGCGGGCGTGAGGGCGGTGGACTACCGCTACCGGGGGAAAGACCCCGGTGAGGTGTGGCGAGCGGGCGGGCTGTCCAAGCTGCGGGAGACGTTCGCACGGGCGTAACGTCCCGCATGACTCCCGAGACCATCGTCCTCGCCATCCTCGCGATGTTCCCGTACATGAGCGGGAACAACCGCCACTGCATCGAGACCCAGCAAGCCCGCATCGTCCAGCAGCTTCGCGAGGTGTCGCAGCCCCACGAACCCGGTGCGCCCGTCCCCCCCGTGGAGCTCACCGCCGCCGTCGCCTTCGCGGAGACGCACCTTGGGTGCGACATCCACGAGGGGGGCAACTGGGGTGCTCCCATCGACGCCCAGCACCGTCACAAGGCGGGGACGCACATGAACGCCGTCCGGGTGCTGTCCCGTGGGTACCAGCGGTGCGGTAGCTGGGACGGGGCTGTCCTGCGGTTCCGCACCGGGTTGTGTAACCCCCGGCGCAGCCCTTCCGAGCGGGTCCGCCAGCAGGGGGCTCACTACCTCCGGGTGATCCACCGCATCGTGGAGGGCATCCGCGCCCACGGTGAGGGTCGCTCGTGAGCACCCCCGCCAAGAACGGCACCTCCCCCCGCGTCCGCCGCGGCGGCGGTTGGGGCGACTGCGTACCGTCGTGGGTGCGCGCCGCGTCTCGCCTCACGTACCAGCCAGCGTACCGTAACGACATCATCGGGTTTCGGTGCGTGCTGCGGGGTAGGCAACCGTTGAAGGTGACCCTGTGATGTACGTCATCCGGGGCGGTAGTCACGGGGACGCTCCCGAGGTCACGCTATGGACGACCTTCGCGTTCACTTATGCCCCCACGATCCAGTACAAGTGCTTCGGGTTTCGCACCAACCTGCCCGCCCGTCAGCCACGGGCGTAAGGTAGGGCATGACTCCTGAGAGAGAAGCTGAACTGCGACGGGCACACGCGGTGATGCCCTCGCCCATGTCTACGGAACTCTTCGCGGAGATTGACCGCCTACGGGCCGAAGTCGCCTCTCTCCGAGACGACCCG
>Ga0129333_10002225_pt1 | contig 17969 bp, 22 predicted proteins | sample CPB6_08_DNA_FD_94474 | JGI IMG/M metagenome (GOLD analysis project Ga0129333, IMG submission 94474) | Freshwater to marine salinity gradient microbial communities from Chesapeake Bay, USA - CPBay_Sum_0.6_0.8_DNA | ecosystem: Environmental > Aquatic > Marine > Coastal | place: USA: Chesapeake...
TACACAGCGCCAGATTGTCGTCCTATTATCAGGAAACAGTCCGAGGGCCTTTATGCCAGTATATGCTAAAACAATGAATCTGCACAAAGGTGTAGATAACAAACTACAGTTTCAGTTCTTGAATCAAGAGCAAAAACCAGTCGATATTACAGGTAAAGAGATAACTTGCCGTATCATCAATTATGACGGTACTGAAGTACTAATAAAGAAAGCACTGACATTAGAATTACCATTGACAGGTATCGCATATCTGCAATTAAACGCCGCAGAAATAGAGGATATCCCCGCACAGATGTGTCATTATAGCCTTGAGATACCCGTAGGACAGTTTGGATATCCTGTTTTCGTAGATCCAGCTGCTGGCGCACGTGGTCAGATCAACGTAGTTGATAGTGTACTTCCAAGTTTCGTTCCTAGCGAGACTGTGACTATTCCTACTGGTCAGCCCTTCCCTAACTTAGATATCAACAATAGTATCGATAACGTATTACCAAACGCTAACACATACTATAGTTCGGTAATCAATACTAATGATAATCCTGTATTAACCATACAAGCACATCTATATGAGTTTAACGGGGAAATTTCATTAGAAGGTACTTTCAGTAGTTCACTGACAGATTGGTATCCTATCAGAACCGAAGAATACCTTGAGACTACAGAAACAGTTGGGTATACCATACACGGGTTTCATCCATTTGTAAGAATGGTATTCACAAGCAACACGGGCGCAGTATCAAACATTTTGGCAAGATAAAGATCCAATAGTATTTGTTTCTACGCAACACTATGTTATAATTACAAAGTGTTTGATATACTACAAATAGTCCCCGGCAAGAAAAAACTAACACAAAGCGGATGGCATAGTTTCAATGCCATATGCTGCCACAATCGCGGACATAAAGCCGATCGTAGAGGTCGCGGTGGTATCAAATTTAGTTCAGCAGACAATTGGAGCTATCATTGTTTCAATTGCGGTTTCAAAGCCGGATTCACACTAGGCAAATCATTAACTAAAAACACTAAGCAGTTGATGGCATATTGCGGTGTTGACAAAGAGCAAGTTGACAAGTGGAGCTTTGAAAGCTTACAGCATAAAGACTTGTTAGACTTTGTTAAGGTTAAGCGTGAAAAGAAAAAGATCAAGTTCAAAGAAATGCCATTGCCTAAGGCAGAACTTGTCGATGTGAATAACACAGATCATAAGGTTTATACTGACTATTTAATGAAAAGAAAGATATCAGTTGTAGACTATCCTTTCATGTGTACACCTGATGAAGATGGTAGACAAAGTAATCGCATCATCATTCCATTCACATATGAAAACAAGATTGTTGGGCATACTAGCAGATACTTAGATGATAGAAAACCTAAATTCATAAGTGAACAACAAGGTGGCTATCTGTTTGGTTATGATTTGCAAAAGCCAGAACATCAAGTATGCATAGTAGTTGAAGGTATATTTGACGCACTAAGCATTAATGGTTGTGCATTGACTACCAATGCTATCAGTGATGATCAGGCAGAGATACTTAAAAGCCTTAATAGAAAAATCGTAGTAGTGCCTGATCAAGACAAGAGTGGTATGGATGTGATCAATCGTGCATTAGAATTGGGTTTCTATGTAAGCATACCTGATTGGGATACAGGAATAAAAGACGTAAATGATGCAGTAGTAAAATATGGTAAACTGCCTACGTTACTAAGTATCTTGCAATCGGCGACTAACAGTAAAATAAAATTAGAGATAAAGAGGAAGCAGCTTGATAAACGACTATAATATTGATGTACAGACATTATTTTTAAGGATGATGGTCACGAACGCAGAGTTATATACCCGTGTTATGAACATCATGAATAAAGAAAACTTTGATCGTAAACTACGCCCGGTTGCTGAATTCATTGTAGATCATACTAAGAAATATAATGTCATGCCTGATCCTATACAGATCAAGGCTACAACTAACATCAGTGTAGAAAGATTAGAAGAACTTGATGATGGTCACTATGACTGGTTCTTAGAAGAATTCGAACAATTCACTAAACGACAAGAACTTGAGAGGGCTATTCTTAAGAGTGCAGATCATCTTGAGAAGGGTGAGTATGGGCCTGTAGAAAAACTAATCAAAGACGCGGTTCAGATTAGTCTACAGAAAGACATGGGCACAGACTACTTTGCTGACCCAAGAGCAAGACTCATGGCATTGAAAAGTAATAATGGTCAGAACAGCACAGGATGGCCTACACTTGATCAAAAGTTGTATGGGGGTTTCAATCGCGGTGAATTGCAAATCTTTGCAGGTGGCTCAGGTAGTGGTAAGAGTTTGATCATGCAGAATCTAGCAGTCAATTGGGCACAAGCAGGACTAAGCGGTGTATATGTGACGCTTGAATTGAGTGAAGGTCTATGTAGTATGCGTATCGATAGTATGATGACTGACACAAGCAGCCGCGAGATTTTCAAAGACATTGACAATGTTGAGATGAAAGTCAAGATGGTAGCAAAGAAGGCTGGTCAACTACGTATCAAGTATATGCCAGCACAGAGCAACGTCAACGATATCAGAGCATATGTCAAAGAACTACAGATACAAACAGGTATGCGTGTAGATTTCTTGTGTATCGACTATCTTGACTTGATCATGCCAGTTAGTGCTAAGGTCAGCCCTAGCGATTTATTCGTTAAGGATAAATATGTATCCGAAGAATTGCGTAATTTAGCAAAGGAATTAAATGTTTTATTCGTCACAGCAAGTCAGCTTAACAGATCAGCCGTTGAAGAAATTGAGTTTGATCACAGCCATATCTCAGGTGGTATTAGTAAGATTAATACTGCGGATAATGTTTTTGGTATCTTTACTAGCCGTAGCATGCGTGAGCGTGGACTTTATCAGATTCAAATGATGAAAACTCGCAGTAGTTCAGGTGTGGGTCAAAAGATCGAATTGAAGTTCGATGTAGATACATTGCGAATCACTGATGAGGGCGAAGAAGCTCCCAAACAACAGCCTTCAGGGGTGCAGTTATTGAATCAAGTACGTACTATTAGCACTGTGACACCCACAGTTAATAACGTAGATCCTGTAACAGGTGAGATAGAACCGGAAAATAAGCACGTAGTTGCAGATGTACAAAGCACAAAACTTAAGAGTTTATTGGCTTCTCTTAAGAAATAAAACATCCGTTCCTAGATAAATACTGTAAGGATCATATATATGCAAAAGCGTACCAAAAGCCTTTTAGAAGAACTGGAATCGATAGGTAATAATCGTGACATGAACCATGTCATCGAAAACCGTGCTAATAACGTGATTACCAGTGCTATTAACCTTATTGAGTTAATCAATCGACACTATACTTCGGATAAAGCCGAGATACTCGAAAAGAAGCTATTAAGTGCTATCAAGGGCCGTGACGCTAATAGATTTAGTAAGTCCATGAGGAAGAAAAATGAAGATTGATGAACTGACTATGTTTCAGAACCTTTTAGGTAAAGTTAAAGGGATGTTCGGTAAAGGCTCTGCTCCTGGCGCTGCAGGCGCCGCTGGATTGAGCAGAGAAGATAAAATGGCAATGGACATATTCACGGATCGTTTTGTGTCTAGAGGGACAAATGCGTTAAACGTTGCTATTAAACAAGGATTGCTAGACCCAACTAAAGCAAGTACTACAGCAGGACCAGGCTCAACTCCTGGGACTAAAGAGTATGATGCTACACAAGATCAGATTGCTGCTAATCCAGCAGCTAAAGTAGTACCTAAAACTCCTGAACAAATTAGAATTGAAAAACAAAAGGCAGCAGCCGCAAAGGCACAAACACAGATGGCTGCTAATCCAGCAGCTAAAGTAGTACCTAAAACTCCTGAACAAATTAGAATTGAAAAACAAAAGGCAGCAGCCGCAAAGGCACAAACACAGATGGCTGCACAGCCGGGTGCTACCCCTGCATCGTCTGCATCGCCGGGCGCGGCAGCTTTTGGTACCATGGCAAAAACTTTGCAACAACCGGCGACCAAAGCTAGAGGTGGCAAAGTTGCTGGACAATTAAGTCAGACTCCGAATGCAGTTAGAAAGCGTAACGCTAGAGCTATTGCAAAAGATAGAGACAGATTAATTCCTGATTACGGCGGTGCTAACGAAAGTAAAAATTTATCAGAAAGCAGAATAGAAGAAATCTACAGTAAGTTGAAGGAAGAAACTTTCCGTGAAAAATTAAAAAGAGCAGGACACGATCCAAGACTTGTTGCTAAAAAGATTGAAAAAATATTAGCAAAGCATAAAGCACAACGTGCTGAAAAAGAAGAACGTGAAGAAAAGATGGGCTTGCAAGAAATAACTCCAACTGCACCTGCGCAAAATGCTGATAAGCCTGCTATAGGAGATTGGTTCAAAAAGAATTTCATGGATAACTTCTTGCGAGGTATCGATATAAGCAGCGCAAAAAATGAAGTTAACGCAATATTGAATCGTATGCCGCAAAGTTATAAACAGGGCACACTGAAGAATGATCTACAGGATCTTGCTATGATCGCTTGGACATTGAGTGATCAAGGTAGACGTAAAGATACTAATTAACATGAACTTCAACAACGAACAAGAATTCTTTCAGTATATAAGAGAGTCGTTAAAGAGACTTAATGCCGATACGACTAGATTGCAAGAGGGTAAGGGTCACCTTGATCATCCTGAAGATTTGATCATACTTGATGGCACACAGGGTGCTAACCGTGCTTTGCAAGCGATTAATGATACAGCTAAAAATCCAAAAACAATTACTATCAAGTGGGACGGCTATCCTGCATTGATATTTGGCCATGGCCCTGATGGTAAGTTTAGTATCATGGACAAGCATATGTTTAACAAAACAGACGGCAGTGGTAGAAAAGTTTATAGCCCACAAGATTTCATAAATTACGATAAAGCGAGGGGGGTTGACCGTGCTGAACTTAATGGGATCATTTCAAATATATGGTCGGGTTTACAAAAGGCAAGTCAAGGAACAAAGGGGTACTATTGGGGCGACTTGCTCTTTGGTAACCCGCTCAAGGATGATAAGGGCCTATACAAATTCAGGGCGAATCCTAACGGTATAGCATATACAGTAGACGTTGATAGCGAGATTGGTAAATTGCTTACAGGCAAGAAAGCAGGTATAGCAGTTCACCAATATATAGACAGCAGTGCGGCTACTACTGACGATGCCAAACCACTGAATGGTGGCATAGGACAATTAAAGAACGACAGTGATATAGCTATAGTACCAAGTGCTATGCCTACAACACCTAACGTACAATTAGATTCTAAATTGCTTAGTAACGCTAAGAGCGCAATAAGCAAGTATGGTGCCGCCGCAGAAAAATTACTGACCACTGCACCACAAGCAAGAAATACATTCAATCAATTATTCACTACTTTCATCAATAAGCAAATCGTTGCAGGTGATGTTAGTAACTTAAGTCAGAAGTTCATGGACTACTTTGAGACTAGGCCCATGACCCCTGCAATGAAACAGAAATTATCAGACCATTTAAACGCTAATAAAGCAGGTATAGCAGGATTGTTCGCCATATGGGCAGCAGTATATGCACTCAAACAGAGTGTAGTAGAGCAGTTAGCCGCTGCCGCAGAACAAAGTCCTGTCAAGGGATATCTACAAAGCGGCAAGCAGAGTCAAGAAGGATTCGTCAGTCAAGGTCTTAAATTCATAGATAGAATGGGCTTTTCAGCACAGAATTTGGCTGGTAGACAATAGCCAAAACCAACATTTTTTCGTGCCAGGACTAAATAATAGTATGGGACAGTAAGTTCCAACTTATTAGGAGATTTAGAAAATGGCACAATTTACAAGAGTCAATGGTGACTTTAAACAAGTTCTATGGTTAGATGCACCAAGTTACACAAACACTGGTGTTAACGCTGTAACTTCAGCAGTAACAGTTCAGCCACAAGGCCCAAAGTTAGACTTCTTCACTCTAACTGGTAACGGTTCACAGATCGCTGACAACATTCAAGCTGCATTCCAGACTATCGAACAGTTAGCAACTATTCATATCTATGAGTACACTAATGCTACTGACGATACTCTAGCAATTGCAATCTATCCAACAGGCGCATGGGACACTACATCACTAGATGCAGCATTCGCAAATGCTTGGACATCAGCAAACGTAACTTCTGCTGCAACAGCAACTTTCACTAACTAATAGTTAGTATAGAGCAGTAACAAAGAGCCCGGGATTTATTCTCGGGCTTTTTTGTGGCTGTAAATACGGCATGCAGAGAATTTCCTGTTATACATTATTTGATATCACAAAAACAGGTGTACTGAATCGAAGCAGGCCCGGAGACGATGTAACAAATGTTGCAACTTGGATCAAGCAACGAAACACACAATGTAATTTCGACACGATATTGCAAGTGATATCATTAAGAGCCCAACCTGAGGTTGTGTCAGACCCTAAACGGGCTTTAATAAATTTAAATAGTCAGCATAATTTCGGCTCTATTTTGATAGAAACAGACCATATTCCTATGTGGAGATTTGATTTTGAAGTCTATCATAGTAGCGTATTTGAAGATGGAATCACAGAATTGGGCGCATTATACAAAGACTGTGAAGATGTACCCATGATAGCATGTGATACGCAATGGGCTAAGTTATCTGAAAGACTGGATGTAACTTTAGAAAAAAGAAACATATATTTTGTTAAATATGATTATGATTAAATCGAATCTTGAAAAGAAGATAAAGGATATATTCATCGTTGAAGAATACGACGGTAGCTATAACCTTTTTGGGACCTATATCATACGTAATGAAAATGGGCTTTACAAAGTAGCTATGCCCAGAGATCCTTACTTTAAAGAATTGGATTTCTCATCATTGCAATATGCAGTGACCTGGTGTGTGTTTGAAAAGACACGCAAAAACAAAGAGAACAAAAGAGTATACGAATTAGACCGTTATATAGGGGCATTAGACGTTGCTATAGCTCAACATACAAAGCTTCTTAAGAAAAGACCCTTGCCCGACAAGTACATTTATATAGCTAAATTAGCAGAAGATAAGTATAAAAAACGCTTGGCTCTTAAGGAATTAAGCGGATATACTTCACTTAGCAAGTATATACAGACCAACAAATTTAAGGAATACCAGGACGAAAAGTCAGTGGGTTCTGATAAATATATCTATTAATGTGGGATATTAACCATGAGACTTAACGACCTAGACAAAAACAATACAGCAGCAAAAGCCCTTAAGGCTAACTTTGATTTTAACTTTGATACATCAAGGTTAGATCGCGGCACAGCCAAGACCATGCTCGACAGAGTAAATGGACTTATCAAGGAAGCAAAAGCAAAACCTGACTTTTACGGTAAGCAGGATGATCCAGCATACATGAAACTAGTATTCATGTCACAGGCATTGACAGAGCATTATCTATCTACAAGACCTGCAAAGATCGTCTTTGAAAACCAAGAAGTAGAAAAGTCACAAGTTATTCTTGCTGCACAAGATATGGTTGACAGCCTACAAAAGATGATTGAAGAAGTCAATGACATGTTAGTTAAAGAACTACCAGCATTGACTGACAGCATTCAAAGTGAGATCGGTGTCAACGAAGCGGCATCATTCAATCAAACTGCAAGTCAAGCACTTGCTACATTGAATCAAACATTGAGCCAGAGCAAGCAAAGCGTACAAGGCGCTATGAATGCTATGACTGGTCAAGGTGATCCTGCAGCATTGGGTGCACCAGCTGGTGGCGAAGAAATGGCAGTGACAGACGTTGCAGCCACAGCAGGTCCTGGCGGTGATGAAATTGCCGGTGCAGAAATGACTGCTGATATGCCTGTTGATGATGCGATGCCAGCAGAAGAACCAGAAGAAGAACCAACAGGCGGAGTCGGTCGCGAAAAGAGGTAATACATGTACCTCTATGAGTTAGAAAACGATCCTAAATTGATCAAGCTTATAGCAGCCACTGATCAATTGCGCACAGCACTGGAACGAAACGAGATCACACAAAATTGGTCATTAGATAAACTAATGACCTATTTTAGAAAGTTTAATCTTGTACTTTCACCTAATGATTTATATTCAATGGTGCAAACAAAACCATTAAAGAATGTGATCAGTAATATAGAGGGTGATCAAGTAATATTCAAGGGCTTAGAGCCTGATACACCATCTACTGAATCACCTCCCCCTGAGCAAAGCAAAGAAGTTGTAGCCAAGATGGCACAATCTGCAATGAAGAAGTAACCAATATTGTTGCATTTTCGCATCATTTAAGTATAATAGACTTTCATGATTACTCTGACTAAATCCGCACAAGAACGTTTCAAGCAACAATTGCTTGAACGAGGCCGTGGCTTAGGTATACGTTTCGGTGTATCTAAAACCGGCTGCTCGGGTTATGCATACAAGATTGAATTTGCAGATGAGAATAGAGCAACTGACCATTTACTGATCATTGACAATGAACTTTATGTTTATGTCACTGAAGATGCAAAACAATACTTTGACGGCATGACTGTTGATTATATCAAAAAGGGTTTGAACGAACAATTTGAATTCATAAACCCTAATGAAAAAGCACGTTGCGGATGCGGCGAGAGCTTTACAATTTAATGATATACAATCCAAGCAAATATCCCTACAAAGAACTTAAAAGAGAAACATTAAACGGATCACGTAAATATGTTACTCCTGACGGTAATGCTGTGCCTAGCGTCACAACCATACTTGATGCTACTAAAAGCGAAGAAAGTAAAAAAGCACTACATGAATGGCGCAAGCGTGTAGGTCCTGAAAAGGCACAACAGATCACTACTGAAGCCGCAGGTCGTGGTACACGAATGCATAAGTGGCTTGAGAATTATATCAAGACAGGAAACACCGGTGAACCCGGCACTAATCCATATAGCATACAAAGCCATCAAATGGCACATTCGATCATATCTAAGGGCCTGTCTAATTGTACTGAGTTTTGGGGCACAGAAGTCAGTTTATACTTCCCTGAAGTTTATGCAGGGACTACTGACCTAGTCGGTGTTCATGGTGGTGATGAAGCTATCATGGATCATAAACAGACGAACAAGCCCAAGAAGCGTGAATGGATCGAAGATTATTTCGTACAGACTGCGGCCTATGCATTAGCACATAATGAAGTCTGGGGCACTAAAATACGCAAGGGCGTGATATTCATGTGTTCAGCCGCAAATGAATACCAAGAATTCATTGTCGAGGGTAATGATTTCGATCATTATACTAATGTCTGGTATCAAAGACTAGACAAGTATTACAGTCAATTCTTATGATCTAAAAGCATAAATAGTTGTACTACTTGGTAAATGTACAACTATGTCAATTATACAGATTTCTAAAGTCCAACAACGCTCCGGCGATTTAGTGGATCTCCCACAACTTGACGAGGCTGAATTTGGTTTCGCAACTGACGAAAAACGTCTTTTCATCGGTAAGACTGAGGGAGCTAACGAGAATATCGAAGTCCTTACTGCTTACAGCGAAATATCTTTTGATCAAATCGAAGGTGCTACGGGCAATCTTAATATAGATAGCGCCACTTTAGAACCCGGGCAAGTATTAGCATATGACGGAACTAATTGGGTCAATGCTGGTGGTAACGCATCATCACCGGGCAACTCTAGTTACTATACAAACACACCTATACATCTAGGTAACATCACTGATGTATTTGTAGGCGGTGGCGCGATCGGCTATGTCATGACTACTGACGGCGCCGGCGGATTAAGCTGGAGTCCTAAGGGAATAGTCACACAGAGCATACAAACAATATCGCAGGCAAATCCTGCAAGAATTACATTTACTGAACCTTATCCGTTCCCTCAAGCAGTAGAAGTAACTATAAACGGAATCACAAGTCCTTCTGGATTCACTGTGATGAATGGCAACAATTTTTTCTTAAAAATTGTTCCTGGTAATTTACAATTATATGATGTCTATACTGATTCTGGATTATCGTCATCATATGATTCATCAGCTTTTACTCCTGCATATACTAGTAATGGTGTTGCTATATTCAATACAGTCACATCTAACGGTGGTTTAGTAGCAGGATCACAATTCAGTGTACAATATAATACAGGTACTGATTTCGGCGGAGATACCAACTTTACATGGGACTATGGTAATACTACACTTACTGTAACTGGTAGAGCAACGATATCAGCAAATGCTAACGTAGGTAATTTAGGTACATCAGGGCTTATAGTCGCTACAGGCAATATCACCGGTGGAAACTTAGTGACATCAGGTGCATTAAGTGTAACTGGTAATGCTAACGTAGGCAACATCGGTGGTGCTAGAGGTGTATTCACATCAAACGTTTCAGCGGCTAACTTATCAGTGACCGGCAATGCAACTTTAGGCAATGTCATTACTACAGTATTGACTACAGGAGCTAACTCTACAGCAGGTACAATTACTGGTAACTGGACTTTAAGTAGCGGTTCACGTTTGATTGCAACATACGCTGACTTAGCAGAATACTATGAGGCAGATAAAATTTATCCACCGGGAACTGTATTAGAGTTTGGTGGAGAAAAAGAAGTTACATTAGCTACAGATGGTACAACAAGAGTTGCAGGCGTAGTGTCGACCAATCCAGCATATGCTATGAACGGTGACATTCGTGTAGAAAATCCTGTGTTGATAGCATTAGCGGGTCGTGTCCCATGCATGGTCAAAGGCAATGTCTCAAAGGGTGATATGATGATTAGCGCAGGCGATGGCTATGCTAAATCATCTACAGAACCAAAATTAGGATCTGTGATAGGAAAATCTTTAGTTGATTTTAATGGTATAGAAGGTGTTATCGAAGTCGTGGTTGGCAGACTATAAGATAAATACATAATAGGATTGAATAATAAATACATAATAGGATTGAATAATGGCAGCAGCAATTTACACACCAAGCGGATCAAGTCAACAAACAGCAGCCTCAGGCACTGAAAAAGTCCGCATCTCAACTACTAGCAGTGCCATTGCAGTTGCAGTAGGAACTAATCCAACTGCCAATTTATCAGCCTGTGAAATCATTCCAGCAAACACAGTCAACAATAGTTTTATTGTAGGTGAAGGCAATAAGATAGCATATATCAGTGTAAGTGGTACTGGTATTTTCTCTGTGACTGAGTTGGGCGCGCCAATCGGCGAATAATCCAACGCAAAAAAACATACTTTTTTGATAAATAAAACATATACTCTCATGGTGAGAGTTTATGCAGTACCCACTGCGTACCGGCTAGAACCCGGCATTAAAGGAGAAATAAAATGGGACGTCCACTTAAAATCGCAAAAGCACAAGCGGTTGTTACTATTACAAATACCACTGGTGGTACTGAACTAATAACAACAAGTGCAAACTTCACAAACTTGGGTATCATTGCAGGTATGCCATTTATTCCAGCAAGTAATCTTGGTGGTTTGATCGCAGGTACTACTTACTGGATTCTAGAAGTTGTGAACTCAGGCAACAACAGCACATTCTATGCGTCTGAATATCAGTTGTCAGCAAACCCAACTTACACAAAATTCAATGTGTCTACTGCTGCAGGTTCAGTAGCAGCATCAGTTGGTGTTGTTGATGCTTATTTCAACAATCCAAATGGCGGTGCAGGTTATCCAGCAACAAATGCAAACACTTACTCAGTAGTCGGTGGTAACACAGCGATCTATGGTAAGCAAGTATTGTGCCGCGTAGCAATCGCACAGAATGGTACAGGTACTATCACTGTAGATACTGCTTCACCTAACATCACTGGTATCGGTACTGACCTTGCTAATACATTAGCAGACGGTATGTCAGTACAAACTACAGATGGTGTGTTCTTAGGTATCGTTGATGATATCGCAAATGCTAATGCAACATTTGCTACATTCGCAGCAAACTCAGCAGCAAATGCTACTAAGGCATCATTTGAATTTGCACAAAATGAAGCAGGCTATATCGTTCGTCAGAAGGGCAAGCAGAAGTATCTAGTAAAAGGTACAAGTTCAGGATTAGTAGGCGCATGCTATACAGCTAACCTAGCTAATGCTGTATTGTATCCAGGTACTATGAATATTGTTGGAACATATGCTAATGCTGCAACAGTCAACGTACAATCACTAAGTGATCATACTGCTGAATTGTTCACAGCAACTTCAGGTATCACTGCTGATCCAAACAACACGGCAAACATCAATAATACATCACCAGCATTCAGTACATTCAATACTGCTTATGCTGCCAACACTTATGGTGGTCAGCCTTACCCAATCGTTACTATCAGCGGGGTCTAATAGAAAATGGTTGCTACATCCGCAGCAAAACGTGTTGAACATGCCGAGACTGAGATCGCGGTCATCCAAATTCGTCTTAATAATATAGACGATAAAATGGGTGAACTAAAATCTGAAGTTAAGGACTTGCACGATTGCCTAGACAGAAATATGGATGAGACCAAGCTTATATTGAAAGAATTTCAAGAAAGCAATAAAAAGTCTCATGATTCACTAGAAGAAAAAATTTCTTCTATGGAAAAAATCAAATGGATGTTAATGGGAGCAGCAGCAGTTTTAGGTGCTTCAGGTGTTGAAGCATTTAAAATGATAATAAATGGTTGATACCATATATTAGTAAAAACGGGGCTTAGGCCCCGTTTTTATTTTCAGTCAGTGTTTTTAATTTTTCCTTCACTATATCAATATTCATAGTGCTGAATAAACCTGAATGCACAGGTTTAGGATGATAATTCTCACCTACCCAAGCATATCCTAGATGTTCACCGTTTAATGTTGGGATAAACTCATCTTCAATTGCACAAAAGAATGTGTGATATGTAAACGTGTTGTTGACGAATTTCTGTATTGGGATCAATTTAAGATTTGTTGGCCAATATGCAATTTCTTCCATACATTCGCGCATCAATCCTTCTAATAGTGTTTCATTGTTATGTATCTTGCCGCCTGGAACGCCCCAGCTATGGTTGCTGTCGCAACGCAATAGATAAAGAAATCTATTAGTCTTGGTGCTATAAAAGAATATTCCTGCCGCCGTACTCATACTATGATTTATCATAGTTAGATGACAATAGAATAATCTCCTTGATCATACCAGCCCTCATATGATTTCATCCATTGACCTTCTTGAGCAACATAACGATACTGTATATTTGTTGTAAGATTAGTGACATATTGTACACTGGTTGATTGTTGAGCATTAAAGGACACGAACCATGAATTAGTGCTAGTATTATATTGTATGATGTCGTTTGCTTCAGCGATTAGATTACCCCATGCAACTGTAGGGCTACCGTCACTACCTATATCTTCTACGATAAGATATCTACGTCCATTAACTGGACCTGGCAAACCTGCATTAGGTCCGGTTAATTGCGGATTGATGACAGCATCTACTGGATCTAATGTGTTTTGTGGTAGTGTATCAGGGTCGATATTGTATATCAATAATCTGTCATCTACGGGATCGGGAACGATAGTACCAACAATGTCGTCTTCCATGTAAGGATTCTGCAACCATATCTGACTGATACCTGGTTTCACTTTTCCGTATACGTTCAATAAGCTTGACCAGTATAGATTAGTATTCGGTGGAGTAGGATTATCTAAATCAGCATTTGGAGGATAGAATGCTTCATCGGCAGGCAATAATTGTAGTGTGTTGCCTATCAATAATAATTTATATCCATATGGAGTGATCTTTTGTCTTGTGCCCAATAACAAATCTTCGTCTTGTATATCTTGTAATGCACTGCCTTTGTATATGCTCGCAATGATCTTGTTGATGACACCCATCTTCTTGAGTTTAGTGCTAGTGCTGATCCATATAGGCATATAGAATTTCCAACTCAATACATCGATGGGATTTCCTGTACCTTGCGGAATGCTACGGCTGCTAAATGTAAGTCCATCTTGATATACAACGCTTAAGCTTGTCCAGTCAACAAAGTTATCAGTGCTTTGTATTTCTAAACTAGGATTGAACAATGTTCCTAATTGTTCTATGAGTTGCAATTTTTGATTGTAATTTGTAGTCCAAAAATCTACTTGTATACGTAATGTATAAGGTACAGGCATCAATCGTTCTACAGTGAATGCTTGACCTTGTGTTTGCTCATAAGTTTGCGTATCCGTGTTATATGCACGTTGACGAACATTAATCTTATCGATGAATGTAGGTTCTTGCATACGTCTTTGATCATATTCAAGACCAGTGATCCAATATGTTATCAATGGCGCGCTAGGTAAATTACTCGCAGAGTTGTTTGCGATCACTGTTGCTGCTTGTCTGCTTTGATCACCATACATTATAGGAACACGAACATATATGTCATTGCCGTTAGGATCTTTGCCTTTAGTCACAGACCAGTTGCTAAAAATCTTAGCGAACTGTAGTAAAAATCTGCGTATCTGATTGTCGTAAAAAAACTGTGCCATGTGTTACTCTATAGGTGGTATGTTGTCTGGTGCTAACTGCAATATACTTGACAGTGGTTGTGCTGATGGTATAACAGTTTGTGTATTGTTGTTATATATCACAGCCTCGTTGTTAATGAATCCTGATAATTCTGACGTATCATTAGCTGTAAATCCTGTATCTGTTCTTACATTGGTGCTGATACGAACCCATAACTGTCCGTCCCAACGATACAATATCTGCGGCATATAATCTATGCGTAAGAAATAGTCTCCGACTTGTGGATTTTGCGGGAAGCTTATGCCGGCGCCAGTCGGTAGTCCATTAGGAGCTTGACCGTCACCTGACAAGTATGCCGCTTCATAACCAAAGCTACGAGGTGTGGCACGTGTGATATATTGGAAAGCTGGATCACAGTCTGCACGCCAGTCCATTTGTGTACTGATAGTGCCAGTGAATCCTGGCTGTGTAGGATCAGCGTCAGCAGTTGCGTATGTGTTATCAGCAGTACCATATGGACCAGTTACTGGGCCTAATGATGCGACACTTAATACTTTGTCGCCCTCCATAGCTCTTGATCCACTACCTTCTTTCAATACCATTGGAGCTTTTTCCATGACTTCCATATTTGCCTGCACGAATATATCCATCTTAGATATATCCATGTCAGCAGTCATGTCCCAGATATTTTTTAATAGTTCTTTGCTTACACGCAAGCCTGCACTAGGATTTTTAAACTTAGGATTTCTCATGTACACTACAGTACCAGCAGATCCCGTGCCCGGTGCACCACCGCTATATGTCACAACATTGATAGGAGGTGCGGGTTGATTTAATTTACCTGATAATGTGCCATTGCTTTCATAGATACCATATGTTGGCACGACATAAAGCTTACTGTTGTCGTAACCTGCTTTAGGTACAATTCGTTTTGCTTCTTCAAGTTGAGCATTATTGATCTCAATGTTTCTGTTGTACGTAGAAAGAATATCCTTGAGATTTTGTTCTTCTGCTGGTTTCCAATATGCAGGATCAGGTGGTGCCTTACCTGCAGGAACATCTGTTATCGATTCATAATTCTTATCACCATAAGTGATCACATAACCAGGAGGATATGTTTTATCTTTATCCCATGGCCCAAGCCAATTGTCTTTATTGATTGGTTCACTAAGTATCTGACTGTATTCTTCACTATCTACTAATGGTTCGCATTTGATACGCCATAAGTGAGGATACCATGTCTGACTGAAACCCTCGCTTGCAAAGTTGGCATCTGTGATGCTATAGAAACGTTTCAATGCTACTGGTATAGTTTCTTTTAATGGATTGTAATCAAGCAAATGAGGTAGTTCTAATACGTCACCAACCATTAATTTACGGCCCACTATGTCTATCATGTCATTATAATGTACAGTGATGAATATGATGTCATTGTTTAAGAACAACCCAAACTGACTTAAATCGAAGTCTAAATTCTGTACATTGTAATGTCCGCGTAAGCGATAGATGTTAGGATCATAAACTCTATCACGATTTTCCAAAAACAATAAGTCCTGTATCTGTGTAGGATCGGGACTGACATACTGAGGTTGGGTATAATCAGGACTAGGAGTTTGTGCGTTTGGGCCCATATACTTATGAATATACAGATCCGTTCCGCCCACTGTAAATTGTTCCGAAATAGTCCTATCGAAGAACTTATAATCGTTAGTTTTGGTAGGATGATAAAGGGATAATTTGGGCATACATGTATTTAGTCATAAAATCAATGGCTTACAAAGGACTTGACTTTCCCATGAAATATGATAAAATACATGTATCGTTTACACTATTGGAGTAATACAAATGGCTCGTACCAAATCTACTGACGTAAAAGAACTGCATCCACGTGACCCTGACACTAAGTATTTTGGGTCTGAACCTATTTACGTAGAGGGTGAGAATAAGTGGTCATTGGGTAGCGCACTTAGTTGGTACGGTCATTTTTATGACTCAAAAGATGCCCGTGAATTTATCGCACAGTATTTGGACAGTAAGGGCGAACTAGAAAAATCTAAGGTCATTCGCAAGGTTCACGAGAACGAGGTGATCAATACTTATGGATACGTGGCTCGCTGTCTTATGCGCGGTTTCACATTGACACCAGAACAGACAATTAAATTTGACAATGAGATCAACCGCATGATTAATACTGTGGTTGCTATTGTAGAAAAGACCGACAAGCCAGTTAGCAATCGTCCAAACGTGCAAGAAATCATGCGTGAAAAAACGCATGAGGCTGCAGGGGAACTTGAAGGTCGTTGGGACGAATACATCAAAGATGGTGCAAAGAAAGAAAATAGTATCAACCCTATTCAAGTCTTGACACAGTTTAATATTCTCCCTCAACATGTCAACATCGTTACTGAATTCTGGAAACAGAAGTTAGATGAGTATATCGAAGTGCAAGGTGGCAAAGATCCTCAATTGAATGAGGCATATAGCCATCTTGGTAAGATTCAGATTCGTAACATTATTGGTACTATCGAATCAGTGATTGCTGAACTGAATAGTTATATCAATATCAAGAAGAATGGTCGTAAGCCACGTGCTAAGAAGCCAGTAAGTGTAGAAAAGATTGTTCGTAGTTTGAAGTATCTTAAGCAATTTAAGATCGATAAACTAGAATTGGTGAGTGTGCCTCCTACAAAGTTGCATAACTGTAGTGAAGCATGGGTGTATGATACTAAGAAGCGTAAGTTGCATCACTATGTTGCTGATGATTATGCAAAGAGCCTGAGCGTTAAGGGAAATAGTGTTATTGGATTCTGCACTAAGAATAGTGAAGTAAAGACATTACGTAAGCCTGAAACTCAGATCAAAGAAGTAATGGGTAGCAAGCCTGCGGCACGTAAGTTCTTTGATGGTGTCAAAGCAGTAAGTACTACACCTAACGGCCGCTTTAATGAAAATATGATTATTTTGAGGGCATTTTAATGAATGAGAAAGTAAAAACTATTATGGATGAAGTAGGTCTACATATAGACCCACACAATAAAGAAATCACAGATAAGGAACTTGATTTTTTTGCTATGGCAATCGTAAATGAATGTATAGAAGCAGTTAAAAAGACTGATATCAGACATGCATATACGACCTTTGATAAAAACTTAATTGATGCCACTGTTAATAAAAGCGTAAAATCAATCAAAGACACTTTTGGGATCAAAGATGTCTGAGCAATTTGACCCAATAGAAAAAAGAATGGAAACTATGATGACAGTGATCGATACTGCTATCGTAACCGCCGACAATGCCCGTGATCAATTGATGCTTGCATGTGCTATGCTACAACGCACTAAAGAAATTTTTGATCATGTTCTAGGTGAAGAAGGACGTAAAGAAATGTTTAGAGGAGTATCAAATGACTAACCAAGTAGATTTAAACAAGTATATGGAATTCGTAGAGGCTGTGACTAGCGAACAAAGTCATGACCTAACTACGTTTATGAATCAGTTAGA
>Ga0129333_10002226_pt1 | contig 17964 bp, 19 predicted proteins | sample CPB6_08_DNA_FD_94474 | JGI IMG/M metagenome (GOLD analysis project Ga0129333, IMG submission 94474) | Freshwater to marine salinity gradient microbial communities from Chesapeake Bay, USA - CPBay_Sum_0.6_0.8_DNA | ecosystem: Environmental > Aquatic > Marine > Coastal | place: USA: Chesapeake...
TGGAGCATTTAAAATGTCCTATCAAATCCACACCACCATCGATGCCGCTGCCATGAGTGCGCAGCCCAATGAGCGCACCATTGTGTGCCGATTCAAGAATCCAGCGCGTACAATCGCAGTCAATATCCCCAGTGAAGCCTGGATGCAGATGGAGGAGGCAGTCAGCAGCCCGACATATCGCGCACTGCTCGGCGATGTGCTCGAAGCTGCTGCCAAGAGTATCATCAGCGCCTACTATACAAACACCTATGATGCCCACAGAGTGACCGTCTCATCCATCCCACCAGCCATTCTAACACCCGCCGCCATACTGGAAGCGGCGGCAGGCAATAACAGCGAGTGGCTCACCAAGGACGAACTGGCGGAGGCGTGGAAGACCAGCGCCACCCGCGCGGTGGTGTACGATGCTGGCAAGTACGCCGCCAGTCAAGCCTACCGCCGAGCATATACAAGATTCGAGGAAATGATTTTGAAGCTGGCCGGTAAGACCAGCAGCTACAAGCCGGATGAACTCGACGTCATCTTAGCCAAACTCAACGAGGGAGATTTCGAGACGGACTTCGGCAGGTTCGTGCTCAAGCGCGTTAAAACACTACAAGAACGCCCGCAGACAAGTGACGTCGACATGAGTGTGCTATAAACTTAATCAAGCCCAAACCTGAAAGCCCAGGTCTACTAGACCTGGGTTTTTTCATGCTTGCAAATCGTAATGATTCTCATTACGCCACGCGCGCTCGCTTCGCTCGCTTGAATACCAAAACAGCTGGCTACGCCAGGGGGCTAAAGCCCTTTTGGAGCGCTTGTTAGCGCTATATCCTATGTAATCTTCAAAAATTTTCTAAAATTTTAAAAGTAGATACACTATTTAAATCTATTGCACATGTAGGCGATTCGCAGACAGTAAATAACCTACTATCTGTCAAACTACTAACTAACATACCAACTCAAACCCGGAGGTTGGCTACGCCCGCAGCTGAATGAGGCAATATTATGACACCTAAAGAATACGCAATTGAACTTCTTGCAAAGGGCATACCAACAAGCCAAGTGGCCGCCGCCCTAGGGTGTGATGATTCATACATCTCGCAGCTAAAGGCAGATCCTGAGGTGCAGGTGGCGATAGCATCTAAGCAGGCGGCCCACACGGAAGCAGACTGCGAATTCGATGAAACTCTCGAACGTGCCGAAATGATGGCACTAGAGAAGATTGAAAAGAATATGCAGTTTGCAACACTTGGACAGGCATTGGCTGCATTCCGCGTACTTAATGGTGCCCGTAAGCGCAGTGATCCAATTCATCAGCCTGATGGTGGGACCTCTATCACCGTCAACTTGACGCTGCCGGCGACTGCTCTCCCTCAGTACATAACTAACTCCCGCAGTGAAATTGTGGAAGTAGAAGGAAAGACAATGATTTCTGCAACTCCCAAGACACTTGACCAGATCTTAGCTGCAAAGGCTGCAGATAAGGTGGCATTGCCACAAACTACAGCAGTGGAGAAAGCCGCAGCAATGCTAGATAAGATCACTGCACCGCCCCGCCAAGTGCCCAGGAGAGTACCGGCCGGGCTATCTATTGAAAACCTGTAAGGATATAAATCATGACGACACCAATCTATGCGCGCAAAGCGCCAGACAACACCGTCCACGTACTTGATGGTGTGTTCGTTGACGACGGTAAGTTTGCACTGCTTGTAGAAGATCAAGCTGCATTGAACCTGCTCACAGCCATTGCAAACAATACCACAATTACGAGCAAGAACTACAGCTTCACACTAGCTTGGGCAGATGGCAACTTGTCAACAGTGACACGCACTGCAGATGGAATTTCTGAGCAGGCGCAGTTTACTTATGACGGTAACGACAACTTAACAGGCGTCTCTGCCTGGGCAACAGTGGGAGGGGCTTGATATGGCGTGGGCATTAAGCGGCAGCACAATAACGCAAACTGGTACTAATTCAGATTTGAGTGGGCTTGCTGCCATCGCTGGGGTTACAAATGTGTTACTCCCTACAGTGCGTGGGCTGGCCGTCTATGACATTGGCGGCTTGACCCTTAGTGTTCAGGGGACGCTTGCGATAAACCCCGAAGTAGAGATGATTCTTTGCGAAAACAACAAGTGCCTGACCATTACTAACGGCGGCGTTTTAAATGTCAACGGTATTACTGCGCGAGACGGTACACTTACGTACAGTGAGCAGTATTGGCTAAAAGGCTCAGCTATAAGCAACACAGCTGCCGGGGGCTTTGACTCGGCTTTTGCAGTCATACACGTCACAGGCACAGGTACGCTTAATTGGAGCGGCGGGTACGTGGCTAAGGCAGGAGCAATGGTGTTTGATGCCAACTCTGTTGTCCGTATTAAGAATGCCGGCTGGAATACACATGCCTTCTTTTCAACTTTCCCCGCTCAAGTCCGTCAATTTACTGCGAACATCGAAGTGGATGGTTTTAAATTTATTGACGGCGGGTCATGGACGGACATGGTAAAGCCGCTCACTAACAATTTCAGTGGGTTTTCGTTCAATCATGCTTACGGCTTTGGGAAATCGGCTGCGCAATTCGACGGAGACTGGCACACCTTCCGGGACTATTCTGCGTTTAACGAAAAAGCCGCGAGCGGGTTTTGGTCGGATGTTTGGGATAGGTTTGTTAATGCCGAAAAAGGAAGCGATCTAATCGTAGTGGGGTTTTCAGCAACAGATAGCACCTCGAACGTTGGTGTTTGGGAGTCCCGCAAAGAAGTGAAAGTGAGATTATCAGCCGATACTTACTCAACATCGGGTGCCAAAGTGTGGGTCGTTGACAGTGACGACGGTTTCCGAACAAACTGGACCAATGCACTTACTCCAATAAACTATGTAGCAGACCGTTTGTATACGCAGACATCTGCGGCGACGACGGGTAACTCTAGCGAGACGGGGTTATTTGATATATTGCTAGCGTCTGCTGTGAGGCAGTCCGGCGGAACTGCGGGGGTCAACGACAGTGGGCTTAATAAAAAGTCGTATCGCGGTAAGAACGGCGACACTTCGGACGTTTTCGAGTTTCGTATTGCTTCATACTGGCATCAGCTCAAACAGACAGATGTTGTCCTAAAAGGTAACGGCGTTTTAAATCTTACTGATAAGGTTTTCCCTGATCAGTCGATCACGCAACCTGACAAAACCGTGGTCGCAGCCTACACCGAAATTGACACTTCTGCGAAGCTCTACGACCGCGCAAAGCTGTGGCTTGTGGACAACTTCGTGGGGCAGACAGAAACCATACTGACTCGATCAGGGACTACCATCGACCTTCGCGCACTTAACCTAGTGATTGACCCTAATGCAGTTGCTACGTCTGCTTTCAACGGTGTCACGATCACTATTAAAGCTGGCACATTTACAGGAAGCCTCACCACTACAGGCGTCATCACCCTGCAAAACGGCGCAGTAGTGACGGGTGGCTATGTCGACGCAAACGGCGACAGTTTCTTGAGTTTTTCGGGCATCGATGTATGGACTGTCTACAGTGATTCCAACCGCACCAACCAACTCGGTGCGGGTACAAGTGCGAGCATTTTCCGCTTCAACTACGTACCAAGCACCACCTACTATTTGACCGTCATCTCTGCGGGCACGACTTTCCTGATCGAGACGGTCCCGACTGAGGCTGGTGAGACAGAGGTTACGCTGGCCACCGCTGCGCTACTTGTTGCGCTCACAAGCAAGGTTGATGCACTAGAGAATGCTCCAAGCGCGAGTACTGTTGCTGCCGCAGTTTGGAATGAGGTGCTGACGGGCGCTACTCATAGTGTGCCTACATCTGCAGGCCGTAGGCTGCGCACTTTGGCAGACACTGTAGTGCTCAGCGAAGGCGTTGGCAATTCAATGAGCAACGGCGATGGTGTTGGTTATATCACGCTGCCTGCTGCTACCACAGTATGTGTTAAACAAGCCATTCGGGTTGGTGACATGGTGCGCTACGTGCGTGCGTTTGATCCTGCCACGAAGATAGCTACACTGGACAGCCCGTGGTGCACAATCACTGCCGGAGATGTAGAATATACTATCTTCAGTGGTAGGGAGAGTGCTCTTGGGAGTGGTGCCACCCTGTCAGAGATCGAAGCATCTACGGTGCTGGCGAAAGAGGCTACAGTGCGAGCGGTAAAGAGTGGTACAGGGCTGATCCCTTACCTGCTAGTTAAGTAATTTGAAAGGATGCTCCATGACAAAGTACACAGACTTGCCAGCAAATAGCTGGAATCGTCCAGCGGAAGTTCGCAACTTGACTGGAGAGTTTGCAGGCGATGAACTTAATGCTGCCGCCCGTCCAGGCGAAAGTACGGACATTCCCAAGGGCGTGTTAAATACACTGCTGGAGGAGCTTAACCACTCCCAGGCATTGACGCGAAAACTTCTCAAACAATTGGCATCGCAGTAAGGAGACAATATGACTGCTATCTACAATCCGTGGCAAGCCCCAGTTGAAGATGTAGCATTGCCTACAGGCTTCGTCATGCCTGAGCTTGATATGCCGCAGCTTGACATGGAACCTAGTGAGGACCCTGCTGTTAACCCACAATTAGCCCAAGCTATGACAGTCATTAAACAGCAAGCCGACACAATACAGCAGCTCATGGCGTACATGACCAATGAGTGAAGTTGCCGAACTCAACGCCCCGGCGGCGGAAGCTGCCGAACTATCGCGTCAAGATTTAAACTTCCTTGGGATGCTGTCAGCTCCTGAGGAGTTTGTCTATTCGTTTCCGCCATTCTATATTGCACTATTCAGCTTACTAACTGCATTTAAGTCTAAGCTGGAGCGCTACGCTATTGGCATTCCCCGAGGCTTTGCAAAAACTACATTCATCAAGCTTCTGTGCCTGTGGTACATTTTATTCTCCCATAAGCAGTTTATCCTGATTGTTGGTGCGTCAGAAGACCTTGCAGTTAACACACTGTCAGATATTGGCGATCTACTGAGTGGCCCCAATATCCGCAAACTATTTGGAAATTGGCAGTCGGCGATAGAGGTAGACACTCAAGCTCTTAAGGTATTTCATTTCCGCGGGCGGAATATCATTTTACGTGCTATTGGTGCCGGCACTGCCGTACGTGGTATTAACCGTAAGAACAAACGCCCTGACGTCATTATCATGGATGACGTACAAAAGCGTGAAACTTCAGAGAACAAGGAACTTACAGACCAACTCCTCAAGTGGATCCTGGGCACTCTGATGAAAGCCCGCAGCAATGATGGCTGCACATACATCTACGTGGGTAACATGTACCCGCAAAACTGTATTCTTGAAAAACTCAAGAACAACAGTCAGTGGACATCTTTCGTGGTTGGAGGCATTTTGGCGGATGGCTCGTCCCTGTGGGAAGAGTTGCGACCCGTGGAAGAGCTGCTCAGTGAGTATCAAGCAGACTTGGAGATGGGACATGGTGAGATTTTTATCTCTGAGATTCTCAACTCTACAGATATTGCCTCCGCCAGTGGTATTGATGTTGGCAAGATTCCACAGTTGCCTGAATACTTCAATGAGGCTGACCCTGAAGGCTCCTTCATAATCATTGATCCAAGCTCTGGCAAGAAGGGTGGCGACGATTGTACAATCTCCCACTATTCAGTCTGCGACTCCATCCCCATCTTTGATGAGTTAACTCACGGTACATTTTCCCCACTTGATACTATCAAAGCAGCAATTGAGATGGGACTGCGGCGAAACACCAGACTCATCGCAGTTGAAGGTGTTGCCTACCAGTCTACTCTGTTGTTTTGGTTTGAGCAGTACTGCCAAGAGTCTGGCATCACAGGGTTTGAGTTTGTAGAACTTAGCCCTAAAGGCCAAGCTAAGAACAACCGCATTAAGCGTGGCTTGTTACGCTTGCTCGCAGCTGAGATCTATCTTCATCCTCGTGTGCGCAGCCTTGTCTGCGCACAAATCATGGAGTGGAACCCTCTCAAGATTAACAACGCAGATGATATAATAGACCCTATCGGCTATGTTGAAGAGCTTATGAGAGAGTATCCTCACCTGATTGTCAAGAACATGTTCGATGTGGATTCTCATGTCGCAGATGCCAGTCACGGAGATACACTGGCATTACCATTTTAATTCGGAGTCCAAATCCAATGGCTACTGCAAACATTTCCATCATAAATACACTCAATCTTGAGCAGCGCAAGCAGCTATTGCACTATGCACGGGACTGTGCTGAGCGCGGCAATACTATGCTTTCTGACTTTCGCAGCCTGCTGCGCTATCGGGATCGTGCATACCAGCGCCAGCTGAACACAACTGCAGAGCATATCAAGGCAGTACGTGCCAATATGAATGGCGATGCTCGCAAACTGCAAGATATCACCGTACCTATTGTAATGCCGCAGATTGAATCTGCCGTAGCCTACCAGGCAGGTGTGTATCTGACAAGCTATCCCATCTTTGGCGTTGTCAGCTACCCGCAGAACCAAGATGCTGCTTTGCAGTTTGAGACGGCCCTGGGTGATCAATCCATCAAATATGGCTGGGCACGAGAACTTACCAAAGTTTTCCGGGACGGGTTTAAATACAACTTTGGTGCTGCTGTCGTGCAGTGGAAGAAGACGCCACTGCGCGCCATTGTTACAGATACGAATATTACGTCAGCCGGCCTGGCAGCGATCCGTGAGTATAGTTATGGTGGCAACTACATCAAGCGGGTCGATCCATACAACTGTTTCATGGATATGACAGTTTCGCCTGCGGACCTGCACACTGATGGTGAGTACTTCGGGTGGAGCGAAATTATCTCCCGCGTGCAGCTGAAAAAGTTGATTAGCATGCTTGATCCGCAAAAGACTACCAGTGCAAAGGAGGCATTTGAATCCTCATTTGCCGGCAGTACGCAGGATGCAAGCTATGCTATGCAGTTTCATTCTCCCGAAATTAACCAATACCTCAATCTGGGTGACAGTCACCTGACTGCAAACAACTGGGGCCAATGGATGGGGCTGCCTGGCAGCAGCCGGAGTACCATCAATTACAAAGATCACTACCTGCTGACACATTTTTACTGTCGAGCGCTGCCATCAGACTTTGGCGCCCGTGGCAATCAAGTGAAGATTTACCATGCCATCATGGTTAACTGGTCAACAGTAATCTTTGCAGAAGAGTTGAATGTTGGCTATGACTGCTTGCCGTGCTTTATCATGCAGCCATACGAAGATGGCCTTGGTTACCAGACGCAGTCTATGCTTGATAACGCGCTGCCATTCCAAGACATGAGTTCTGCGCTGTGGAATATCAGCTTGGAATCCAAGCGGCGACTCATATTTGATCGCCTGATTTACAACCCGCGCCTCATTGACAAAAAAGACATTGACCCGGTATCTAGCGTTTCTCGCATCCCTCTACGAAATGCTGCAATTGGCAAAGACGCCAACATGATGGCGCAAGCAATCTACCAGATCCCCTATCGTGAGGATAACTCTGGTACCAACATCCAAATGTCTGATATGATCTCTGCCATGGCAGATCAGGCAACAGGACAGAATAAAGTAGATCGTGGACAGTTCCAGAAAGGTAACAAGACTAAGACGGAATTTGAGACGACTATGATGAATAGCAATAGTCGCCAGCAGCTCGCCTCCCTGATGATTGAGCATCAGTTCATGACTCCTCTCAAAGAGGTGGTAAAGAGCAATACGCTGCAGTTCCAACCCTCTGGTAAGTTCCTTAATAGGGATCGCCGAGAAGAGGTGCCAGTTGATCCTGTAGCTCTACGCAATGCCATCCTTGAATTCAAGCTGACCGATGGAATGTTGCCAGCAGATAAGATGCTCAACTCTGAACTGCTTACCGTGTTCCTGCAGACTGCTCAAGCCCTTCCCACAGTGGCTACAGAATATGACATTATGGGTATGTTCATGTATTGGGCTAAGCTTAAAGGTGCTTACTGGCTTGAAGACTTTAAGCGCAGCCCAGAGCAGCAGCAGCAATTCTTGCAAACTACGCAACAAACTGCGGCAGCGCAAACGCCGCCGGAGCAGGCAGCCGCGCAACCTGGAGTCTAACCGGCGGGCGGCTGCGTGGGAAGACCGCATACCTAAGACTGCGGACTAAGCTCTAAGTAGCGGAGCGTAGCGCAGGTGGTTGACCGGCAGCGAAGCGCCACGAGGACAGCGAGGCTCCGTGTCAAGGCCGGAGCGAAGCGAAGCCCGCAGGGTTGCCTTTACATGGAGTGCTACCGCAGTAAGCTATCGATGGCGGGCGAGCCAACAAGCGGAGCGTAGCGTAATAAGGAAACACAATGAATACCAGACAAATCACACCAGACACTGCCAGTGCATTCATGAGGTTTAATCTTACTTCACAGGATACTGAACTGGCATTACAAGTTTCTCCATTGTTTCTTGCGTATCTTCAAAACAAAATTGAAGCGTATGCGAGTGCTTTGGTAGAAAAGCAGTTACCGTACTCTTCCAATCCAACGGAACAGGTAACTGCTATCCTTGCTCATGAGCGTTTGAGAAACTTCGTAGAAGCGTATCAGGAACTTATGAGTGAGATTTTGCAATCATCCTCTGAACAATCTTCCAACTAAGGAGTATCATCATGGCATTTCTCCCCGGCATCTTTGGCAAGCAACCTGCACCTGCCGCCCAGCAACAGCAGCCTGCACAGCCAGCGCAAACTGCAGCTACTGCAGGCGGTGGTGCGGGCCCAGCAAGTCAGCAACAGCAACCTGCAAATCCGCAAGCTGCACCTTCTGCAATGACAGGTCAAGCTGCACAGCCTGCTGCTGGCGGTCCTGAGAATCCGCTGGATAGTTTTGTTGACATATTCAAGCCTCGTCAGCAAGACCCCAATGCGCCTAAGCCTCCCACGCTGAATGATCCCATCTTGGGGCAGCTTGACCCTAATGCTTTCAAGCAACAGGTCTCTCAGGCAAACTTTGCTGCTGCAATTCCGCAGGAGACTATCCAGAAGGCAATCTCTGGAGATCCTCAGGCGTTTGCAGACGCTATCAATACTGCAGCTCGTGAAGCATTTGCCGCAGCAGCTCAACTCTCGCATGGGCTTGTAGAGCACGGTGCTCGCACAGCAGCAGAGCGTGTGAACAGCTCACTGGATTCGCGTATTCGGAATTTCCAGATTAAAGCACAGAATACTAGCCATGAAGCACTTGGACACCCCGCGGTGGTACCAATGCTCAATGCAGTCAAGATGCAGATTGCTACCTCCAACCCAACCCTCACTCCAGAGCAAGTTCAGCAGCAAGCTGAAACCTACTTTACGCAGATGGCAGATGTGCTTACTGCGCCCAAACGACAAGCAGCAGACCAGTCTGCTAAGCCCAAAGAAAACGACTTTTCTTACCTTTTTCAATCTTAACGCGCTAAGCGCAAAAGGAAACTGACATGGCCGTAGGTCTTCTCTCTTCTGTAAATGCTCCGCAAAATCTGAAGGCGATCAGCTTTGCCTCCGCAATCACTCGGCTGATGCCGAATGGTACCGCTCCTTTGTTTGGCCTTACCAGCCTGCTGAAGGACGAAACTGCCAGCAACATTGAGCATGGCTACTTCAGCAAGACGATGATCTTTCCGTCGCTCACATCTACGTCAGGTGATCTTGTCGGCGCTACCACGCTGACTGTGGATGCTTACACTGATGTGGTGCCGGGTGATCTGGTGCTGAATGAGCGGACTGGTGAAATCATCCTGGTGAACACCACGCCCAGCAACACCACTGTTGGCGTGACGCGCGCTGTTGGCTCTACTGCCGCAGCTGCCATCAATGCCGCAGATAAGCTGCGCACCATTGGCAACGCTTTTGAGGAAGGTTCTGTTCGTCCCAGCGCTGTCAGCATCATTGCTGAGCGTTATGTGAACAACACGCAGATCTTCCGCAACAGCTGGGCAGTTACCAAGACTGCTGCTACCATTCCGCAGATCGCAGGTGCTGGCTACGTCAGCGAAGGTAAGCAAGATTGCGCTGCTCTGCACGCCATGGCAATTGAGAAAGCTCTGTTCTTCGGTGAGAAGTTCATGGGTACTCGCAATGGCCAACCTTTCCACACCATGGAAGGTATCATCCCTCGCGTGAAAGCTGCTGCTTCTGGCAACGTCACCACTCTGGGCAGCACAACAAACTGGACTCAGTTTGAAGCTGCGCTGGACCCCACTCTGCAGACTGTGACTGACCCTAAAGGTGGCAACATCCGAACCATGTTTGTGGGCGGTACTGCTCGTCGCGTGATTCACAACATCGCACGGCTGAACTCCAGCTACCAGATCACCACCATGGAAACTGCGTGGGGTCTGCAGTTGGATACCATCCGCACTCCGCGTGGCACTTTCGAGATCATCGAACACCCGCTGTTCAACGCTTATGGCGGTGCTTCTGTCTGGGCTAAGATGGCAATTGTCTGTGATCTGAATGCCTTCTCGCTTGCGTACCTGCGTAAGACCAGCGATGCGAGCTACAACAGCGCCGGGGCGCTGGTTGACAATGGTGTTGATGCTGAAGGTGGTACTCTGACCACTGAGCTGACTTGCACCATCAAGAACCCCGCAGCGTTTGGCGTGATCTACAACTTCACGGCAGCTGCTGCAGGCTAATCCTAGGTAACTAGGGCGTGAGAGGGTAGGTTCCAAACCTACCTTCTTTTTTAACTTTGCAAACTTGGAGAAATCAAAATGGCAGTTGGAGCAGTTTCGAGTGCAAGCACTCAACAAAATGCACAAGTTATTCGCGCTGGCGAAAAAGTCGCCACATCCCCGCAAGCTCTCAAAGACCCGAAGGCTAAGACCTACAAGCACATGGTGTCAGGTGCCCGATTTGTGATGCCAGACGGTCTTGAGATTCAGTTTCTTGGTGGGCAGTTTTCTACCGCTGATCCTGCTATCATTGCAGAACTGGATGCGGTTGCCAACAAGTCAGCCAGCATGATCTACACTGACATGGCTGTGGTTGAGGCAATCAAGTCGCAGTCCAAGCAAGCCGCGGCAGACGCCGCAGATACGGCAGGCAAGACTTCCGAGTAAACAAGTGAGCACGCAATGACAACGCTGAATGAGATGATTGCTCTGACTGTGGAGCAGACCCGTAGGCCGGAGATTCCGGACATTACGGCTGCGGCAGTACGTACAGCTACATTGCGGGCTCATCATGTTGACTTCTTTCCGCGGGATCTGTCCCTCGGATTGTTGTCGTATGTGCCATCTGGTACGATGTTTTACGACTTTCAAAATGTAAGTCAATCATTGCAGCGTCTTCGCAGCATTAAGCACTTGCAGAGTATGGAAGTTGGGACTGGCCGCCCAACTGAGCAATTGGAGTTCAGAGAGCAGGACGACATATACGACAACACTGGCGACCGCCGACCAAGTATTTACACACTGCTTGGTGATACACTTCGTGCGTTTCCTACCTCCCAAACTGGGGAGCTTGGAGTGTTTTATTACCAAAATCCAAATACCGCAGCTGAGCAGTACTCTAGCTGGATTGCTGATAACTATCCAGATGAGCTGGCAGTTTGGGCGGCGGCGATTGTCTTTGCTCGTACAGGCTTTGCAGAGATGGCACAACAGTTTATGCAGATGCATGTTGATCCATTCCGCAGTATGCTCGTCGAGTCTCATCTGCTTGGTAATGTTTCCTAAGGATTTTTAAATGAGCTATACACCAGTCCCAACTGATGCCAACGACCCTCAAGAATTCCGCACAGTAGAATCCGCTGCTGCGGAATTTCGTGCGCTGAAAGCCAGTGTTAACACCCGCGTTGCGGCTGAGGAAGCAGCTAGAATTGCTGGTGATGTTAAAAGTTTGCGGGTACCAGAGGCGTCCGTGGCAGCTGTGCCAGCAGCTGCTGGGCGTGCAGGTAAAGTGCTTGGGTTTGATGCTGGCGGAAATCCTACCGCCATTGCTATCGGTGAAAGTAGCGATCCTAGCTTGCGGGCGGACTTGGCTAGCACGGCGAGCGGCAAGGGAGCGGAGCTGGTGGGGTTTAGGCAGGCTGGTGTTGGCGCGGTGGATCGGACTGCGCTGGCGAAGATGCAGGATGTGGTGAGTGTTCTGGATTTTGGAGCGGACCCAACTGGTGTACAGCCGTCCTCGGGTGCATTTATTGCTGCTCGTGCTGCGGCTAATGGCAAAAAGATTTATGCCCCAGCCGGAACTTACAAACTAAATCAGGTTATTACTGGCTCCACGGATTTGATCCTTGAAGGCGACGGGCCATCGACCATCTTGGACTTTACGGGCACCGTCACTGGAGGTCAAAATGCCATAGAGGCAATCGGGACGGCCACGCAGATTCAAGACCTGGGCGCAACCGCAACTGCAGGCACCCATACAATCACGTTTGCAAGCGCTCCATCGCTCGCCATCGGCGACGTGTTTGTCATCTTCAACCCGAACAATTCTTCTTGGTCCGGGTTTCGCACATACTACTTCGCAGGCGAATGGTGCGAAGTGGAAAGCATCAGCGGCAACACAGTGACTGTTCGCAACCAACTGTACGACACCTATACGGCCGCTGCGGTTGACGTCTACAAGATCACTGGACCAAAGCTGGTTCTTCGAAACTTTGACATTCGAGGCACGACGGTGGATGGCCTGATCGGTGCGTCCCTGTGCGTCGCCCCTTTGCTTGAAAATGTCAAGGCAAGCCATGCCAGCAACTCTGTAGTTTATTTTGACCGCTGCTTTAAGCCTACGGTGATTAATCCCGACATGAGCAATGTGGGCGATGGTGGTGACGACTACGGCATCGTGATCGGGAGCAGCCAGCACGCAAGAATCATCGGTGGGTACGTCTACGCACGGCGTCACGCAACTACCTCTGGTGGTGCCGCAAATGTCTGTGATGTGCCCGTTCGAGACGCCCGGGTCATTGGCACGGTGTTGAAAAACGACACCGCATCAGGCGTGTTCTGTGCCGACTTCCACGGCAACACCGAAGACAGCAGTTACATCGACTGCAGAATTTACGGTGGTGCAACGTGGCAAGGTAAAGACATTGAGTACGTCAATTGCACCATCACAGCAGACGCCGGTGGGCGAGTCATTTACTCGGCCGAAATTAAAGGTGGTCGGTTTGCCTTGAGGGGCTGCAAGATCATCACGCACGTTGACCCATCTGCTAACTCAAGGGGGATTATTGATATTGGTGGAAACAATAATGCAGTCAGCGAAAATACTGTGCTGCCTGCTACTTTTGCAATCGAAAACTGTGAACTGTATGCGCGAAACTTGAGCGCCATCACATCGTTCATGTTATTTAGAAATTTTGGCGCCACGGTCAAAACCAACTTTGTAATTGATGGTTTGAAAGGCGATGTGGACCTGCTTGGGCAATTGCTTTTCTCCGCAAACACAAGCGGAACGCCAAACGCTGATTTCATTATCATTGATCGCATAGCAGGGTTCCCAAGTGGGCTGCTTTTGCACAACAGCAGCGCGTACACCAACTTTCCGCACCGATGCCAGCGCCAATCTGGTTCGCTGTCGATTACAGCGACTTCCGGCACAAACAACACCATACCCGGATACACAAACTTCAAATATGTATATCCGCGCACGCCCGTGGCTATGGGTTCGACAGCAGGTTCATCTACCGTTTTTAACGGCAACAAGCCGATTATTCCGAACATCTTTGACTTAGCCGAGAACCGGATTAGACCTGTCATTTCGACGGGCGATGCGGTCAATTGGACAGCCACATCCTCGGTTATTTTTGGCTGGTCTGTATCGCTTGACGAGGTTTAAAAATGACCATTCACATCATCCACACCCGAGCCGGCCTGCTGGCCATGGCATCCGCTGAGGCCGCGTAATGCTCTCCCTAGCCTCCTACCACCGTCCCCCATCCCGCCCAGGCCTCGAATTATGATATACAAGAGGTAGACATGTCCCAATTGTCGGAAGAACAGATCGAAATGATTGCTGAACGCGCAGCTGAGAAGGCTGTCGAGAAGCTTACAGGTCGCATTTACCAAGAAGTTGGTAAGAGTGTTTTATCAAAGGTTACTTACATCCTTGGTGCCGTTACAGTAGGCTTGTACCTGTGGCTTAAATCTAAAGGACTTGTATAAATCATGGCAATCCAGCGATTCAAGGTAGCGTTAAATAACGCAGAGATGCCGCTAGTGTCTACCAAGGCACAGCGTGCTGTGTTCATTCCCGGGCTAGACGCCGCGCCGCGTACCCCCCGTGTTTTCATGGGGGCTGATACTGCTGCAGATTACAACATGACGCAAGTCATATATGCAGAAAATGTTATGCCAGCAGCAGAGGGCATTAAGTCTGTGGGCTATGGCAGTCTGATTGCAGGCGTAGCAGAGGAAACTGCATTCAATACTGTGTTTCCACTCCGGGACGAGGTGGAAAACTACGTGCTGTATAGTCCGGCAAAAAATAAGAACTATGTGCACGACCCTGCCACTAACTTGTGGGCGCCCCTTGGCGACTTGGAAACCATCTATGCAAAAACACTACACGCAGATTGCGACCCAGAGGCTGCAACCATTACGTATGCGTACGTAGACGGAAAGACCTTTGTATGCTACGCTCGCATGAGGAGTGATGAGACCACTCCGACAGACATGTCATTACTTCAGTGGAACGCAGCCACCAAGACGCTTGGTCTGGCAACTATTGTCACCAATTTGCCATTTGCCGCTGGTGAGATTGATGGCATTTCTAGCTCCGCAGGGTATCTTATTGTCTGGAGTGGGTTGACAATTGCATGGGCACCTTTTACAGGTGCAGCCTTTGACTTCCAGATCTACACAGCAGGCGCCTTCACAGGTGCAGGCTTCCAGATCCCAGAAGATATTCAGGCTCCTATCACCGCGATCATTGGAATGTCGGGCGGGTTTGTGGCATTCACCAAGCGCAATGCCATTGCTGCCAGCTACCACGCCCAGAGTATTGCATCTCCCTGGGTGTTCAGGGAAGTGCCGGATGCTGGGGGCCTGGAATCCTATGAACAAGCCACTGTTGAAGGTAGCCTATCTAGGCTTGTGGCGTACACTTCTGCCGGGGTGCAGACCATTAGCTTAAACAGTGCGGAGCTGACTCATCCAGAGGTGGCAGACTTCATCACTGGGAGGCAGATTGAAAAGTACGACTTCGCTACTCGCCAACTTACTCGCGGGTATTCTAGCGTTGACTTGTTTGTTAAGGTGACGTCAATTGGTAATCGCTATGTGGTAGTCTCCTATGGATACTATCCTGGAGTTTATAGCTACGCACTGGTGTGGGATATTGCACTCAAGCGTTGGGGTAAACTGCGTATCAAGCACGTAGACTGTTTTACCTACGTGTACGATCCGGCTACGCAGCCAATTACCTATTCTATGATGATCGATGTGACGTACGATGAGGTTGCAGACGTTGCCTATGAGGACATGTCTGTAGCTAATAGTACTATCACAGCTGCACAGAATGCCATGGCATTTATGAAGTCTAACGGCGAAGTTGTTCTTGCTACGTGGTCGGAGCGCCTAGGCGCAGAAGATCAAGCAGTTGCAATCATTGGACGAGTTCAGCTTACACGAAGCAGGAATGTACAGCTTAATCGCATTGAGGCTGAGGGAATGTACGCAGGTAATGTATATGTTCAGTCTTCAAGCAATGGTAGAAACATTGATTATGTCCATACACCGGTGGAAGTTGAGAGAACTGCAAACTACTTGGCTGCAGGCTGTATGATTGACTGCAAGAATTTCAATCTTGTAGTTGAAGGTGCATTTGATCTCAGCACCGTGGTGCTTGAAGCCATCCCAACCGGGCAGGTGTAATCGTGCCAAAGTACCAGATAACTGCAGGATTGCCCAACTATCCGCCGGGGCTTCCAGATAAAGATGCCGCCCTTGTAGTGCCACTTTACAGGGCAGTCAACAGCCTTGCACAATATATAAGTGTAGCCAGCGGAGCCGTAGAGTACAGCCCTGCAGAGCAGGCACAAGTCAGTCAGCTCACTACGTTGCTTGACTCTAAGACGGCTAAGATATTTGTCAAGGCTGCAGAGCCTCTGACATACGGCAGTTTACTGGCCCTTAGTATTGACGCTGGCAAGATTGTAGCGCATAAAGCGGATGCTACTAACCTAACGCGCCCCGCACTCGCAGTCTGTGATCAGGTAGGTGGCATTGATACTGGCGCGTTTGGTGAGGCTGTATTCATGCAGGGAAGAACTGCAGGCATCAGTGGCACAACTTTCGGAGCTGTGTATTATCTATCCACAGCTGGACAAGTGCAGATAACTCCACCGGTGGCCTCCGGCGTACTAGCTCAGATTGTTGGTGTGGGGCTAGGCTCCGAGGGACTCTACCTTAACATCGAGCCGGTGGGCCGTAGACCTACACTTGTGTATAAATTCTCTCCAACCGTGTTGCGAGTCCTCTACTCAGACGGCACTGTTGATGATCTTCCCGTATAAGGAGCTGCCATGGACTGGTCTAATTACCCCAACTTTAAGCCTGCTGAGTTTGCCTGCAAACATACAGGCGAATGTCAGATGAATCCTGGATTCATGCATAGGCTGCAGATGCTGAGAAATGCATATGGCAAGCCTATGAAGATCACCAGCGGTTATCGTCACCGCAGCCACCCAGTGGAAGCCAAGAAAACTACCACAGGTGCGCATACACTTGGACGCGCAGCTGATGTAGCTGTTACTGGCGCTGACGCACTCCGCTTAGTTTATCTTGCACATGTGCATGGATTTACTGGCATCGGGGTAAATCAAAAAGGCAGCTCACGATTCATCCATTTAGATGACCTGACCGTTGCCGACAACTTCCCACGTCCCACAATCTGGAGCTACTGATGACACCATTGTTAATGGCCGGCTTAGGCATCGGCGAAAAAATCATTGACCGCCTGTTTCCTGACCCTGCAGCTAAAGCTGCTGCAGAGTATGAACTACTCAAGATGACGCGCGAGGGCGATCTCAAAGAGACGCTTGCGCAGCTGCAGATTAATCTGAAAGAGGCAGAACATGCTTCTATCTTTGTGGCGGGCTGGCGTCCTTGGATTGGTTGGGGGTGTGGCTTTGGATTACTATACCACACTATCTTTCACAATGTCTTAAACTGGATAGCAGTGATGAACGAGTGGCCGCCGCTGCCACAGATTGATTCAGACCTCCTAATCTATGTTCTCGGGGCCATGTTAGGTGTTGCCGGACTGAGGACATATGAAAAAAAGATTGGCGTAGCATCCAAGTAATTAAAAGGAAAATATCATGGCACAGCCTGGACAGGGTACCGTACAAGCGCCTAACCAGATGGCAACTATTCAAGCATTGCTTGGGTTGCTGAGCGGTGGAGGTCAGACCACTAGTACAAATCCTGGAGATATCAGCTATCTTCAGCAGTTATTTGGCGAAATGCAAGGCGCAAACTATCAAGGATTACTTGAGCGCATCTTCCAGCAAGCGCAGGGAGCTATTCCTGGGTTGCAAGCTGCTTACGGAAATGCTGTAGGTGCGCGCAGTGGTACCAACTCAGCGATGGCAGCGGCCCTACAAGATCTGCTCAAGAGCACTACCATTGAAGCCCAGCAAAATCTTGTCAGCCAACAGCTGCAAAATCAGAATATTCGTCAGGCGGCAGGTGCCAACATTGCGCAGGCCACCCAAGGAACTCAGCAAACTACGCGCCCTAACACACTCACAGGATCACCGTTGGGGGACCTTGGTGCGATGTTTGCAATTCTTAAAGGTGCCCAAAAACTGACTGGCGCCAAAGACATGAATGAGATGTTTGGGAAGGTTACAGGTGTCAATACTGCTGCAGCGCCCGCACAGCAAGTAACTCCCGCAATGTCTGGAATGCCTGTAACTGCCCCTACAGCGGCAGCTGTAACTTCTGCAGACCTTACGAACTATCAGCTGGGTTCAGCTTCTTACTATAGAAACTTTGCTAGAAATAGAAGATATCTTGCTGGCGTTGCTTGGGAACACCTTGGCTCACTAAGACCA
>Ga0129333_10002227_pt1 | contig 17961 bp, 7 predicted proteins | sample CPB6_08_DNA_FD_94474 | JGI IMG/M metagenome (GOLD analysis project Ga0129333, IMG submission 94474) | Freshwater to marine salinity gradient microbial communities from Chesapeake Bay, USA - CPBay_Sum_0.6_0.8_DNA | ecosystem: Environmental > Aquatic > Marine > Coastal | place: USA: Chesapeake Bay...
GTATAGCGTTTATTATCTACTGGCAATATTCTAACATCCTTACTATTACTAGTGAATGCTGGAATATGCAAATAGCATAAAGTTATCGCATCATTAATATCTTCTGGTTTTGATGGATTCAGGGAAGAATTACCCTTTTTAACTAAAAATTCTCCCTGCTTATTTAAGTAAATACCATCAATTCTATCTAAAAATTGAGATTGATTAAATGAAACTGAATATTCTAAATTATCATCTGATGCTATAGAAGAAGCTACAACTCCAGAAGAACCAGAAAATGATATTGTATTTTCTGATGATATAATAGATGCATCTTGATATCCAGTTATTATAGATGTAGAATCAATTTTTGGTCTAAAATCAAATACATCTTTTAACGATATGATCCCGTAAACATTTGAATTAAATGTTGGTATCTCATCAATAGAAACTCCAGACTCATGCAAATATGAATCAACAACACAAAAATCTCCTCTACTATGCTCAAAATAATCAAAGCCAATTAAAAGCTGACCAGAAGAAGAATCAAATCCTGGTTTCAATATAATTCTAGAAACATCATACAATGTATCACGTTGACCATTATCAAAATCATATTTGTAAGTAACATCAGTACCGCTGACTAAATTACCGCTAGAATCTATAACTGGTGGATTCGTAGAAGTTCCTTCGTAAATATATCTAATTTTATAAACATCAGAATAAGTTAATGTTTCTCCAGAAGAATTTTCATAATCAGATCCTCTCAATGGAATGATTCTATCTCTAAAAGCAGAAACAATAATTTTTTTGTTTTTTACAGAAGTCTTTATTCTTGGAATTCCTTTTGATACTTCTACTGTAGCAGTTAATTTTAATTTTGGATAATTTCCATTCGTAGGAATTTCTCCAAAATAATCATCTGGTAAATTAATTGTAATAGATCCTGGTAAAACTTCTTCGTTTGAAGATGAAGGATTATTAATTGTTAAATGTTTTTCTGGATTTATATAAATTATATCTCCATTATTAACTGTATTTGATGATCCTTTATCTAATACTGATAATATGAAAGTATTTTCATTGAAATTTGTAAATCTCTGTGTTCCATATGGCAATTGAGCAGTGAAAGTTATAATGCCACCACTTGCTGATAATTCAGAAACAAAATCTTTTCTTATGTAATATTTTATATTACTATTTGTTGTATCAGAAATAATAGAACTTATTTGTTTTGATCCAACAGGAAGTAGTAACGAAGAAGCTGAATTTTTGATTAATGCATTTATAGATACAACTGTTGAATTAACAACATCATTTTTTAGTGCATAATCTAAATAAATTCTTGATTTAATAGATCCAGATGGATCTGTTACATATTGAACAACATTTTTCACAATGTTGTTTTCAGAATCTGAGAATTGAATTACATCAGATTGAATTACTTGTTTTGATAAATCGATACCAAATCCATTACACTCTAAAAACTTAGTTCCCTTTATTCCACTAAAAGTAAAATTAGAAATTTGTTTATAAACAGAATTTGATTCACTATCTACTGGGATATCTGAAGTAAATTTATATGAATTAAATTGTGAATGTAATGATTTTACGTTTTGTAAATTGTAATTTAGAACCGTATTTTTATGTAAGATAGGAACAACAATACATTCGTTACTTGCGCCTGAAGGAATTGGAGATACTTGTACCGATGGTGGAGCTGAATATTTTTGCTTGACGTAGTTCCTATCTTTTATAGAAACTTTATAAATTTGTCCACCAAAAGAAGACACTTCAATTTTATTATAATCATATTCTTCACCGTTTACTATTAATTTTAAATTTTCTGTGTTTCCATAAGTACTACCTCTTTTAATTACTACGAAATGGGATATAGTATTTTCTTCTGCAATTTTTACGGCATTACCATCTTCATCAATTATAGTTTCCCCAGGAATAAATTCTCCAAATAATTTAGTAATGAAAAATGTATTTCCAAAACTATAGCTTGCAGTAAAATCCGATTCAATTACTCCATATGCACCACTAGTTTTACCAGTTATATATTTTCCAGATGTAAATCCAATTGATGGAATAGTTTCTGATACTATTTTTGTAAATAATTTTGGATTAATGTATGATAATTCAAAAATTCCATTATAAGGAAAATTATTTACTCCAACCTTTCCTCTGTTCAATACTATATCAGTTGAACTATTGAATCCTATTGGTAAATCTTTTAAATAAAAATCTCTTGGCTTACAAAAACCAATTGTCGGTGTGATTGTATTGTTGTAATCAACAATAACACCAAATTCATTTGATGAATTTTCTGCATCATTTTGGCTATCAAAAATATAAGTAAATTTTACTACAGAAAAATCATCGTATTCTTTGAAATAAGTATCAATAATCTGCTTATTTCCAGAAATAGTAATTTCAGCAAAAATATCTGTTGGATGTATATCAGTTCTATTGACAAATGTATATGACAGCACATCAACAAAATCAACATCAGTTACAGTTAAATTATCTCTTGATTTTATAAACCACAATTTATTTGGAAAACTTAGTGGAATATCGTCAGATAATTTTACATATATGGTTTTAATTGCATCAGCTAATCCAAAAACTTTGGATCTTCTGTTATTAGTAGTTCTTAAATTTGAAGTTGTTCCATTCAAACCTATAGAACCATCATTAAATACGTTGTTTAAATAAACATTTGGATATGAAGAAAGTTCTCCACTTACTGGAGATACTGGAATACTACCATATACGTTTGATAATACAATAGAAGAAAAATTATTTGATTTTATCGAAACACTTTCTTTTGTTAAAGAATCTCTTGCTTTATCAATTTCTAGATATTTTGTTTCTTTATTTACAATTTCAAATCCCTTTACATATGCTTTTCCAGGACCAACCGAGCAAATTAATTTTTTATTTGCAACTTCTTCGGTATAACCTTTTACAAATCCAAAAGAATCTTTTTTGTAAATTCCGTTATTGTCATCAAATTGATGAAATTCTCTTACATCAACTGAAAAATCTTTTACAATATAATCACCAGATTCATCATAAGTTCTTCTAGCTAGTGTATCCTCTAGTAAGTTATAATCTGCCTTGGAAATTTTCTTTTCAATAACTCCATTTTTTATCTGAGCTAGTTGTATGAAATTCTTATCAGTGATTTGATCATAATCATACACAACTAAAGATAAAGATATCTTTAATCTATCCGCACCAGGAGCTGAATAATTTGAATACCCTCTAGCATTATCATATAGAGATGCATCTTGTTCTGGGGATATTATTTCTTCGTTAATATTAAATCCTACCTTAGCAGAAGGACTATCATAATATTTACTTATAATAATTAATTCTTCTTCATTTCTAACAAAATAACCATTTACAAAATATATACCTTCTTCTACTTTTAACGCAGTTGCGTATCCTAAAGCTGGACTTGATATAGTTGTTGTAATATTAGTTTCTGGATTTGTGACCGCTATAGTAGTTGGTAATACACTACCATCAGTGCCAACTACTAGTAGCGGGGTATTTACTCCATTTACTACTTCTAAAGTTTCTCCTTGTCTAAAAGTTTGCTCATCAAAAGAATTTCCACTAGAAACATAATTTACATATAGCGTATCAGACTCATTTGCATTTGAATATTCTGCAAATACCACATTTGCAGTTACTCCAGAATTAATACCTCTTAGTTGAGAACCAATTAAACTTTTTATATCGTATTGTTTATATACAATATTACCCAAATTATCAGTAACAGCAACTTCAGAAACTGAAGATAACTTAACATAATTTAATCTATTATTCAATCCTATTTCACCTGGAATTACTAATTCTCCATTTTTAAATTGAAATTTGGCGTAATTTTCAATTTGATTTTGCAGAATTGATTGTAAGGAAGTTAATTCTCTGGATTGAATTGCATATCCAGGTCTAAAAAGAATTTTATAATAATTATTATTTGGATTTGTATCATCAAAATATGGCGATACGTTTAGATTAATTTTTTGTGGCATTTTTAAATATTCTCTATGAGTAAAGGAGAAAGCTTAAATATCAAAATTCAATTACAAGTTTAATATCTTCAATTTGATCAGGAGCCCTTGAAATAAGTCTTCTATTTTCTACATAAATTATGTCACCAGAATTTGGATGAATTTCTTGATTTGCAAGTCCATCTGCAAATACAATGCCACTTAAAGATCCATCTTGAGCTACGTCAATTTGACCAGAAGCTAAAGACTCTAGACCTTGTACAGCAACTCCAGTTCCAGATACAAATTCTCTAATTTTTCCATTGTTTAGATGATTTTCTGAAGACTGATAATATTTTAGAATTCCATTCTGTGAATTTCCTGCGTCAGGAATCCATGCAACAACTGTACCATATGTAATCGTGCCATCATCATGTTCTTGTTTGATAATTTCATCACTTAGATATGGAGTTCCTGCATTGTTAATTTTCAATGCTTTTGTTCCAGATAAAGTCTCTGTTGTTGCAAAATTTGAAGTTCCAAAAATATAAGGATCTTTGATAATACCAATTCTTCTGAAATCATTACTAATTGGAAAATCTCCACCACCTTCTGCATAAGTTAATCTTATGCTTATCATTACTCTTTTGCCATACAATTCATGTTCTGGATTTGATCCATGACCACCTTGTGGACTGATAATAGGCTCAAGTTCTCCCTTTGCAGAAGAACCCAATTGAGTATATGGAGAAGTTAGTGCTTGATTTGTGAAAAGACCATATGCACTTTCACCAGCTCCAGTACCATTGGCAAGAGGGATAGAAGCATATGTATAACCTTGACCAGGAGAAACAACTTCTACTGAATTAATTGTTGATGAAGTATTAACGATTTTTACTACTCCACCATCACCATCTCCAATTATAGGTGCATAGAACGTACCATTTGGTAGTGATTCACCATATGATTTGATTAAAGCAACTTCAACTGATCCATCTACCGCTGCATTAGCTACAGAAACTCTTGTGATATCGTTTGGCAAAACAATAGGGAAAAAATCTGTTGCTAGGAATTTAAGTACATCATTTGTTGGAATAGTAAACATGTATTTCCAAATATAACCAGCATTTCCTGGCTCTTCTTTGAAAATTCCATTCACATAAGAACCTTTTCCTGGCTGAGGAGTTGTCGTTGGTTCATCTATAGCTAACTGACCAGTTGGGAAATCTGGCTTTTGGCCATTATATAAACACTTGAATACTTCAAATTTAGAATTTAGTACATAAAATTTGCTATCAGCTAGAGAGGATTCTCCAAATGTTGTGTTCTTTCCGACCAATCCAGAAGATGCAGTTTCGGAATAGTCTGGCTTCCACATCGAAAACTGCTTAGTGGTAGTTTCCCAACTATATCTCTTTATTACAGTTCTTGTATTTTCAGTATTGATTCTTTTAGCACCAATTATTTCTCTATAGATAGAGTATTTTTCTTTTTGGTTGTCAATTGGTGCTGGTGGAATATCTTCTGTTGAATATCTATAAGTACCTGTTAGGGCAGTTGCTGCAGAAGATGCAGACTTCAAAAGAGATCCTGGTTGAGGAGTGGAATATGGGTTTGGCCCAATTTCATATAAGAATAAGCTATTTTGAGAAACTGATCTTACAGTAGCTTTAAATGTTGCTGTAGCTAGATCAGTTCCAATAAAAACTTGATCGTCTTTTTGAAAGCTAGTTGCATTTTTATTATAAATTTCTAGTACAGAATCCCATCTTTCTGAACGACCAACAAAAAAATACATTCTAGATCTATTTGAATCTGTATCAGAAGATCCTTCTGTAATAGATTCTAGAAATTGGTGGGCATTAAAAATTCTAAATTTATCGGAGATAATAGCAGACATTTAAAAAATCTCTCTATAATTTTTGCTTAAGTTATTTATATTTATACCAAAGATTTGAGTAATTCTCCAGCAAAGTGCTGTTCTATTAATGAATTATTATATCCTCTTTGTATTCCAAATAATCTATCTGTTTGCTTTCCTTCATAATATATAAACTCTCTGCCAATCAAAATAATTCCAGAATCTGGGAAATTCTTTGTATTTTGAACATAGATTATAGTATCATTTACATCAATAGGTGCATCTAAAATAGTTGCATAACAAACTTGGGATTCATTTGCTTTAGTAGATGAAATTTTAGTAGAAATTGCAGAAGATTTGATCATTACTTCTTTACCAACTTTCATCAAATCTTTATAGATTACTTTAAATATTTGATTGGTAGTTTCTTGTTTCGAATCAAATAAAATATTTGATTGAACGTCAGTAAAATAAGATACTTCTTTTGTTAATGTTTTTGGATTTAAATTTATTGGAACTATTGGAGAAATTGACTGAATATTTTTTTCAATTGAAGTATTTAAATTTTCTGTAGATTCAAATTGATGAGTGTATCCAAATCCTAGTGGATATATGCCTTCTTGAGGAGCATTGATATTAATTATCGAATAGATATCAAGAGATTCTGCATATGTAATATTAGAATTATTGTATCTATCTACAAAAGATTGTGATTTTCTATTCAAATTCTTTATAATATTATATCCTCTAGTTACATAACCAATCGGTGGATCTGTATATCCATAACCACCATTAATTAATACAACATCTATAATATCGCCATTAAAAATAATAACCTTCGCTTCTGCTCCACCACCATTAGAATCTTTTTGTACAAATGTTACTTTTGGTGTGATGAAATATTTTGTTGTTGTTGATTGAGTTAATATTTTTTTATTAAAATATAATTCCAAATCTCTACGATTCCATATTAAATCTGTTACTACTCCTTCTTTGTTTATTTCTGTTCTGATACTCAATCCTTCACCTTCAACAATTCCATTATAATTAGATGCTTTTAATTTGGAGTAAATTTCTGATGTACTTGGTTGATATAAATTATAATTTTTTGTTTTTGCAAAATTGGGTAAATCCAAGACATTTCTATAAGATTGCTCGCCATCTACTAGTATTTTATCTCCCGTCATTAAAGGCGATAATAACTTTGCTCTAGATTCATATTCTAATATTCCATTCTCTGTTCCAAAATTAGAATTCGAAGAATCTCTCACTAACTTAATATTATTATCAATATCTTTCAGATAAGATAAATTATAACTATAATCTCCAGAAATAATAAAATCAGATTCTACAGATAAATCTTTTATAGTATAAGAATTTGAACCAATTTCATAGAACATTTTTGATAATAATAAAATTTGAATAGTATTACCAGAGAATGAAATTGATTTTATTGTACCAATAAATTTGTTATTATATTCTAATGTTAAAGTATGATTTTGTCTTCCATCATACCAATCTGATAAAGTATCACTTGAATAAGTATCAAAAGAACCTTGCAACGCAATTGTTGATTGTAAATTAAAATTATATGGATCGTGGTCATGAATTGTGAGAGCATATTCAGTATCTCTACCATAAAAATATAATATAGAAACATCATTAGTTGTATATTCTCCAGATTCATTTACAAATGATCGTAATTCTCCATTAAAAACTATTACAGATCCAAATATGTCATAAGATTTTCCTGGAATTTGTAAAACCCCATCAATGAAAACCAAACAGAATTTTTGATCATCAACATTTACTATTCTGTTATTAGATTCATCAAACAACAAATATGGACCATTTAAATATGAATTTATTGTTTTATTATCAATCTTTAATCTCTTATATCCAGGATAATAAATTATAAATGAATTTTCTTTAGATTGTACCGCAACTTTATCTTGAACAGAATCATAAAGAGATTGATGTGCTATTGGTGGAGAAGAAAAGACAATTTTATCTGTTACGTTTGGATTTGTTGATCTAGAAATATAATATGAATTTCCATAAGGAACTAATGGCGAATTTTTTGCTTTTTGTAAAACTCCGTTCAAGCAAACAATAAAATTCTCATTATTTGCTGACTTTACAATGGTGGAGTCATTTTCATATTCTTCATAATATAAGTCAAATTCAACTTTTTTCCCATCAAAATATTCTGAAATATCTTGTATTTTTTTTATTTTATTTGCATTCAAATTCTGATCTTTATATGAAATTGACTTTCCATAAAACTTTTGACCAGGAACAATTTGTCCTTCACTAACAACTTCTCCCAATGGAGGAGAAGAGAAAATTATTTTATTTCCTGCTGTTACAAAAGATTTTTTTGGTTCTTGTAGAACACCATCTATAGTTACAAATAAATGTTCCTCTTTGGAAGGAGAAAATGGAAGATTGGTGTAAGTATCAATCATTGTAAATACAACATCACCAACAAGTTTTCCAGTTGAATTATTATAGTAACCGTTAAATTCTTTATGTAATTTAAATTCTGTTGAAACAGATTCTTCTGCTAAATCATAATTTACATAAATTGATCCTAAACCTCTTTCTACATTCAATGCATTTAAAGAAACAAAAGCTTCTGTTACTGTCTTCTTTACATCATCAGAAATTCCAATTAGTTTTGGTTCTAAATTAATGATTGTAGTTGATTCCAAGTGTTCTTGGGAAACTGGCATTGAATTATTGCCAGATGATTCTATCAAAACTTCACCAAATAAATTAAATCCTGCTGGATGAGTAGAATTTTTAATCAAATCTCTCCACTTAGAAATTGGAGTTTTTGATTTAATTACATAAGAATAATCCTGATAAAAATAAGAATCTGATATTCTTTGCTCATTTGAATTTAATTTTCCTTTTTCCGAATTATATTCTCCTTTATTGGTTATTGTAGATTTTATATTTGGAGTAAAAGAAGAGTAGTAAATATTTTTAATTGAAGCAGACTTTTTAGAAATTTTAGTTTTTATTAAAGATTCTGTTTTGAATACTCCAGTTAAAACTTTTATTTTTAATAAATTAGTATATTTCTTCCAGCCATCTTTACAAACAATTCCAGATGCAGTTATACTACCATTTTCATATTGATATAGGATTTCTCCATCATAATAAGATGGAGTATCAATATAATTTAATTCTAATGTGAGGTTAGAACTGAAATTTGGTAGTGTTGTTGTATCATTGGTATAAAAATTACCATTATCATATATTTGTACAACAGATGGTATACCAATTTTTTTTGAAGTGAAATAAACTTCTAGATCAGATTCATATATTTTTATATATGGTTTATATGTAAATCCTTTACCACCATTCAATACTTCAATATTCTTTACTTTTCCATTTTCAACAATACAATTAAATTCATAATTAATACCATCTCCATCTGTAACTAATGCAACTGGCTTCGAATAATTAAGACCTTGATTTAAAATTTTTATATACTCTATTTTTTGATCAATGGAATTATATACGACATCAACAGTGCATTCATAATTTTCATTTGGCAAAACACCTAAACATCTTGGAATTTTTTTATAATTTTCTCCAGCTGAAGTGATTGAAATATTCTTTATTTTTCCAACAGCAAAAGATGATGTTGTGGAATATGACATAGTTCCATTTCCATCAAATTGTGGAATTTTATCTATGTTGTAAACAAAATCTTTATCTGTAACAAAAGTAATATTCTTTCTTCCTATTAACGGATCTGCTATTACATCTAGATATGCATTTTCTGTATCAACTCTATCATCACCATTTACGAAATAGAAGTATTGAGAAAATTTTGTATTTTCTGCAATATTTTGATTATTTAAATTTAAACCAAATCCAAACTTTACCTCCAAATATGATCCAGTAGATCCAGGTAATACTGAAGATTTAAATTTTTCTAAAGTAATTATATTTTTATTAATACTAGGAGAAAAATCCAAGTAAGTATTAACCATTGAAGAATGGCTAGTATTAAATCTATACTTATATCTATTTTGTACTTCAATTATTGGGTTAATACTGAAATTAATATTATCTTTAGAAAATTCTAATTTAAATTTAGGATCACTTACATTTTTAAATGAAATTAATTTATTTGGAACACTTTGATCTCTAAGTATTGAATTTTCTGATAATTTGAATTCATCTGTTGCATTATAACCAAATTCAAAAATTGCTGAATTGCTAACTTTATCAAAAGAGAATAATTTTGGCTTTCCTGCATCGGATCCTAAAGGATAATAATTTGAGCCAAAATTATATACAACTTCATGTGGAATTACTTCTTGATTATTTGGATAATCAGTTATTGTTGTATTTTTTTGTCCTCTTTCTACTGTTATTTTTTTGGTAGAAGTATTTACCGATTTGACTAATAAAATTTCATCTCCAATTTTTATTTGATCATTATTTGAGATGTTAGTTACTTGATTTAATGTTAAAATTGTATTTTCTTTTGAAAATCCAACATGATCTACATACAATACTATTCTAAAAGTACTTAAAGTAGTTGAAGATCTATTTAAACTTGAATCAGAAATAGTTAAAATATCTCCTACTTGATAACCTTTCCCTTTATTTGTAATTTCTACGGATATTACAGACCCATTGTTTGAAACAGATACTGTGGCTTTTGCATTTCCAGAATCTCCAGGAAGACCAATATTTCTTCTCGCAGAACTCGAATCTTGGAAAATTAATTCTCTGTTCTGAAAAATTCCTGCCTGATATGCTTCACCACTATTTAATATTAAAGTTCTTCCTATACCAGTATCATTTATTTTATATGAAAAATCAATAGGTTTGAATTCTACATTTTGGAATAATTTTTTTCTTACATAATATTCAGTTAGAGATGAATTTGAAGGAATTAAATCAATATCTACAATATCATCTACAGCTAACTTGTGATCTGTTTGTGTAGTTAATATTGCAATATTATTATCTACTTCAACTATCGATAAGTTATTACTGATATAAGAATATTGAAATACTTTTGCAATGAACGTATCTGTAATTACACTACTTTTAATGAAATAATTATCATCGTTAAAAAATATTCCCGATAATACTTTTAATTTTACTGAATTTTGTCTATCAGTTCCAGACAAAACCAAACCAGAAGCATACTCTTGATTGTCTTTATTTTTTAATGTTAATATTGCTCCTTCAGTATAAGTGCAGCTTCTATCTAATATTAAATTTATAACTTCGATAGAAGAAGATAATTTTTTATTGGCATCAAATTTTCCTTGGACATTTTTTAAAACTAAAATGTTACTATCATTAACATCGGACAAAACTTCACCAAAAACAGATTCTTCAGATTCTACATCTAATATAACTTTTAATGAAGCATTCACATCTATTTTTAAATCGTTTACAACTTTAATATTAGGAGAAGTTGAAATTGTAAACTCAGATATTGTTGTATTTTCTACAATAATTTGGAAAGATAATGGCTCAATACCTTGATATACTAAATCATTTTTAAAAAAGTAAGTATTTTTATCTACAGATAACTGAATGCAATTTGAATTAGATGAAATAATATCAACTACTTGTTTACCAGTTACTTCAGAAACTTTAGCCTTTGCAAATCTTCCTTCAGTATTGTAGTTGTCAATATAGACATCACTACCAACAGAAAAATATGGAGAATTGCTTTTTAAATTTACTCCAGATAAATTTCCACCTAAAACATTCTTTACTATAGCAGTACTTTTTTGACCATTTAATATATTTTGATTAAATAAAATCCTTTTTACATTTGATGGTATTTTATCTTGAGAAATATCTGAATCATAATTTAATGATGTTGGAACCGAATAAAAATTCTCTCCAATGATATAAGGAAACACTGGAGTTGAATTATTATCTATGGTTACGAAATATGCATAAACTCCGTTTGGATATTCTGGAGTTATACAAAATCTTCCATTATTTTTATCGAGATAAGTTTTTCCACTGTTTACATTTGCTTGCCAAACATAATCATCTAAAAATGTTCCTAATGGATATTCTGAAATAGTAGGTCCATTTAATCTATTATTAGATAAAACATACCCAGAATTCATTCTAGCAATAGAAGAATTTTTATTTAATGGATCTGAATATCCATATGGACCATAGATTGGATTTCCATCATATGCATAACCAATTATAGGGGAATGATTAAAGGACGATAAATTTTCTTCAAATACACTATTGATATTATCTGATAAAATGTATCTTAATTTTCTTGGATTGGCAACAATTCCATATCCATACTCAAAATTATCATTAAAGTTTTTAAAGAAATAACCATTATTAACGTCAAATACTTGATTTAATTTATTATATCTATTCTTTACCCATCTTTTTATGTTAGCCTCTGCAAATGCATTCGATCCAACTGGAATAACTTCTACCAGAACTGTAGATAAATTGTAAAATCTACCTCCGTTTATTCTTTCACATTTAATTAATTTGCCATCATTTGAAATCACAGATTGATATTCAGCAAATGCTCCTCTTCCATTCAAATCTCTAATTGAAATCACTGGAGGACTTGAATAATATTCACCTGGATTTTCAACTTCTATGCTAGTAATTTCTCCATTTGTAATAATTGGTTTTACTATTGCGTTTCTTCCAGAAATAATCGTTATTTCTGGATCAGCATTAAATATTTCATCAGTTTCTACAGTAATATAATCTAAAACCTCTCCACTCAAAACTGCTTTTGCTTTGCCAGGTATTCCATTAACCAAAACATAAGGAGAATTTTTATATCCAACTCCTTTTGAGGTAACTTTAATTTCTTCTATTTTTCCATATTTTAAGAAATCAAAATCCTTATAACTAAAAATTACAGAACCATCTACTAATACACCAACATCTCTGTTTGAAGTTTTATATATTTCTGTTGTTGTAGATGGATGTTTTTTGATTAACTTAAGATTTTTTTGATCTTTTAAAGTAAATCCTTGATTAGTTCCAAATGAAAATGCAGAAGAATATCCAGAAGAGCAAATATACACAAAATCATCATCTTCATATATTGCAGAAATATCTTTTAATACCGACGATAATTCTGCAATGCCTGTAGAAATGAAAGAATAATTTTCATTTACTTTCCAATTTGCTTTATTAATTATTGGATGGCTAGAAAAATTATTTGATTTAATTTGAATCTCATCACCTTCCGATGAATAAGGTAACTGTTTATCTGGAATTAAATCATAAACTACACCAGTAATTGCAAATATAATTCTTTCGAAATTATATACTGAGTCTATTACATCTAGACTATAAATTGCTGTATTTACTGAATGATTAGTATTTGGAGAATTTCTAGATTCTATTACAAATTGATTTACATTTTTGTCTGAATATGAAATTATTTCAGAATTTACTAAAAATTTTCCAGAATTTGGCCAAGAAAAAGTTGATTCTACAGTTACTCTAGAACCAACAGAATCATTAACATTGATAGGAGATTTTAAAAGTGTTCTTGATATTACTTTAAAATTACCAATTATTGAATTTGGCGCTAGTATTAATTCATATTCATTATTACTACCAGAATAAATTATATTTTCTACTACAGCAGATGCATAATGATCTGATGATGATTGAATTATTTTTTCACCAATTAACTTATTAATATTTCCAGAAATTAAATTTATTTTGATTGAATTCTTTGTTGTCCAATCAGAAACTGAAGATTTTAAAGTGTAATCCTTTGGATTATAAACATCAACTTTTTCAGTAGGATCCTGTGATACTATTGAATTGAAAATAAATTTTATGGAATTTTTTGTTCCTTTTGATCTATAAAAATCTCCAATATTTTTGATTAGAAATTTTTTATCTAATTCTGGCTTTAAATATTTTTCTGGTATACCGTTTAAATACTGAACTTCAAAATTTCTTATTAGAGCATATAAAAATAAATTACTAACATTTAATACTGTACTTCCAGCATAATGGTTATCTGATAAAGTAGTAACAAATGATGATTTATTATATAAATCTCCTAAAACAATATTTCCACTTACTCCTCTAGTTACCTCAAAGAAAGTATTATTATTTCTTTCTTTGTAAAAACAAATTTCATCATCAATTAAAATATACCCATTATTCTTTGGAAATGAGCTAGCATCAACAACATTGATGGTTGTCTGTAAATTATCAATAGATTGTGTTGTTTTTGTAGTTTGATTTAATAAATCTTTCTCGTAAAAATCAATATTAGTATATTTTGTGATATTATTAATAATATCTAATGGATTTCCTTGAGACTCCAAATGATCATAATATTTTTCTAAGAAAGTAGAAAAATTATTATAATCATTTACTATAAAATCTGGTAACTGGGATTCAACTAAAGTTGAAATGGATTTTTTTGTAATATTCATTTATTCTACTCTGCATAAGTAGTAAATTTACTTTTTGATATATCAATATCTAAATACACTTCTCTCACTGCGTTTATATCATTAAATGCTGGCTTTGCTCTCAACTCTATTAAATTATCAGCAAATGATCCTTTAATTATAGTTAAATCGTACAGCATTACTTCACCGTCTTCAAAATTAACTTCACCAACGGATGCATTTAAAATAATTTTTTCATTGGTCTCATTATCTATTCTATATAGCACAACATTTTTATCGATATTTTGTAAAAATACTGTGTATTGTGGATATTCTGATACTACAAATCCAGTAGAATTAATGGTAGGACCATCACTGTTATGATCAAATTTGTTTTGATAACAAATCTCATAATAAAATTTAGAATTTATCTGTGGATAAAAATCTTTCCTTAATATTATCTCCGTTCTATTTGAATTAATTGATCGATCTGCTTGATCAATAGCACTCATCAATTTACTATATCTAAATTTACTATTGAATTTTTCAATCTCAGAAGAGTTGATATATTTTTCTACTGTAGAAATTACTTTTGATTTAATTTCTAATGGAGCTTGATTTGTCTTATTACGATCATAAAAAATATCACTATTGAGTTCAATATAAAGAATTGATGGATCTATAATATCTGCACTCACAGATCCAACCATATATGGCTGTAAATTAGTTAAAATTTGATTTTTTGTTAATGTTGATAATAAAGCAGAATTTTTTGGCTTAATTGCTATCTTTACTTTACCATATTCTGGAGGTCTTGCATTCTCTCCCCCATAAACAATGATATCAGAAATTTGTGGATATATTTTTCTAATGATAGCACTATAATCAGAAGAAGTTACCGCTCTATTTTGTGAACTATAAAACATTGGAGCATTCTTTTTAATGCTACCAACATCCTCTATATTAGAGCCACCATATGATGGGGTGGTTGAAACTACATTTACAGTGATATTAGAACCTACAATATTATCATTATTTGTGATAATACCATTAAATACAAAAGTTTTTGCCCCATTCGTAGTTTCTCCATTTGTTACCAAATAAGAAATTTCTACATATTGATTATTCTCTAGCTTTTTGCCAAGTATTCCATCTCCAAAAATAAGCTCATAATTTTCATCTTCAATCTCATTTAAAAAATAAACCTTAGATTGTGGATTTATATTTAAAATATTATTCGCAAAATCATAAATTTCATAATATGAAGAATTTTGGGATTGATATACTCTTACTCTTATTGAACTAGTATCTAATCCTCTATTATTAATAATAAAACGTTGAGATTTTAATGCAGTATTTACTGTATAATAATTTTTTACTAATGATCCTTCGTAAATAGGAACATTCTCAAAACTAGCAACACCATTTACAATTGGAGAAGTAATCGTATCTAATATAGAATATTGATACAATGATGAATCAAATATTGTCGTAAATGCTGATCCTGGATTTAAAATAGCTGTTTTTGGTAAACTACCACTACCAACATAATTAACTTGAAAATTAATACGAGCTACAGGAGCAGTATAAGATTTTGGTACATATCCTAACTGCTTCGCAATAGCAACTACATTATCTCTTAATGTAGCAGAATCTAAAAATAACTCATTCACCACCATATTGGTGTTGAATGCTGTGTAATACGTATTATATGCTAATACATCAAGTAATATACTCCAAGCAGAACCATCAAAATCATAATCAGTAAAATCTGATTGTGATCTTAAGTATTCCTTAAGAGCGGTTTTTATATCACTAAAATCTAAATTTGATACTTGTGTATATGGCATTTATCGAGTTCTCTCTAAAAAGAATTCTACGTTAATAGGTACGTCTTCTCTACCAATAATTTCAAATTCTAATCCTACATCAAATCCATTCTGATCAAAATTTGGTAATACATTTAAAGATAAAATATTGATCCTTGGTTCATACTCACTTAATACATTTGTGATTTCTGAATTTAATAATGATGCAACCCCATAATCTAATGGCTCAAATAATAATCCCACAATTCCACATCCAAGATCGGGATTAAATAATCTCTCCCCTCTATTTGTTAATAATAAATTTACAATTGATTGCTTAATAGAAGTCTCATCCTTTACTGATAGTAAATCACCAGTAATTGGATGAGACTTGAATGTTACATTTAAATCTTTAAATGTTTGAAACTGTGGCACAGTAGACAAAAACGTTTGCTATTATTTATAGTCACTCATGCCACCTCTCTACAAAATCATCAAATCCACCCGCACCTCCACATGGTCTACTATATCGATCTTCTGGTACTTTGTATCCAACTTTTTTCAATAAACGATCACTCGCTTGTTCCGATATCAGAGTCATACCCGATTGAATAAACTCTTTACTTTTATCAACATTAGCCATCTGTTTTCTCCATATAGGTTGAACAGAACTTTTTAAGGGGTTGCTATCCCTGCCTTCAGAGACACACTCAAAAACTATTTACACATAAAAAAAGCGACCCCGAAGGATCGCTAATCTATCAGCCTTTACCTTGACCACGATAACGCTTACGAGCACCATTACGACTCGTGGCAGCATACTTCGTGTGCGCCCCAGTACCCTGTCGGGTTTTCTTGGGCTTGGATTCGATCATCTGCGAACTAGTAAAAGACGGACGCTTTGCCATAAGACCTCTCGGTTGATTACCTACCTATTATACCACAAAAACATTCGAAGATCCAGTGGGTATCGTAATACCTGTGACACTATTTAAACTGTCCCCTATAGCTGCGATTGCTTGCCCTCCTACGAAAATATTCCTGCTTGCCTGTACTACCCTCGTAGAACTGCATGGACCGCCCGTAGAGGTCGTTCCAGGGGCCACTGAGAGCGTATCTCCATTCACCATGATCACTTGACCATTTACAAAAACATTCCGAAAACTTGGTGGACTTAATGGCGCTGGTGAAGTGTTACATACTCCACTACCACCACTATCATTCCCTGTAAATATCGCAACCCCTTTACTCATGATTTTCTATTTTTTTTATTCTCTCTTCTACTTTATCTAAATATTCAGTTATACTTACATACTCCTCCTGTCCAGGAGGTCTGTACATTAATCTGAGATTGTAGAGGGACGCCTCTAATCTCTCAATTCTCTCAATCAAGCAATTCAACTCTTGGTTCATTATTTGTTACTTTCTCCTTATTGGTCATGTTCTGATACATCGTCTCTACACTCATCTCAGGTTGCCCACCACTATAATAATCCATGGCGGCATCTTGAATAAGATCGGCAAATTCATTGAAATCATCAAATACTTGCTCTCTTAATGAACCATCTTTGGTCTTGTAAGTTACTCTCTGTTTCATGGCGACTTTTTTGGGTAAAAATTTTCTGGGAAATTTTTTTTAAATCCAAGGTTTTGACTTTTGGATTTCCTCTTAATATTTAGAGGGCTCTGGGAAACGTTTATAGCTTAGAAAGAAGGTACTTTTTTGGGGAACGCTTAACGTTAATTATAATTAACGAACGATTACGATTAACTGTTAATTATAATTACTTTGCAATCGTAATTAATTGTTAATTATAATTACTTTGCAATCGTAATTAATTGTTAATTATAATTACTTTGCAATCGTAATTAATTGTTAATTATAATTA
>Ga0129333_10002230_pt1 | contig 17953 bp, 23 predicted proteins | sample CPB6_08_DNA_FD_94474 | JGI IMG/M metagenome (GOLD analysis project Ga0129333, IMG submission 94474) | Freshwater to marine salinity gradient microbial communities from Chesapeake Bay, USA - CPBay_Sum_0.6_0.8_DNA | ecosystem: Environmental > Aquatic > Marine > Coastal | place: USA: Chesapeake...
AAAATCCCAATCGCCATAGACAAACGGAGCGCCGCTACCAATCATCGTCATCGCACTAGTCCGCGCAGACGCATCAAACGTACCAATGTTCCAAGCCTGATCTATCGTCACCGTCCCTGCACTACCTGTGTCATCAAACACAGCCGTGTCTTGCGCCAACGGGAAGTTGTTGATGTCAGGAGAACCACCAGAGCTTGATGCCCAAGCCGTTGCAGACCAGTTCTGACTCCCAGCAAGATTCCAATACACCGTCTTCGGCGAAGGGAAGGTGATGCCGCTGTTGCCGCCACAGTCGCCTGCACGGGTCGGAGAAGAACCTGCTGCGGTGCCAGCAATGGTGATGTCGCGGAAGTCGCAATTGTCGGCACTGAGCGTGCCGACTGTGAGGGTGCGGGTGGTGCCGAGGGTGTTTGATTGGACGAATATTCGACGGACGGAAGAGGCACCGGCAACGGTGAGGGTGCCGGTGATGGTTTGATTTGCACCAAGGTTTAATGTCATAAGCCCCGCAGAAGCGGCGGCAGAAATTGTAAGATTATTAAATGTATTTACTTGGCTAAAAGACCTTACTCTAGCAGTAGTATCTGTAATGCTTACATTATAGTAACTCTGCCCACCACCATCAAATGCGGTATTCCCTGTTGCAGTGATGTTTATTTGCGAAGTCCCTGCGTTAAACGTCAAATTTGTTGATGTAGAAAATGCTACTGAAGATGCTCCACTCAACGTCACCGTACTCGACCCCAGCGTTATCGCCCTGACGTTGCTGTTGCTGGACGACAGAGAGCTTGCGGTGACGTTGTAGTTTTTGGTGTCGAAGGTGCCGTTGGTGACGGTGAGGGTGTTGGAGCCAATGTTTAGCGCGTCGGCGAGTTCGACGGTGCCGCTGTAGGAGTCAGTATTTATGCCCCCTGTAAATGTTTTTCCAGCGCTTGTAATTGTCTGCGTGTTGCGGCCTGAAAAAAAGATTGCTGTAACACCGCCACCAAACACAGTGCCTGATCCATTGGTCCAGTTGCCGTAGATGGTGTAGCCCGTCGCCAGACTCAGCGTCATCGCGTTTGTCCGCGATGACATGTCCACCGTGCCTGTGTAGGTGATCACGTTGTCCATTGTCACCGTAGCCGACGTATTCAACCCCGTGTTCTCAATGACAGCCGTGTCCTGCGCCAACGGGAAGTTGTCTGTGCTGGCTGCGCCACCAGAGCTTGCAGCCCAGTTGTTGCCGCTCCAGCTTCCGCCTGCGAGGGTGACCCAGTAGACGGTCTTGGGCGTGTCGAAGGTGATGCCTCTGCACCCGCGCAGGTCGCCAACACGCGTGCCGCTGATGGGCGCGGCTGTGCCGATGACGTAGATGTCTCGGAAGTCTGCGTCGGTCAGGCTTGGGGCTGAGTTGATGGTGAGGGTTTGGGCAAGGCCGTAGGTGGAGCCTCTGAACCAGACTCTGCGGTTGCCTGCGGTGCCGGTGGTGGAGAGGGTGCCGTTGATGGTCTGCTTACTGTTAAACGCGACTTGTACCACGCCGGCAGAAGAGGCGGCTGTAACAGTTAAATTGTTGAAAGTATTTCCTCCCGTTAATGTTCTTGTCCCAGCAACTGTAGATGAAAACACTGCGTTATAAAAAGTAAGCCCGATAGATGAACTGGAACCCCCAATAATGGCCCCGGTTACACTAGTACAAATAATTGTTGAAGTGCCCGCATTAAAAGTTAGATTGGTATTGTCTGCGGCATTAAACGCGCCTGTAGTTGACAGCGACAACGTACTACTGCCAAGATTAAGAGTTCTGACAGTTGTGGCGCTAGAAATAAGAGATGTTGCGGTAATATTGTAATTGTTAGTATCAAAAGTGCCCTGTATATGGTTAATACTCCCTGACGAGTTTAACGCATCGCCAAGTGTCACGGTGATGCCAGAACCGTTAATCGCCACCGGCCCCAATGTCTTGCCCGCTGTCGTCAACGTCCCTGTGCCATTCAACGTCAGCGTACCGGTATAAGTAAACCCCATCCCCGCATCAAGCGTAATGCTGCCGGATACGGTGATGGCTGCGCTGCCTGCCAACGTACCCGTAAACCCTGTGCAGGTGATGGACTTGGCACCGGTGTTGCCGGTGGAGATGGTGCAGGTTCCGGTGGAGGCAGCGTCAAAGAAGACGTCATCAGCGCTGGTAGGAACACTTGCCCCGCCAGCGCCACCAGACGTAGCTGACCACTTGGTTCCGGCAGTGCCGTCCCAATTCGCTGTACCGCCAACCCAGTACCTGTCAGCCATCTCTTACACCTTGTAGTACCAGACGCCGTCGATCTCGACCAGCTTGGCTCCCGCAGGCGGGACGCCCTCTAGTTTCTGATACACCTCACCAGCAACCTCTTTGGTCGTCTCAGGTTCCGGTGCAGGCGGCGCTGTCACCACAGCAATCCAGTTGTCTCGACGCTGCTCCTTCATCGCCTGAATCTCAGCCTCAGTGAAGCCGTGGTCATCAGGCAGATGAAGAGCATCGGCAAACTTGCCGTGAGGGGTGTCGAAGGAGAAGTCAATTTTGATCATGGCTTGAAAGTAAAACACCCGCCTAGACGGGTGCCTTTTTCAGAGTTGTTGAAGATCAGGCTGCGTCGAGGCTGAAGGTGTACTCAACATTTAGTTGATCGCCATTAGCCACCGTTCGGTCTCCGGGAAGCGCAAAGTCAGCAGCCGAAAACAGCGTACCAGACGTGCCGTTCTTGGTGTTATCAGACGTCAAGAACGCGCCGCCAACCGTTGCGGAAGTAGTGAAATTAAATGCTGCTTTTGATGCAGTGTTATTTATTACTGATGTGCCGGGTGTAGGAATCGTTGCCGTGCCAAACGTACAGACAGGCCGCGTAGTTTGGCTATATTCAGTGTAGATTTCCGTCCAGCCCGCATGGCTGGACATCGTGTCACTCGCTGATGGGTTGTTGGACGAAGCCGCACCATAGAGGCCGATATACCAAGTCGTGCTCTGCGAACCGCCGCCAAGCGCCGCCTCGTTCATGTAATACAACCCCTCATCTACCACGAGATTGTGGGACTGCGTTTCCCACTTCAGGTTACCTTGCGCGTCATAGCAAGTGACCTTGAAGACACCGCCGCCTTTAGATTTGTTCAGCATGATGAGTTCCTATGCGAAGCGCAACAGCGCAGAAGCGGCTGTTGCCGCAGGGAGTTGAAGGGTAAAGGTGCCCGATGCGGTCTTGTCTGCACCGAAGTCCAGCACCGCGATGGCCCGGTCGTCTTGGGTGTCGTTGTAAATCAGCCCGCCTCGGCAGACGAATGACGCACCCGACCAGACCGGATTGTCGAACGTGACGTAGGCCGTAGTCCCGGACAGAAGAACCTGAACGTTGGTGAGCGTGACCCCGCCAGCGGTGTACCCTGAACCAGCAGGAACCTCGCCCGTGGAAGTGTAAATCGTCGTCGCTTGGCTCAGATCAGCCGCAGCGGTGTAGAGCGCCAGCTTGAGTGTGTCGGTGGCAAGGTTATGGATGCCCAGCCAGGACTCCTGCTTGAACGACGAACACATGCCTTGGAGGATAGCCATTTACTTCACCGGATTCCGTACTTGGCCACTGCGGTAGGCATCCATGCGATTCTTGCCGTCACCCAAGTTCTTGAGCAGTAGGAACGACTCGTTGAACTGGTTCTGATACATCGTGACGATGTCCGCCTCTTCCTTCATGAACCGAGCAGCCTCGACCATGACCGCGTTGAACAGCACCGACTCGAAGTTGTCACCCAGCCACGAAGTGCCCGCCGTGGAGATGCTCTCGGGGTAGTAGAAGTAGTGCAGTTCCGCCTTGTAGCCCGCCACAGGCGTCGGACCAAGGATGAACGTCAACTCGGTCGGCAGGTTGTACACCGGGCCAAAGAGCGCGTAGTAGCGCGGCACGCCCGTCACAGACGGGTTCGGGTACGACTCCCGAATGAAGTTGACATCCTTGTTGAGCAGGAATGTGTACTCCCCGCCTGCGGCAGGAAACACCGCCATCGAGTAGACCGACAAGAAGTCGTTGGGGGCCGCAAGGTACTGGTTACCCGCGCTCAAGTCACCCGTGACGTTCTTGCGGAGCGCCGGAAGCTGCACGCTGTTGTAGATCTTGTCCTCGGCCAGCTTTGTCAGCGTGGCAAAGTCCGTGGCCGAGAACGTGTTCTCGACGCTATCCTCAACAGCGGCCTTGAGCTGGGTGTAGTTCACGCCATCGGTCCTCGGGCCATCGTGCCCTTGGTGGCCGCACCGGTGCCACGTACCTTGATGCCAGAGGTCTTCGCAGGCGGGCAGGGGGCGGTCGACTCAGCGCCCACGACAAGGCGCGGGGGAGTACGCTCAGCAACGCCCACAACGGGCGTAGGGACGCGTTTGGCCTTCATCATGTCACTTCCCCTTGGTCTTGCGCCCGACCGGGCCTTGGTTGGTCACACGGGCCATGCCGGCACCCATCTTGGCCAGCATCTCGTTGGTGACGCCGCCCTTGGCGAACTTCGTCTTGGGCTTGCCCGGGTGCATCGCCGCCTCATGCTTGTGGACAGCCTGCTTGGCAGACATCTTCATCTTGAACTCCTTCGGGCCGCGCCCGTGTGAATGATACCGCTGACCAGCGGTTTAGGAAACCGGCAGATAGTCGATGCGGACTGCTCCGTTACCGCCGCTGCCCGCGTTTGCAACAACACCGCCGGCACCGACAACAACAGGGTACGTAGTTCCGGGAACGACGGTCAAAAATGTCCAGCGGAGTCCTCCGCCGCCACCACCGCCAGACAAAGAACTGCGCCCACCCCCGCCACCGCCATAGAGGCCGCCGTTGCCGTTTCCGTCGCCGTTTTGACCGCCAGAGCCGCCAAAACCATACGCACCGGTTGATGTAGTACCGCCCGCGCCACTTGTACCTTGGCCGTTTAAGCCGACACCGCCACCACCAGCACCTGCACTTACCCCGCCAGTGGCACCGCCAGCCGCCCCACCTACGCCCGTACCGCCCCCCGAAGGGAATGTACGACCAATACCGCCGTCACCCGCATAGCCGCCTGCGCCCCCACCACCGCCCGGTGGCAAGAAAACGTAGCTGCCCCCCGCGCCGCCGTTACCGCCAAAGACAGTAGCGCTCAATGTAGTGCCCGTGCCGCCTGCACCGCCTGCCGAACTTGTACTGCCTACACCTCCGCCAGCAAAGAAGGTGTCGAAACTAGAGTTACCTCCTGAGACCCCTGCGCCGCCAGAAGGCCTACCACTTCCTCCACCACCAACGCACAAGACATACGCTTGCGTGACACCAACAGGTGCGGTCCAAGAATACGTACCGGGCGTAGTAAAGAGTACGGAAGTCCAAGGTGCAAAGGTCACCTGACCAACCTGCCCTACACCAACAAGCGTGTTGGGGGTCAGAACAGCATCGAAGTCACGGGCCCCGCCGATGGGGTTCCATCCCCACTGGATCACCAGCATGCCTTCGCTGACGTTGTTCAGCGCGTTGACACCAGACTGGTACCATGTGTTCGTGTCCGGGCGTGGGTTGCGGATAGCCTGCGGGTCGCTGATCGGGTACATCCCGAGTTGCAACTGCGGCTGATCCGGCGTCCAGCACTGCGGACATGCCTTGATCTGTGTCTCTTTCGTCTTGACGACGAGGTTCTTCAGTCGCTTCAGGTCAAAGCGAAAGCCACAGACGTCGCAAAAGCCGAACGCCTTTCTTCCGTTTGCGAAGCGGTTTGCCATGTCAAATCATCCTGACCCGTCCCCCATGCCGATACTCTTCTGGCATAGGTACACCACTGCGAAGTAACGCTTGCGCACGGGCTTTACTCTCCCGTTCTTTGGCCAACTTCGCACGGTACGCTTCATCTGAAGCTGCTCGCTGTTCTGGTGTCAAAGTACCCGGTGCAAGGGTAGACGGTGTCAAGCCCAGTGGTAACACGCTTTCAGCCAATTCTGCCGCTACACGGCGGTAGTCTCCCGCACTGGCCGCACCAGCGCCGCCAAGGAGCGCAGCGGCTAGGCCCGCTTTGCCACCAAGCGATTTAACAGGCGTTCTTGCAAGGCTTGCATCTAGTACGTAAATCTTTCCATTTTTGCCTATTTTTACGTTATCGCCGTCTAAATCTTTAACCGTTAATTTCTCACCATTTTCAATTTTAGAGAATGTAGGTGACGCACTGCTTGAAACCGCTGCTTGCTCAACAAAAAACCCCTTGCGTTTCATATAGGATGCTATTTCTTCAGGGGTAGCTGAACGCCCTTTATAAAGCGGCTGTTGAAATACGGGATTTTTTGTTCCGTTTGCGCTGTTATAAAAACCTACAACTTGTAATTGACCATCGCCAAGTGTTCTGCTTATATCCAGCGCATTGTCTATTCTTTTTTTAAAATTTGCGTCAGACTTATCGTTGTATGGCTCGGCAATCTTATAAACACTGTTGCCTCTTTTAAAGACATCATGTTCAGATCCTGAAGCCAAAAAAGACATATCTGACAAAAAAGAACCTTGCGGTCCTTTGCCAGTATATTGCAAATCTAAAAGCTGGTATTCCATGATCAGCTAATAAACTGCTGTCGCGGTACAAACCGCACTGCCGCCTTCTCGCGGTCCTCTGAGCTGGCGCGATCCCAATCGGAGTCGTACTGCTCCTTCAGCACCGGCAGGCGCTCCATCGCGCCGGGGATCTTGAGGGCCAAGTAGTACGCCAGCCCGGAGACCAAGCACGGGAGGAAACGGAAGGGAATGTCCTGCGTGTACCCGCCGCCTGCACCCGCATCCTGAATGCGCCGCAAGTACCAGTAGACGAACTGATAGACGCCCGTCTGATCCGGCGTGGGCCACACGGTGATCTGAGGTGTCGGAGCCTGTCTGTTGACCCAGACCTGAATGGGCCGCGCCTGCTGGAGCTTGTTCGGGATGGACGAGTAGGTGCTGACGCTGATGCGCGTGATGGTCAGATCGACCTGCGTTGAAACGTTGCCTGCACCGGTCCTAATGACGTGTTCGAGGAGGTCGACAGTGGCGTCAGGCAGGTTGTAGGTGTTGGTGCCCTGCGTCAGGTTGATGACGTCTTGTGCCACCGTCCAGAGGTTCACCCCTCGGTTGGCCCAGTCTGCGAACAGCAGGTTCAGAGACCGACGCGCCGTGCGCAGGTCGTAGCCCGTGCGTAGCTCAGCACCACAGCGCTCGAAGGCTTCCTCGACCGATTCGTTGAGATCGAGGTTGAATGATGTGGTGCCGGAGGTAGTCATCTAAATCTCGCTGTCTTCGACGCCACCTTGGGTGGTTGCTTCACAAACTGCTTACCCGCCTCGTTGACGCGGCTCTCGCCGCCCTTGGCAAACGCCCTGGGTTTCGTCAGTTCGGGGCGGATACACCCCATGCCACGGGATGCACGCATCAGATATACCTCGTCTTCTTGGTCCGCGTTTCGCACCCACCACCCCGGACACTGCCGCCTTTGGCGTAGGACTTGGTCGAACCACCCTTCTTCAGGCCAAGCTCTTCGACTCTGCGCATGTACTCCGCTTGCTTGGCGGCTTCTGCATCAGGCCGTGCACTGCGGAAGACACTACCTTGCGGCGCCAAATCGCCGACGGGCTCCACAAGATCATCGGCGGCTTTGGACGCGGCACGACGCCCGAATGCACCTCCCAGACCCCGCATCAGCGCACCGACCCCCTCCTTAACCGCCAAGCGGCCAAGACCCGCTACACCCAATTCAGGACCAAGCGTAGGCTCGATGGCGTCACGCCCCGGACGGCTCATCATATCGGCCAACTCACGCTCCATTTGGGGCGTAGGCTTGTAAACAACATCGTCTTCCGCCCTACGGCCTTCGGCTTTACCGCGACCCGAGCCTGTAGCAACAGGCGTCGGCAGTTTGCCTGTCTCGTCCGCATTCAGCAGATCCCGCAGCGTCTTGTTTGCGCCGAAGCGCCTACGGAAGTCCGCGAGTTCCTCACGGCTGACTATCGCTTTCCCGTCAATCTTTTGACGGTCGCGATCAGGGCCTTTGTACGACGTCTTCCAACGCGGGCGTTCTTTTGCCGCCGCCGCAGCCTTTTCAAAGCGATCAGAGTGGTCAATCGGAGGAACACTTCTTGCAACGACACGCGTAACCATTTCTACCTCACTTGCAGCTACCGCCGCGACGCATGGTCTTGTGCTTCCCGGGCTCGAAACGACGCTCAGCGGCGGCGTAGCTCATCCCGGCCTTCTTGGCCGCAACCTTCTCCTTGCGCTCTTCCGCAGGAGTCTCTTTGCCGCCGAAGACCTTCTTCATCTTGGCCTTCGTCATGCCGCCCTTGGCGTAGCCCGCAGACTCTGGGTCAGGGTTGCCGAAGAACCGCTCCGCAGCGCGGTTGTTGCGGTCTTGCTCCTCCATGCGCGAGGAGTTGCGCAGGCTCTCTATCGTGCTGGGAGACAGCGGCTCCGGCTTCGGCCTCGGTGCAGGCTTGGGCGCGGTCTTCACGGGGGGCTTGGGTGCGGGCTTGCGCTTGGACGGGTTCACTACAGACTCCTTGACGGCACCGCCGTCGGCATGGGCCTTAGGCCCGACAAATTTCTTCGCTACGCTCGGCGGAACATCAGTTTTGCCCGCAAGCGAAGCGTACATGAAACGCCGCTGCTTCTCAGACTTAACCGGCATGGGGTTTGCCCCTGAGATTGTCGATCTTGGCCTCTAGCCTGTCAAAGCGTTCGAGTAGCTCTTTCATGTCCTGACGGAACTCTGAACGAGTGATGTGGTCACGCGCCACCTCTTCCCGGGTCCTGTTGAGCAGGATGCTCAGACGATCCAACTCTTTGAACTTCGCAGCCATGAAGAAGGACACCACGCCCAAAAGGACAGTCAAAAGGGTGTTCCACAGGAGAGTTCCATCCATCTCAGCACTTCCACGCCCTCAGGCTCTTATTGATACGAGAATCGGGATCCTTGGCCGTCTTCTCGCTGGTGAGCTTTGCTTTCATGCCCTTCATCCGGGCGCAAAACGAATCGCGCCTCGGGCCACCTTCAGGTTGCGGGGCCTTAAGCCCCGGCTTGCCCGGATTGGCCGCGTTGTAGGACGCACGTCCTTTGGCGTTCAAACCCCCTTTGGGGTTCTTGCCTTCCTTACGCGTCCAAGCGGGTGTCTTAGCCATACATCACCGTGGCGGTGGTGCCGGTGCCCGTTGTGGCGTAGATCCCGTTTTGTGCGAGGATACCTTCGCCAGGGAGCAGCATGTACAGCGAGCCTGCCGCCGCTGCGGGAGTGAACGCGAACAGCGTGGGGCCACCATTACCGTCCGTGATCGTCAACGCACCTGCGCTGGTGGTGTACGTCATGGCGATGGCTTTGATCCGGGACCGTTGCGCTGTGATTGCCGCGCTCGCGGCCGCGCCAACTGAACCTGCACTGACGTCAGTCTGCATCATAGGGAACTCCAATAGGAGGACGCCCCCGAAGGGGCGTCAGGATCAGACCTGCGACGGGTTCGCAGAGCCGTCGTCGGCACGCTGGACGTACACCACCGTCACAACGATTTGACCCGCTGTGGGGTTGCCTGTAGTCGCTGTGAACGTGGCCTGAAGCATCACATCAGACGTGCCGATGTTTTCACAGTCGTCCACCTGAAGACCCGCGTCGACCGTGGCCTGGGCCGCACGACCCTTGGTCGTTGCCAGATTCACCGACTCCAGATACTGGTTGTCGTCCGACGCATTGCCCACGATCAGCGCGACCTGCGAGACGGAGTTGCCCGTCAGCGCCACGGTCTTGTCCGCGATGATCGAAACGATCTTCGAGCCCGCAGGCAGCGTGAACAGATCCTGCGCCGGGGGCGCGGAGGTCAGCGCCACACCTGCCATGTCGATGGTCTTGGCCTGCGTCAGCAGCACCAGACCCGTGTTGATGCCTGCGCCGTAGCGTTGCGTGCCCGAGCGAAGCGGGCCGGAAAAGGACGAAAAGGACATGAGGTATTCCTCAGTTGCACCCGCCGTCGTTGAGGAGACGTCTGCCGAGTCAGTCGGCGGGCTGTGATGGTTCTCGGTGGCCCGTTCGGGCTATGCCCGAGCCTAGCATAGTCTCAGGCAAAAGAAAAGGCCCCCGAAGGGGCCTTGAGTCACGTAGGGACCGCTCAGCTTGCGCCGGGGGAGCCGTACATGCCCAGCGGATCGCTCACGCCGAAGCTGTAACGCTCACGGGCCTTGTACCGGCTGTTGCCGGTGTCGAAGTCGGCGTCCATCGACGTCGACATGGCCACGCGCACGAAGTGCTTCAGACCGTTGGGAACGTCGGTCTTGAGGAACCAAGCGTTGTTGTCGGTCAGGAAGTGGTTGACGGCGTACCCTTCCGGGATGCTGCCGTTGTTCTTCAGCGCGTTGATGTCGTTGTCGGCGGTACCCACGCGGAGATTGGTCTCCAGCAGGCGCGTTGCGACGAACATCAGAGCCGGTGGCACGATGAGCTTGCGCGGCTTGGCGGCGATCAGGAGGCCCTTCTCGTCCGTCCACGCAGCGATCTGGATCACCGCGTTCTCCAGCGAGGTCTCGTTGAGGTCAGCCGCCGTCGCAGGACGGTTGCTGTTGGTGCCTCCAGAGACCAGCGAGTGCGAGGTCGAGAACAGCGACTGCCCATCACCGTAGGTGACCGAGCTGTTGAAGCCGTTGTTCAGGATCGCAGCGGCCTTCACCTGCTTGGTGTAGGCCATCGCCCGGGCCAGAGCCTTGGTGTACCGCGCCGACAGACTGTCGTACAGGTTGTCTTCCATCGCCTCTTCGGTGATGGAGAAGCCCATTGCGATAGTCTCGTGGTTGTAACGAGCGGTCCAGGCTTCCTGCGCGTTGTCGTACGCGATGGCCTGTCCTTCGTTTTTCACCGGAGCGGCGGAGAAACCAGCGAGCTTGGTCTCTTCCTCGAAGCTGCGATCCGACGACTCGGTCTCGTAGATCTCCTTGTGCTCTTCACCGTAGCGCTTGTACTCCATGCCGAACAGGGCGTTCAGGCCGGGGAGCAGCTCCTTGAGAAGTTGTGCGCGAGAAATTGCCATGATTCAGACTCCTCAGATCGCCACGGCGACTTGGTAGGCGTGGTAGCCGAAGTTCCACTTCAGCAGCACTTCGGGGTAGCCGACGAAGGTCAGCGTGCCTGCGGTGATAGCGCCGCCGGTAACGGCGGACAGTGTGACCGACGTACCCGAGACCGCCTGCACCACCGTACCTGCCGCGATGTTGGTGCCCGTCACGAGCATGCCCGTGCGGATGTCGGCGTTTGCCGCTGTCAACGTGAGCGCACTACTGCCGCTGCTCGCACTGCCCGTCGACTGCGTGACCATCTTGGTGTCTTCCACCAACTGGACGATGCGGAACGGGGTCGTGGTCAGCAAACGAGCGTTGCCCGAGCCGCCCATCACGCCGACGTTGGAGTTGCCCGCCGCATTGGCGTTCACACCCGTGTTGGCGGTGTTGGTGGCCATCGAGGACACGTTCGTGCCCAGCGACAGGGCGCTGACTGCACCGGGGGTGATGGTCGAGCCACTGGTGTAGCTGATGACCGCCGCCTTCATGATGACATCGGGGTCATCGCAGATGTAAGCCACAGCGTCCGGGGCGACCGTGCCGTTGGCCCAGTACTGAGAGCGGATCTTGCCGTAGATCGGGCCGCCGGCAGGGCTGTACTCACAGCCCAGGAAGATGCCGAGCGTGCCGCCCGTCTCCGCCGCAGCCGAGTTGTACGCCAGACCAGAGGTGATCAGCGTGCCGGTGTTGGTGAACTTCACCGGGTCACCGAAGAAAAGACCACCGCCCGACACACCCGTGGTGTAGCCGGAGGCAATCGGGATCATCCGCGTCGAACCTGCGAAGACTTGTCCGCCGATCAGGTTCTGCGGAATCAGGCCGTAAGGCCGATCAACAGAGGGGTAAGACATCTAGAACTCCTAGTTTGCTGCACCACGTCCGAACTTCACTTCCGAGCGCCGTTCATTGAACAGCGGCATGCGGGCGTCGTTCTCGCGCATCAACGAATTGTCAACAGAGTGCATCTGCCCGTCAGTCATGCGTTGAAAGTGGGCATTGCGCTGCTGAACGAACTCTTTGGGGGTTTTGCAGAGCATCAACCCGCCGATCTCGACGCAGTCAGGAAAACGAGGGTTGTCGTTGTTCCCGGCCATCATGAGTTCGGGGTGGTCGGCTGCTTTGACAGGTTCCCAGCCTTCGCGCATCTTGGAGGAAATGTTCTTCGGGTCACTGGTACCCAAAGTGCTCAGGCGAATCCACCGGTACTCGTACCCCTCTTGAGGGGTCGGGCTCGGCAGAAGATCGGGTTGAACCCATTGGCGAGGACGCTCGGTTCGCGCACGAGTGTCCAGATCACGGGGGGTACGATCAGCCATTTTGCTTCCTCATTTCCTCTGCTGCCGCGCGGGCATACTGCTCCGGCGTCAAGCCGAGCCGCTTTGCAAGGGCAAGCGCCGACTGCGTCAGCACGATCTTCTTGGGCGCTGTGCTGCGCGTGGCCGGTGCCACCACGGACGCTTTTGCTGGCTTTCTCCCCGAGGAAAACGCGCTCGGGAAGTTGTCGCGCAGCTCTGAGTCAATCCGTTGGAAGTATGCATCATCCCGAGGGTCGACGCCTTCTTCCACAAGCTCGTCATGCAGCGCCATCGCAAAAGCCGTCAGCCGCTTGTTTTTCCCGAACCAAGGATTGGCTTGCATCCACGCATTGGTTTTGGGATCGAGCTGCTGTTGCGGCGCTTGCGCCGGAGACTGCTGGGCAGTTTGTACCTCATTCTGCTCCTGTTGTAAAGGGGCAGGCCTAAAACTGCTGACGCGCTCCAAACGCATCTTTGCGCTGGTCAGCGCCTCTTGCGCCTCGATGATGGCGTCGGTGTCGAACGCCTCGTGCGCCTCTTTGAGTTTGCGCTTGGCTTCGTCCAACTCGGTCTGGGCGACCTTTTTGGCCTGCTCAACAAGCACTTGCTGCCCTTGACCCACCGTGCCTTGGAGCTTCTTGTTCTCGTTGAGCAGCGAGTTGACCAGCCGCGCCGCCTCATCGCGCTCGCGTTGCGCCGCTTCCTTGGCCCTGCGCTCCTCGTGGTAGCCCTTGGAGAGGTGCTGGATGCGCTTGCGCACGCTGTCGCCGTACTGCTCCAGCTCTTCGTCCGTCACCTCCGGCGGGGGATCCTTCATCGGCGTGCGGCCCCGGTCCTCCGGCGGCGTGTCGTCGATGATCTCGATCTCGGTGTCGCCTTCGACCTCATAGTCGACTTTGGCTTCAGCCTTGTCGTTTTCCTGCTCGTCAGGGAACTTGAAATCAGCCATGCGTCTGCTCCTTATGCGCGCTTGATGCCGCGCGGGTCTTGAACCACCGCTTCGACAGAGTCATCATTGATGATCCGCCACTCGGTTCCGTGGATCTTCAGTCGAGTGCCCGAATTCGGACGCACGAGCACGAAGTCTCCAACCTTGCACGACGGCCCGGAAGGGAAGCGCAGGGGGTCTTTGTAGCAGTCCGGGCCCATTTTGGCCACGAACAGCACGGGTGACAGCACTTCTTCGTAGTGCATCGTCTGTCCGGCCTTGGCCAGACCGCTCTCGTACTCCTGTTCTGCCTTCGGCACCATGCACAGAATGTGGTAGGTCGCCGGATCGGGCACTTGACGTGCCTTTTCGACGTCAGTTTGAGGCAAAACAGACGTACTTCCCTCTGCATCCGCCAGGAGCAGTTCACTCATCGCCATTCTCCAATTTACGCACAAGGTCGTTGATTACCATCTCGGCAAAGGAAAGACCTCGGATTTCCCCTGCGAGTCCTTTGTATGCGGGAAAGTCTTCTGCTTGACCCCCGCACAGCGCCGTCTCAAGCGACTGGCGCTTCCATACGATCTCTTTGAGCGCTGCCTCGAACACGTTCATTTAGCCGGTCCTTTAGCCTGCGGGCGCGGCTTCATCATGCTCTTGACCATGTCGGCCTGGATGCGCTTGTCGCCTTGGCGCTCCTGGGACTGGAGCCGTGCACCCTCCTTGCGCGCGTCCAACGCGAGGCGCTGGCCCTCAAGCTGGAGCTTCTGCTGCGAGACCGCGAAGTCGCGCTGGCTGTCGGCCTCCTTGCGCTGCAACTCCTGCGCCTTGAGCTGAAGCTCCTGCATCTGCATCTGGACCGTCGGGTCCATCGCCTGCTGCTGGGCCTGCATCTGGGCTGCGGCGGCTTGGTTCTGGAGCATCGTGCGCTGCGCGGCGGCGGCGATGAGCGGGGCCAGGGCCTTCTCGTCCGCCGGGGCGATGGGCGCCTGAGAGTCCTCGTCCAGCGCTGGCAACGGCACACCCAGCGCCTGCTCGACCTGCGCGCGGTACGCGAACGCCGTGTGCTCCGCAATGTGCGCCATGAGCGCGGCCATCATCTGCTGCGCCATCGGGTTTTGGCCCAGCGTGGCGGCGATCTTCGGGTCCTGCATGAACGACTGGTGCACCATGATGTGCGCCTCGTGGTCTTGGTACACGAACGCCTTGACGGGCGTGCCCATGAGCACGTGCATGTTCTCGGTGACCGGGTCCTGCGGCTTCTGGTCCTCCGGCAAAGCAACGAGCTTGTCGGCGTTCTTGATCCCGATGACCTCCAGCATCCCTCGGTGGAGCTGGGGCATGTTGTAGATCTGCGGCGCGGTGCCTGCGAGCTGCAACACGGCTTGGTACTGCGCGATCCGCTGCGCCATCGTGGCTGCGTTGGGATCGCTGACCGGGATGATCTCGACGATGTCGTAGTCGCTCTGCTTGGCCCTGCGCGTGGCCCCCTCGGGCTCGTAGCTGTAGTCGGGCGGGGTGTCGTCACGGATGAGCTTCTTCAGGAGCTTGAACTCCATCCGCAAGCTGGCGTGGACCCGGGCCTGCACGGCGCTCATCGTCTTGAGCTGGCGCTCCAGCAGCGCCAGCGTGGTGCCCACGGGCGCCTCGGAGGACATGTCGGAGATCTTCAAGTCCCCGATGGCGGCAAGCCTGCGCCCCTCGTCCGTGATGCGCTCCAGCAGGCCCGCCAGCACCTGCGACGGCTCCTTGTAGGGCAGCGGCATGATGTTGTCGCGCACCGCGCCGGAGGGCACGTCGACGTCCCTGAACTCGCCCGGGGCGATGGGGGTGTCGTCCCCTTTGATCCGCAGCCCTCGCGCCTTGAGGCCCCCGGGCAGGTTGCTCAGCGTGCCCGCATCGACCAGTTGCCGGATGATGGACGTGCCGCCGCGCGCGTAGCCGCCAATGATGTGGAAGAAGCCCAGCCCGTACGCCCCGAAGCCCGGGATGTACGTGTACTGCACGAAGTGCTGCTGCTTCTGATGGGTCTCGTCGTCCTCGTCCCAGTTGCGCCGGACGGCCAGGATCTGCTGCGTGCCGCGCTCCATCGTGATGACGTAGGGCAGCGCCACACCGTCCTCGTCCTCATGCCCGGGCATGTCGTAGTCGACGTGGATCTCCAGCAACTGGTACCGGTTGTCCTCGTTGAGCGCGTAGCCCTCTTCCTCGGCTTTCTTCTTCTCGATGTCGGTGACGATGTGTTCAGGCTCGCCCAGCTCCACGTCCCGGTAGAACCCCGCCACTTGCAGCTTCTTGACCTCGTTCTTGGTCTTGCGCATGACGTGCGTCACGCGCTCGGCGGTGTACACGTTGGCCGCACCGTAGGGGATGATGAGGTCTTCTGCGGGGATGTAGACAGCCTCCGGGTTCTTCTGCCCCGGCACCTTGTAGAGCTTCTTGAACGCCGCGCCGACAAGGCCCAGGGAGAACAGCAACCGCTCGTGCTCCGGGCGGTAAGACACCATCTCCTCGGTCAGGCGGTAGTTCATGTCCTCACGGACGCGCTCCGCAGCCTCCTCCTTCAGGCGGTTGATCGCCCCGACGATCTGCGTCTTCACCGGACCTTGCGCGGGGAACGTCTCGGTGATCATCTCGGACTGGAACCTGATCGCCGCCTCGGCCAGCAGCGGGCTGTACACCCCGCACGCGCCCGACCAAGGCTCGGTGCGCTCCTCGTACTTCAGCCCCAGCACCTCCAGCCCGTCGATGTAGGCCTTGACCCAGTCCTTGCGGCTGTTGATGTCGGCGTCTACCAGCTCCAGCAGGTCGCTCGCCAGGGCCTGTAGGGCGTCCTCAGGCATCGTTTCGGCGAGGTTGTCACCGAACCCTTCTTCACCCTCTTCGCCGGGCTCCAGCGTGATCTCCAGGCCGTCCACGCCGACCGTGACGCTGTCCGGGTTCTCGATCTCAATCTCGATCATGCCCGGATCGTCCGGGCTGGGCTCCGGCAGCAGCGCCAGGGGAGAGGGCGTCATCGCCCGGTCGAAGTTCGTTGCCATGTCTGGCTCCTTAAATCAGTTTCACGTTGCCGCCGCCGTTGAAGCCCAGCGATTTTTTTACTTTTTCAAGCAGCGATTGTGCAGTATTCTTTTCGGGTTGGCGTGTATACGGAGGCAAATCTCGCGCATCAAGCCGCGTTTGACGAAGCCCTGTGAGCGCGTTATATGTTTCGCGCACGTCACTGTCTTTGAATAGTGTTTTGCGCAACTGCGGATCTTTTGTAAGATCTACGCCAAGCGTTTGTTCGATCGCTGCTAAATCTGCTAATTGCTCGTAAAGCAACACTTCTGGCTTGTTGTTTTTGAGCATGTTTTTGTCAAAATAACCGCTTCTAAGCCCGTATTTTTCTTTGAGATACGGCGCGGCGTCCATTGCTGCTAGCACAAACTTACCGCGAACATCGGGTTTGCCCAGCAACTCGTCAAATTTTTGATTGATTGCCTGCGGATGCCCAAGCTGTTTCTTGGCCATCAAATGTTCGGCCTCGTGTGCAAAAGTGCTAGGCGCCGCGTACGGTCTAGCAAAAATAGCTCCGCGAGCGCCTTGATTTTGTTCTTTCTGTGAAAGGCGCGGATCTGATAGCACAAACCCCCGAAGGTTTGTGTTTTGAAGCTGCGGCGTAGTGTAGGCAACTAGATCCGCAATTCCCGCAGTGCCGGCAGGCATCCCTTGCGTAGAAATCTCGTCTAGCGTTGCGGGTGAAAAGCCTGCTTTGGCGAGCAGCGCCAGCGTCTGCGGGTCAAGTTTCTCCATGTCTGGCTCCTTAGTAGTACGCCACTTTTCTGAAACTGCGGAACTCCGGCGGGTCGTCCGGTGCGTCCGACGGCAGGCCGATGAACCCGCCCATGCGCAAGCGCATCAGGGCCTGTATGCACGTGTCCACGTAGTCGTCGTGGTCCCCTGCGGGGAACGCCGCGACCTCCTCGATGACCTCCTTGGCCCACCTAGTATCGGGCGCCCACACGCGGCCCGAGACAAAGATGTCCGATACAGAGTTCAACCGCGCCATTTTGTCTGTTTTTGTGCCAACTTTGCCTCTAGAAGGCGAAAACTCCGACACCGGCACGCCAGTTGCGCGCAGCTCCTGTATCAGAGGGGCGCCTGCGGCCTTTTTCTCAATCAGACATGTGTCGGGTTGCCACTCCTTGTAGTACTCCAACGCGCGCTTTTTCAACTCCGGGAACGTCCAACGGTACTTGATGGCGTCCAGCAGGATGATGTGCGCGTTGTTGTTGTCGTCCTCGTTGAACCACACACCCCACGTGGTGCAGGCGCTGTAGTCAGCAGCGGTCTTGGTCTCGTGCGCGGTGTCCCACGACTGGATGATGTAGTCGCACCTGGGCGGCTGGTCGCGCTCCCAGACCTGCCAGTGTTCGCGCCGGATGACCGCCGCAATCTCGCTGGTGGGGTTCTGCTGGTACTGCGCCTGCCAGAAGCGCGGGTCCATGCCTGCGCGCTTGGCCTGCAACTGCTCCAGCGGCCACTGCCCGGGCCACAGGCTCTTCTCCTCGGCGGTGTTCTCGTTGAGGATAGCGGGCAGCTCCACGATCTCCCAAGGCGTGGCGTCGGGGTTCTTGATCTGGTGGCTGATCAACTGGCCCGTGAGGTCGATCTGCGACCACCGCGTCATGATCACGAT
>Ga0129333_10002231_pt1 | contig 17951 bp, 15 predicted proteins | sample CPB6_08_DNA_FD_94474 | JGI IMG/M metagenome (GOLD analysis project Ga0129333, IMG submission 94474) | Freshwater to marine salinity gradient microbial communities from Chesapeake Bay, USA - CPBay_Sum_0.6_0.8_DNA | ecosystem: Environmental > Aquatic > Marine > Coastal | place: USA: Chesapeake...
AGGGGCTATTCTTTTTATTTCCGCTTGACAACACAATAGGTTATAGTTTATCAAGGTATTCAATCTTGGGAGGTATTCGAAATGTGGGTTGTGCCAAAGAATTTACAAGTATCAATGAATTTGACTTCGGAAGCGACTACAACCGAAGTCTATGCACAAAACATCTTAGTGAGGTCATGTTTTGTGGCTACGCGTGTTTGGGATCTCAAAAAGAAGCGTGCGCCTTGGGTACATTACTTATTTGGGCGAGCGCGCACACTTGAATCGGATTTTGTGGGTTCTTGGAGTGGGGTTCAGGCGAGCGCTGTTTTGGCTTCATTTTATAAGCAGAACGCACCGATTGACAGACCTGCACATGAGCTTCCAAAAGTGAACGATGGCTCCGATTGGGGGGACTTGCCTTTATTTCACTTAACGCACCCCTCGCGTAGCACAAACGCAGAGTTCGAGCGCCCTCGGTTCTTTTGTGAAATGTCTTTGGTTAGGTGGGAGGCTTGGGCACTTACACAGCGTCGCACATACCATTCACGAATGAAAGCTACACATAGGCTTGAGAGGCGTGATTGGGGAACTCCCGCAGCGCAGAACCATAAAGACGCTACACTTACAAAAGAGCGTGCGCCTAGTAAAGCGGGGCTTCGCAGACTTAATCTTTTACCACAACAAGTGCTTCATGAGGAAAACTATATGGGCGGATTGAACACTCGATGGGTCGACTGCTTGATGGGGCTTCCGATTGGTTGGACTTCGCCTAGTTGTTGTTGCGTGTGTCATACGGGATCACAAATAGACAAAGTTGTTCGTTAAGTTGTTTGATAAATTCGCTGTACTTGAACTTTGAAAATACATGAGCGCCAACATTACTTAGGAGGTCGTTTATATCGAGGTTTCCTATAAATTTAGAGTTAGCTCCAAAAATATGTACAATCGGTTGCAGATTAAGAAATCCTATTGGAAGTGGGGCTGTACTACCAATAAGGAGTTCGGGTGCGCCATGCATAGTCTTATAATCGTTTTGATATTGATACAAGTCGGTTGCAGGTAAGGGTCTGTACCTTCTACTAAAGTCGCTTAACTCTTGTTGTATGTCTACGTCATGACGGTACGCTAGTTCTGTTTTTGAGTCCATTACACTTGCCGAGACAAGTAGCTGTAAAAAGTCTATGGTAAGTAATCTAAACCCATTACCAAAGCTTGTCGCATTAAGTGGGTTAGGTTGATCCCCATTTTGTAGGTTAGGGATATTTTGATAAGCAGGTGTCTTATCTTGTAGCAAACTGAAAGCGTTCAGTAGGCTTTCGAATAGTACTCCGTAACACTCTATTAAAGCTTTTGTAAAATCTTGACACGCGCTTGCTACAGATTTACCTTGATAAGAAGAAACCCCCTCATGAGTCAACAGTATGTCTCTCAACGATTTTAGATATGGAACGTTATTTACAAAATCGTCAAAGACAGTTTGATTTTCAAACTGAAGTGTTTTGGGGGAACACATATAAAAGGGTTCATCCGCACTCAACGGTGGGCGTTTGTGAGCAAACAGATTAAGTAAGAGAATAAGGTTTGGGGCGAGTGCTTTAAACTCTTCAATATAGGGGTGGGTTCTCTCTTTCATAGCCACCCCGACACTCATGATGATGGCTTGGAATAGACTATCAGACATCGGTGCTTGAGGCATCTCACCTGTTTGATTCGAAGTGGACACGAACTTGGTTGTTATTTTATGAGGACTCTGATACCCATAAAGTTGAATATTTGGAGGGAACTTGTAAAGGTTATCAAAAAAGCGTAGGTCTGCGTTGAACCTAGGGCGTGTCTGCCTTATGTGTCGTGCATAAACCTCACAGGCGTATACCAAGTCAAACTTGTTTGCTTCAATGTTCGCTACATAAGGTCCAATGCTTGCGCGAGGAGACTTTTCGCTAACTACAAAAATCGAATTGTTCATGTACCCTACAAGGTTTGAACTTATGTAATTGAATATGAAATCATTTAGAGGGCGGTTTTCAGTTGTTGTGTCGTCTAGTACGGATTCTGTGATGAAAATAAGAGCGTCTTTGTCAGGTAAGCCCCAAATGCAGTTCGATACTTTGATGATGAACTTGTTGTAACGGTCAATAAAGTATTCAATAGGGTATTGAAACTCTAATTTGGTTGTTGGGCCAGAGAGTCTTTCCGCAGATTTAAGGAATGAGGCGTCAAGATTCAAAACTCGATGGATGCGGTCTACTAGAAAATCTCGATGTTTTATACCCAATTGCGATTTGTCTAGGGGGTAGTGCGTTTTGGAAATTATATAAACTTTGGCGTATATGTAGTCGTCTATGTCGGGAATGAGGGTTCTGTTATAATCACTTGTTGTGGGTAAGGTGATGGGTGTACTCGAATCTATGGAGTCAAAGAACTCTTGAAGCCCTTTATTTTTAGGAGGGTATATCATGTAGCGAAGTCTTTCTTAGCTGATTTAGTTTGTTTCCGAAAGGTAGTTGATCGTGATCAGCGAGAGTGCTTCATTTAAAGCGTCTAGAAAATCACTATAGCTGAAAGCGTCGCGTAAAGACCGATTCCGCCTCATTCGAATCCATACGGACTCAAATAGAAGCAGTGCTTGATTTGTCATTTTGTCTTCAGAACTATCTGCACTCGTATGGAGTTTGCGGGATATTGGGTGTCGGTTAAGGAGTCCTAGTGCGTTTGGAGCCGTATTTCCAATAAGAAAAACAGGAGCTTCTAAAACGGAACTGAGGAAACTTTCATATTCGAGTCTATCAGCAAGAGGAACCGTTTTATATCGCTCACTTTTCTTTACAAGATTTCTAAAGACTAACCCTTCAACTACTGAATTAGCTTCTAAATCATATGCAGTTACAAAATCTAACATATTTGGGGCTGAAAAAATGGAATTCTCGTCTGTAAAGAAAAGTCTGTATCCATCACTTTTTATAGGTGTACCTAGTGTTGTGTCTATTAACGCTTCTTGTATATTAGGTAGCCATGTATATACAGGAGTCAGTCCGCTCAGTAAGCTAAATGCGTTGAGTAGGCTTTTTATTAGAAATGTAAAGACCACTAGAAGCTTTTGGCAAAAATCAGCCATCTCAAGTCCTGTGTCTTGCATGGATAAAACACGGTCGCTACGCCGTAGATTGTCTCTTTGTGATTTTAGGTATGGAACTTTATCTACAAAAGCTTCAAAGACGGTTTGATTTTCAAACTGAAGTGTTTTGGGAGAACACATATAAAAAGGTTCTTTCGCACCCAATGGTTGGCGTTTGTGAGCAAATAGGTTAAGTAAGAGAATAAGGTTTGGGGCAAGAGCTTCAAGATCCTTAACATAGTGGGCTTTTTTATTTTTCAGAGCCTCGCCAACACTCATGATAATGGCTTGGAATAGACCGTCTGACATAGGTGCTTGTGGGAGGCATAGCTCTTCTGCGTCTAGTTTCCGATAATGTGTTGATGTGATGTGTAATTGGCTACTCTCGTTTAGCCTATCAGAGTCGATAAAAACGAAAGCATTTGTGGGGAGTTGGCGTGGGATTACGCATTGTTTATCAAAAAACCGTAAGTCTCCCATAAACCTTACACCTCGACGAGCAAACTCATTTTTCAATAACGCTTGAGTTTTAATGTTTACCAAATCATGTATAGGGTCTATAAAAGTTACAGATTCTTTTGAGAGTAGCCGCTTTTGATTTGAATCACTAGATATTATGTATACACGGGGGTTTACTGCTCGCGATTTAAAGGATAGAATATAATTATATAGGAAGTCGCTTAGACCTTTGTTATCGGGTGTGTCTTCTAAGGCTGCTTGGGTGATAAAAATGCAAGCTTCGAAAGAGGGTAGCCCCCAAATTGATTTAGAGACTCTAATGAGTCTACTTTCGGATTTGTTCACAAAGTATTCGGTTGGGTAGGGGAAGTCTACGACAGAAGCTCCCGATAGCGTTGTCGCGTTTTGCATTTGGGGAGTTCCTAAAATATTAAATAAAATAACTTTTTCAAGGGGGTCTACAAGAGGTTTTCCAATCGGCATCGTTGTTTTATCTAATGGATAATGTTGTTTAGAAATTACATAAATCTCATGATAAATGAAGTCATCAATGTTTGGTATGATAGACTGATTGTAGAGACCTGTTGTCGGCAAAGTGATGTCTCTACTAAAACTAATATTTGTGAAAAATGATGTAAAGCCTTTGTTTTTAGGGGCGAGTGCCATAGACTTTTCCTTGACATAGTTGAGGGGGTTAGCTACTTTTCGGTATCTTTTATGATATAGGAACTTGTATGTTTATACTACCCAAAAGCCTAATTACAAGCAGTTTGAGGTGTTTGCCGAGTCATGAGTTAAAGCGTTATATCGTTTGTGAAAATAAATCGTTTTTGCGCGAAGCTACAAATATACTACACGAGCGCTGTTTTACTTGTTTGGAGGACAACCCTCGCGCAGTTGAGGGCGGGTTGGGGCGATTTCTCACGAACGGTGGGTGTGAATATGCTTTTATTTTTGGGTCGCTGGTACAAGACGGGTGGGGGGATTGGGTCAAGAGCGTTAGGAAAGCCCACGCACAGAGGTCTCTACAACCTAAAACGGATAAGGTATTGTTTCCAACACCCACATCTCTTATAGTAAACGAATCCGTTGAGCATTGGCGTATTCGTAGGTATAAAGAGGGTAAGAGGGCATGTGGGCCGTCACTTATTGTTGCCATTAAACTTGAACAAAATGTACCAAACACAGCTTTATTGAACCCCAGATGGGTGGAAACATTTATGGGGCTTCCTATAGGTTGGGTCATGTTGAGTTGTGTATCTCCGAGGGGTATATGTTTGTAATTCCAAATACATATGGAGTGAGTTTGAAAGAAGGTGGGGGTCCAAAATTAGGTAGCTGCTTCGTACATGGGGCACTGCTCACGAAAGTAATGCTTGCGAGACTACAGAGTAGACCTTTTGTGTTCGATAATCTGAACCATAGATTTCACTCAACCGAGGTTGTTTCTGAGTTCCCATTAAGCCCTGCATTATTAAGCACTTATCTGAAGCCCATAGCGATTGAAAGGGGTTCAGAAGGTACGGCTATTGACGATTGGGCTTCGCTACCCTTATTTAAGGGGGCGAGTTCTAATGAGGGGGCGTGGGGTACAAAGCCAAACAAGTTCTGTAGCTTACAGCTTGATTGGAGTGCTTTTGTGAGTGGGCTTCGGAACGACTATAGCAAACGAAATGAAGAGGGTGAGAGTTATTGTGGGTGGATTACACCGACCGCAAGTGAGGTTGGGTTTGAAATGAATCTTGTAGACCGATTTGGGAAGCCTTATTCGGGATTTGGGCGGGCATACCGACCAAACGGTTCACTCAAGCAACGTAGCCTACAGCTTCAGGTAAACTTTTTTATTTTCACAGAGCCTACACCCTTGGGTGTGGAAGTCGAGCCTCTGATAACACAGATGACTAAAGGGGAGGTCGGCACTAAAACAATTGAACCCCCTAAGCATGAGAGGGGGGTTATTGAAAAGGTGGGTTGCTTAGAGCAATCTGTGAACTTTGAACATTATAGAGGGTGGTTAAATCCTCGATGGATTGAGTACCTGATGGGATTACCTCTAGGGTGGGTGGCTTTAGGTGCTCACCAAATATACCGCGCAAACTGCGTACAGAAAGCGTAAGTGCAATGTGGATTGTACCTAGTTTAAAATCAAATCAGATAAAAAACAGTCTAGACGCTTTTGAGATAATGTCTAAAAATCTAGTTGTTCGCTCAGAAATCAAAGCGGTTAGTTATTGGAAATCTAATTGGGATACAAAACAAAGGTTTAGTATTTTTTTCCAATCAAGAGTACTCGAAATTGGGCATTATAACGGTTATATACAAACCTATTGTCGTGGTTTGCGTTCGGCTTTAGGGCTTCATTGTACACGGGCTGCATTGATACAGTCTGAACATGAATATGCACTTGATTGGGGGGATTTACCCCTTTTCAAGTCAGACATACAATCAACGGAGCGTATTTGTACATATTTGAAAACAAAGAACTATGTTGTATGGGATGAACAGCTACGGCGTGAGTATCGGCGGCGTGTATGTGTGGATAACACTAAAGATTGGCCGACCCCAACAACACAAGAGTGCGCGCATCCTCAGATGGTTTTAACTGAGTCTGGGAGGCGAGCACCGACAAAAGGTAAAACAAGCTTTTCATTAAATTTATGGGACGTTGCGGAGTTAGAGCAGAAAAAGATGTGGGCGACTCCTGTTGTTGGAGACGCGCATTTGGCTATGACAAAGCCTCTTGCACCGAACAAGTTAGGGGAGTTGAGAGTCAACACAACACTTCGCCAAGTGTGTCATGAAGAAGGGTATCGAGGCTATTTAAATCCTCGTTGGGTTGAGACTTTAATGGGGCTTCCGATTGGGTGGGTACAGCCTAGCTGTAAGTCTGTTTATTTTGGTTGACAATAGCTAGGCGGTACATTAGTGTTTGATTGGGAGTCTTTAAAACTAAAAACAAAGGGTTTCAGATGGGACTAACACATATTTCGTTATGTACAGGATATGGTGGGATTGATTTGGGGTTGAAGCGAGCGCTTGGTCGGGTTTCGACGATTGCGTACAGCGAGATTGAAGCGTTTGCGATTGCGAACCTTGTATCAAAGATTGAGTCGGGTTGGTTGGATTGCGCGCCTATTTGGACAGATTTGAAAACATTTCCATGGCAACCTTTTCAGGGCAAGGTTGATATTTTGTCGGGGGGGTTCCCTTGTCAGCCCTTTTCTACAGCGGGGCGTAGAGAGGGGGATGAAGACCCTCGACATCTTTGGCCACATATTGTAAAGGGTGTTGTGGGGCTTGATTTCCCACCGATTGTGTTTTTTGAAAATGTGGAGGGGATTATATCGAGTAAGTTGGCGGGAGATACATGGTCTGACCCACAGGGAACGCCTGTATTGCTTCATATTTTGCGCGAGTTAGAGCGTATGGGATACGAGCCGACAGCAGGTATATTTTCTGCGAGTGAGGTAGGGGCACCGCATCAACGCAAGCGTGTTTTTATACTTGGGGTACACTCGAAGTTAAATACGGAGGGTCGTGCGCTTGTTTCTACAAAACTGAACGAGGTTGAGTCTGACCCTAAGAGTCAGCAACAAACAGCGTGGCCCGCAGGTCGGGGGCAAGCGCAGTTTGAGTGGGAGCCACCTAGAGTTACAGATAAAAACCCTAACGAGAACGATTATCCTCAAGGGGCGAAAGAGGGGGATTCGGAGGATTGGATTGCGTATAGGAGGCTTTGTTCGAGTGTAGATAATAGAACAGACGAGTTGCGCTTGCTAGGGAATGGGGTTGTGCCTCAAGTTGCGGAGAAAGCGTTCAAGACTTTGTGGCGGGAGCTTAATCTTTAAACAAGACCTGCTTCCAAGAGAACGCGCTCTGTATTTTTGCTGTATTTGTGGTGTGTGTAGGTGTCGGCTAGGGTATAGGCTAGGGCACCGATTGTGAAGCTGACGGCGTTTGGTGTTTCTGTAGCTATGTAGTAGCCTGCGCCAGCGGTAGCGACACCTAGACCGAGGACACCTCTTTGCAAAGTGCTGTTTGAGTGTGGGTTATAGACTTTTGGTAGGTAAGAGCTTACAATCCAAGCAGTTAAACCACCACCGAGAGCAGAGCCAATTTGAGATGCTATTTTACCAGCTTCCATATCTGAGTCCTTTGATTGATTGATTGAGATATGGATAGCACATCGTGTTGTTGAAATAAACTTGATTTATAAGTTGAGCTTTTGCGTGATAAGTTTGAATTCTTGGTTTGCAAGATAATTATTTAGTGGGGTAAGAGGGGTGGCTTTTTTTGTGGAGTTGAATATAGATGTCGTAGAGTTTGCGAGGGGGTTTTGTCTCAACCAATTACTTTTATGAGGAGGTAAGAGTATGGGGTGCTTGTGAGATTGAGCGTATGTGCCGACCCAAATATCTGCCATATTTCTAGCTTCTCCGATATCAGAGAGCGCTAGTTTTATGGTAGACGAGTCGAACGCCATAACACCTGTACCGCCAAAATGAACGAATTGAGGTGTGCGGAGTGCGTGATTGAAATGGTGAACAGTAGTCTGTGAGTAGTATGTTGAGGCTGTGATGGGGGGGGTGGGTTGTTTTTTAAATGAGCGCCCGTGGTATGATATTAGACATGAGCCTTGAGTATATTTGAGCCATTGAGAGGTGTACTCGACATAGTTTGGGGGGTAGAGGATATCATCGTCTGCGCTGAAAAAGTATGTATTTGGTTCTAGGTAGTTAAGCGCGTAGAACTTGGCTTTATCACCGAGGTCTCCGAGGGCTTTTGAGCCGAGTATGAACTCAACACGATTGAAATCAGAAGCCCAGAGAGGAACTTCGTCATAATCATTTAGGTAGATAACCGCTTTATCCACTTGCGTATAAAGGCTCTGTAGGGTTGTACGGAGGCTTGAGGCGCGTGACGCAATTGAAGCGATACCTAAAAGTGTGGGCATTAAATTAACCGTTCCAATTACCAAAGCACATTTGACAGTTTTGGTTTGTTGTTCGATCTCCTGTGACATTGAACAATAAATCAAGTCTATGTGCATTGAACCAAGCATTATTTGCAGACCCAAATTTCAATTGGGGAGGGTCTATTCGGCGGCACATAGACACATGATTTGCAGCGTCAAGCCCCATAGATACGAGAGGACTCATGCATTTAAACTTTGGGTCTCCGTCTAAAACTTTTGGAAACGACACTTGGATACCTTTTGTGTCGATTTGTTTATATTGGTCGATTAATTCAAGCGTTTCATAGCTTTCTGAAGTAATAACCGCTTGATTGAATTTCATGTTTGCGACACCGTCATGAGGTAGTATATTATGGAAGTGAATAAAATTGACACCCAACGTTTTACCTAGTTCGATTGCTTGGGGTATTTCTGTTATATTTGTATTAGAAACAACATAGCTAAATCCACAGTTGATCTTTTTTGCGACAAGTTGTTTCAAGCCCTCAATAACTTTAGACCATGTTTTTGTTCTTGAAAACTCCTCATGCCTTTCAGCATTGATTGCGTTCAATGAAACACTTACATAGGAGATACTAGGATGGGTGAGCAGGTTTATTTTTGTAGAAACCAAAGCTCCATTTGTTATGAGACCTACAAATATCTTTCTCTTGTGAAGTAAGTCGAGTACACTTTGTAGATTTTTTGCTAAAAGAGGTTCTCCGTACCCTGCGATGCAGCAACCTTTGATGGAAGGGTATTGGTCTAAGATTTTGCAGAGTTGAGCCTCAGTCACTTCTCCGAAGCCCTCATAGCCTGACTCGCTTTCGCGCAGACAGGGGTTCCCATCAAATACACATCTGAAGTTGCATTTATCTGTGATATACAGAACAATTTCAGACGGTCCGTATGAATACTGCCCCATTAAAGCTGCATATCTACGATAGCTTTGATTTGCGGCGTTTGCGTCTTGTTCGCTGTCCTCTATTTTATCTTTTGCGAGCCCTGACATGATACCGAAAACTTTGGCTTTCAATATTTCATCCGAGGGGTTTTTGCTGAACTCAGAAAACAGTTTACTTGGATATTCACCTAGCCATGCCATCCAAGGTAATTTACGAAGTTTAATCATATTCCGCTCCCATCGAGTGAACGCCATTTCAGGTGTTTGCGATGGGTTGTGGATTCCGAAGCAGCCTAGTTTTGTAGGAACTTGTTGAGGTGCTTCAACATCGATATCAACTTTGATTGTAAAGCCTGCTTTTTTTAATTTTTGAAGTTGAGTCACTTCGCAACTGAGAGAGTCTGTATATGGGAAGTTTCGCATAATACTATGCTTATAGATTTTGACACCTTGAATGGAGCGTTGGACATCTAAGTCCCAAAGCCAACCGACAAAAAGAGCTTCTGTGGGTGCTAGTTGTTTCGCATTTAATTTCAATCTATGGACAGCATCGGGTTCAAGGATCATATCCGCGTCAACTTGAATAAAGAACTCGGTTTCACAAAGGTCGAGCATTTGTTGAAACGCACGATGCATAGGGTACACATTTTTTATATGTTTAATACAGTATGTGGAGTCTAAGACCTCACCGATTTGAGACTTGAGTCGCTCTGTACATAGGTCGAGGCTCGGTTCATTTGTTGATATAATAAATACGGTTGTATCGAGCATTTAAATATCCTCTGCAAGCTTTGTGTTTTGTTTAAGGGTGAGGGCTTTGATTGTGTGAAGCCAGACTTGTGCTTTATAGTCCCAAGAGAAATGGTCTACGCTTTGAGAGATCACATTTTGATCCCAATCCGTTTGAGACACTTCTATCATCTGCTCTGCAAGATGTTCGCTTGTTCTATCAAAGAACAAACCGTTTACACCCTCAATCAGAACGTCAGCCACATTCCCTACATGAGTGCTTATGATTGGGATACCACAACTGAGTGCTTCAAAAACAGGGTTTGGAGTACCTTCGCTTTCTGAAGCACAAATGAGGCAATCTATTTTGGAGTAGAACTTATCCCAAACATCGGCATGACTTAGTTGTGGGAGAATGTTTGCGTTATATAAAAACAACTCTATGTGGGGGTTTTGGGCTTTTATTTTTGAGAAAGCGGCTTCTATTATAGAAACACCTTTGAGGTCTATGACGCGAGCATCGAATTGAGTAGCTTGTGAAGCTTTACCTATCCAACCAAAAACAAAGTTGTCTTTTTTAGGCTTTTCGTGCGGAGGGAATTTTTCACGAGAAACGCCATCTTTTAAAACAACCATTGGTTTTTTTATTATATTTTGCTGCTGAAATGTATTTAGCATTTCTAGTTTCAGTTGGTTATTCCCAAAGCCTAGCATATCTGTGTAGGATAGCGCATCAATAAAATCTTGCGGATGTAGTTTCCAAGAGTAGTGGTCGTATATCGTTGTTAATATAGAAGCCTTTGGACACATCGACTTTACAAGATTTGAGGACTTATACCAAAACGCGACTGCAACACGAACTCCAACAAAATGGCATTTTTGCAGTCGTTCTAGGAATGTTAGTTCGGGTATCGTTATGTACGATACCGTGGGAGATCTATTACATATTTCGTTAGCAATATTGAAGAAAGCCCAACCGATTTGGTCAATAACAAGAAGTGTTGAGGGGTCGACTGTTTTGTGTTCAAAGGGTATACTCGAATACCCAAAAACAGACATCTCGTTTGCTAAAAGGTTATAGACGGTCCAAAAGTCATTTCTGCTCGAAGCGTATTTGAAGTCTGAGCTTTTGAATAGCGAGTCTAACGAAATCACACCTCGATTTGACAGCGTTATGTGTAGTGCGAGTCTTGAATCGATTTGTTCAAGACTTATAAGTTTTAAGAAGTGGCAGGAGGGGTGCTTGTTAATACTTGATATAAAACTTTGAATATCAAGTGACAAATCTAATGTAATGTCGATAGCTTTCACAACATTTGATATAATGTTGTTTAAAATTTTATTATTTAAGGTTTCAAGTTCTTTAAGATTTGTTGATTGAAGTCGTACAAGTCGCTTCAGAAAGTTTAAGTCTTTTGACTTAGATATTAAGAGGGGTAGGCTTTTTAGTGTTTGGTCTAAACTTTGATAATCGGGTACACTTTGATTCAGGAAGCTCCAACTAGACCCCGCAGTAGATAGAACCAAACATTGGGTACTTAACGCTTTACATAAAACATGCAAATCAGGGTTATTGCCTAGATGTAGATATGTTTTAACATTTGATATGTAGCTTTCAAAATCTTCATTTGATATATGTATGTTTGAGTCACTTTGATAAATCTGTTTAAGTGCCGTAATATTAAGTTCTGTAGCTATTTGTTCTTTTATTTTGAAAGACGCATTGTTTTCTAATAAATGCCGAATAGTAGAGAACAGAAGCTCAGAGGGTGTTTGCTGATTAAAATCCAAAGCATAATCAATGGTTTTGATTGCTAATTTATGTTCTTGTGTAAAGTTTGGTATTGGTGTGGGTAGGTTTGTCATTCCAGCGCGTATAGGTGCTGAATCAAACGCAACAAAGCCAAATAATGTGTTGTTTGCGCAAACTTCAGAAAACTTCAAAAATAGGTTTGCGCCGTCGTTTAATTGATTGAGGGGGGTGTTCCATATACAATAAACCATTTTGGGGAACGACTTCGCTAGTTCATATATGATAGAATCGAAGCCTATGACAAGAATGGGTGAGCCTTCTTTTATATGATTACTTAGATCATGGGCGTCTTTAAGCTCTATACAAAAGGGGTAGTTCGTAGTTAGATATTGAGAAATCTCGCAAATGTTATTCTTTAGAACACGATAGATATGGAGTGATTCCAATTTAGAACTCCCAAACAAGAAGGGGGCGCATAAGAGGAGCGTTTGACTCAATTTCAGCTACAATGCGCCCTTGACCGCCAATGTTCGCAGATTTGCACCAATCAAAAACTTTCTGAGGTTGAGTGAACTCAGACCCTCCACCTACAGCGTCTGTTTCTATGGGGCAGTCGAGATATATTCTGTTTGTTTTGAGTGCAAGGTTTTTGAAAATCTCTAAGCCCTCCTCAGAGCGACCATCTGTTTGATGATGATTAAGCAAAGATAAGCAGACGATAAAATCACACATAGGCAAAACACTTGGGTCAATTACATATCCGCAGACTTCAAATGTTGCGAGTGTTTCTATCTTATCGTCTATTTTAAATAGGGCTCCGATAGAATCCATTTGGGCAAGTAGTTTTGCAGACTTAATACAAAGGGGGTCTACGTCTAGTCCCCTCATAGATATACCTTTACGAGCTAAACCACAACTAACATTACCCATATTGCAAGCAAGTTCAACACCTAAAAGGTTAGTTGAGGTTGAATGAAACTTCATGAGATCTTTATATATAAGTTCGGCGCGAACATCACAATCTATACGCCACGATTTCCATAAACTAAGGTCGAAATGATTTACCTTTTGATAAAGATTTGTTGTATTTGAATGTTGTGTGTATATGGCATATTTGAATAGCCACCACTCAAGTGCGCGATAAACAACCACACAAGGTATTGAACTGAAACCTAGTTTCAAACAAACAAGTGTTCTATGGATACCGTCACAGATTATGGGTCGCCCATTTTGGTCGATTGCAATTTTTATAGGCTGTGTGGAGTCGAACCCTTGAGCTTTTATGCTTTTAAAAAGACAGAGAAACTCATCGCCTGTCGTTTCGTGAGGGTCATCGAAAGGTTGTGGAAGGCTTATGTCTGCGGAAACAATATCGTCTAAATATTTAACGAGTGTGTGGTTTTGGACTTTAGACACAGTTTCATTCACAATATCAATGAAGTATATATCTGATATTTGAATGTTTATGTGGTTTTCATAAAAAATCGCTACATGGCTCATAACTGAACTGCCTCTATTCTATTCAGACCCTATTAAATGCATTTTTTGCATATAATGACCTATCACATTGAAACTAACCATGTCAACTAAATTGTAGGTTTTATAGGTTTCTGTTGACATTATGTTCAACAATGTACTATTGTCTTTGGAGTAGTTAACTTGAGGTTTTTTGATGTTCAATCTAAAAGATACAATATTTGATTCCATAGGCTATATTCTAGAAACGAATAGCGCGTATGGTCATAAGACTTTTGAGGCATATGCTCAAAGCGAGTATGGGCTACAAATCGTGTCAATGCAGGAAGCTGGTAGGGTGCTTCGTCAAGGGGGGCGTATGCTTGCTAATGGGTATGGGAGTCAGGTGCAGAGTTTAGTAAACGCATATCCCAACCAAGTATTTCCAATATGGCACTCAACGGTTATGGGGTCTAGTTTTATGGGGGAGGGGGGTATATTTGAGGCAGCTTTAAAAGATACCGCCGAGGGTAAGACAAGCATACTTTTGTTGAGTGACTTTGATTACCTGCCTAAGAATTGGATTCGGATTAAGCAGTTTATTCCTAAAGAAATCAATGTGAGTTTTTTCAGAGACGCGAGTGGGGGGCAGACAGATATTGTACTACCACCTACAGGCAATGTGTCGAAAGCTTTGAAAAACACAACAAAAGTCATATGTGATTGTGTGTGCTTAAATGTTTCGTTTTCTGCACAAAAGAACGTTATGGGCTTTAATCTTGGAGTATTAAAAAAAGCGTTTGGTCAAGACTCGTTTCAAACCAAGACCTTAGATATAGTTCACCCCTTGCCGAATACATATTTTAGGGCAGGTAAGGTATATGTGTGCGCGTCTGTCACAGATACAATGCCTTATACGGTGCTTGAGAGTCTTCTAGCGGGTGTTCCTGTGCTTATGAGTCCTAATGTGGGTTGGGCGAATGTCTTTGCAGAAATCCAACACTTGTGCGTCTTTGGAGCGCATGAGATTGTACTTGCTGCTAGGGAGCTTAGTCGCAACGAAGAAGCTAGAGAGTCTTTATTTTACAAACAGATACAGATTTTAGCAAATACAGCTAAATTGTGGTATCAATTCAACAACACACTTCTTTTCAAGAAAACAAAAGAGTACAAAGCTTTAGACCTTTTAGGTTTAACTCATATTATAGACGATTCACCTAAAAGCATTACATATCAGATTACAACTGAGGATTCGATACAGAACATAAGACAGACCCTATCGCGTCTTGTTTCAAATGGGTTCAAAGTCGAATCTGTAGATATAGGTCTATATGTAAATGACCGCTATGAAGTTCAAGCGCTTATTTCAGTGGCGCAAGCAAAACAAGATTGTTCTGATAACCCACTTACGGATTTAATCCGTCAATGTTTATTGCGGTTGGGAAATAAAGACTGCGTATCGGTGCTTGTCGCTGATTTGATAACTAACAGCCTAGTACATATCTCTTTTGAGCATTTTGCACAAGCTGTTGAGGGTAAAACGGTACTTTTGATTGACCGTTATGGGTGGGCATTTCACAATATAAGCAAGCAAATCGTGAGGCGTAAAGACGGTTGTGTGATCATATCGGAGCCTATTGCACAAGCTTTGGGTTCGCTTAAGCAAAGTTATAACGTTTTAAGCACCGTTTATTTTTGGTTTCCTACACAACAAAAGGTAAACAGTTTATTTCGCACAAAAAACATAGCCGTTTGTGTGTATGACCACTACTCATATAAGAAGCATAAAAAGCTATTTGAGAGCGTGATCGCGGAGTCGAAGCATATTTACACGGCAAATGATTTGATTAGACGAGAACTTTTAGACTCGTTCAAAGTATTAAAAACCAAACCCATTTATGTTCTGAAAGATGGTGTGGATTGTAGTTTTTTTGATTACGAGGCAACGAACGCTCGTACAAAGTTTGTTGTGGGGTGGTTGGGTAAAGGAACAAAAGACCTATGGAGTGTGGGGGAGGATGTTAAAGGTATTCAGCTTGTAAGAGCGTTGGAGACGCGGTTTAAATCCCATCCGACAATAGAACTTTTTGTACATGATACGGAGGTCGCAGACCTCATACCACACAATGAGATTGTGTCGAGTTTCTATCAAAAGATCGACTGTTTACTCTGTACATCTACATTAGAGGGAACACCAAACCCTGTATTTGAGGCTTGGGCTTCTGGGGTGTTTGTGTTGTCCACAAGGGTGGGGAATGTGGGGGACATTATGCTTGAGGGTATAAATGGCTTATACATTGAGCGAGATGTTGAACACATCGCTAAAGCTATAGAGTTTGCGAGTGGTATCCAAAGAAACCGAGCTATGATCAAGCAATCCGTGAAATCGTTTGATTGGGCTTTGCGTAGCCTATCTTGGGTCTATGCATTAAACGACCTTGAGTCTAAATAATAAAGGCTTTTGTATTATGGAGCAGATTAAAATAACCCCTGATGAGATAACCGTTTTCGTGATTGAGTCAGGAGAACCTTCATTCAAGCAAGCGTTGACTGCGGTAAATGCCCAAACATATCAAACACAAGTCAAAATCATATCGAATGTCACACCTATGTGGAAAGCGTTTCAGCAGATGCTTGACTTGTGTGAGACTCCTTATTTTGTACAAGTTGACGCTGATATGATTTTGAAGCCGTCAGCGATTGAAACGCTTGCGACTTCTTTCGAGAAGCAAGACTCTAGTTGCTGTATGTATGTGGGGTTTCTTTTTGATAGTGATATGGATAGGAACATTTTAGGTGTCAAAATCTATGACCATCGAGTATTTAAGCATTTCCCATATAAAGAGTCATTCTCATGTGAAGTTTTTCAACTCGAACAATTGAAGCGTTTTGGGTACAGCTATAAGGTCGCAGACCTAAAATCGTCTACACAAGAGTCTGAGTCTTTAGGAAAACATAGCCCATCACAGACACCTGAAATGGCGTTTTCTCGTTGGGAGCGCAATATGTTGAAGTATCGTAGCCTCGGCTACGATTATCTCGCAAGCTATCCAAAGATAATGTTGGACAAGGTTAGATCGCAGCCACACAATAATATTGCGCTTGCACAACTATTAGGGTGTGTCAGTGGGCTTGTATGTGAGATGGACATTTTTCGTGAGGTCGATGCGTCTAAGAAAAATGAGCATTTTGAGATACTACGCAAACATTTACAGATCGATACGAAGTCTAAGACCTAAATTTTGACCTTGACGACACAAGGTGTTGGGGTTATAGTGGGGGGACTTCAAACAATGTCGATGAGGGTGGTCTAAATGAAAATATTATTGGTGATTGAGTCCACTACTGAACAAAAAGGGGCAACAAAACCCATACCTGCGCTTGATTTGTATCAGTCTCGAACACACAACCTTGTGTGGAACTCAGCCGCAGCGTTTTGGCGCGAGCAGAAGTACACGAACGATGTTTTAGACATCAAAGTGCTATCTCCTGTCTATGGGTTAGCCGCAGTCACACAGGAGTTAAGCCCATACCAAGACTCATTTATTGGGCAGAACGACTCCTTACTGAAGAAGAACGCTGAGTTGTTGGGTGTGCCTAGGGCTTTGAGGCTTTTGTTGAACTCAGGTACATATGGGTTGTGCCTTTTCCTTACGGATAGGTCTACTTTTATTGTGAGTGGTCTTGCGGAGCTACAGACAAGCAAGACACCTGTTCTCTGTATATGTAATCCTAATGTCTTACCTTTGATACCTAACAATCTAAGGATTATGGGTATAGCTCCAAACGAGCAACAAGCGAGGGCTTTGTTGGGTGTTGCGCCTGATGTGCGCGGTGTTTTATTGAGTCGTTTGCTGTATTGTTTGACGCGAGAGACGACAGATATTACAGATTTACTTTGTAAAGACGCAAACGGTGTGTTAGCTATGCTTGTATAGTTTTTTGCATGAGAGGTTTTCATGGCTTCACGTAGAGCAAGACCAAATCCTGAGCAATCTGCACAAGAACAAGTGCGTGCGTCTTTAGAACCTCTAGTTGGGTACAGCCCGCTTCATGCGTATATAGCTGATAAAGGTCGGTTTATTGAATCAGCACAGCTTACGCCTGAAGAACTTGGGTTCTTGAATAGTCAGCTTGTTCCTGCGGCAAAGCGTATGCCTGCAACAAGAACTTTTCAACCAAAGCAGTGCTTCCATAACTCACAGATGGTTGCTGTCGCTTATAAACGGCTCACAAGCACAAACCCTCAGATAGCTGACGAGTTCAAGTTGGAGTATTTTGAGGGCTTTTACTTTATGAACAGCGCTTACTTTTTCGCAATACATCACGGTTGGTGTATGTTGAATGGTAAACTCATAGACTTTACGCTAACCCAAGACGAGTATGACTCTGGGGTTTCCAAAGAAAGCGATAAAGTTATTGGTGTGATTCCTCAAGGGGATCTTTATTTAGGGTCTGAGCTACCGATTTCAGATGTCGAAGCGCGTATCCAAGCATTTAGCGCGACAAATACATTACTTGACGACCCTGAGCGGAGATTTCCATATTTAAAACCCTATATACAAGCAATGAGGGCGGAGGCGGGGCGCAGAAGCAAAGC
>Ga0129333_10002232_pt1 | contig 17949 bp, 33 predicted proteins | sample CPB6_08_DNA_FD_94474 | JGI IMG/M metagenome (GOLD analysis project Ga0129333, IMG submission 94474) | Freshwater to marine salinity gradient microbial communities from Chesapeake Bay, USA - CPBay_Sum_0.6_0.8_DNA | ecosystem: Environmental > Aquatic > Marine > Coastal | place: USA: Chesapeake...
GAATTTTCATAGTGTAGGGGTGGCCCCAGCCATTCCGGCACTGTCACACTGATCCGACCAAGGATGCACGACACCAAAATGACCGGAGCCATAGAAGGGTGGGCCTACTCGCTGCGCCTGAAGCTTTCTCTGTGCCAGTGGTGCGTTCTGGCGCTCTTCAGTATCCGCTTTCGGCCCGTAAAACTTAACCGCGACGACGACGTGCTGGTGCAGCGTCAGCTTTAGGTTCTTCACCTTCGGCCTTACCACCGTCCATGCTCATCCACTCTTGCACTTCGAACACCGGTGTATAGATTTTCCCGTAGCTCTTGTGCGTGTAGTGATCGCGCTTTAGCGTGACGACAGGTACTGGCTTGCTTTGATCGCTCTCAACTTGCTGCGCGATCGCAACGGCCAAACCTTGCACGGCACGCTTGCCGCCGACTGACGTGACACTGTAGCGCACTTCAAGACCGTTATCGGGTCCGCTAATGCACTTCAACGACATGCCGACCTGCGTCTCCCACCCACGCTTGGCGCCCGCGGGTGCGGCTTCCATCTCTGGCAGCGGATGCGATACCGATACCATCTTTTCGCCCAACACTTCACCGTCGCCCCACGCGATATAGCCGTGGACGAACGAGAACGGATTGACAGCCCAGAGGGTGCCTTCGTCCACTTCGGTTTGGTCTGCGCCGAAGACCCAGTCACCGCGCTTGTCCATCTTCAAGATCACGCTGCCGGCAGGGCCGACATCTTTCTCGAGCTGACGCAGAGCAACTGACAGGGAAGAAACAGGAGGGAGGTTTGCTAATTCAAAGGCCATGATAGTTTCCTTTATTGGAGTTTAGAAAGGGCCGCAGTCAACTGCTTCCCGATTTGTAACACCGCTGGCCTCGGGTCTGACGCCGGTGCCAACGTACTACCTGACGATACCGTGATGACGAGATCGCTGGGTAATTCTTTGTCGTGCTTCTTCAGCACTTTTTCCATCTGCGCAGGCGACTTTATTTTTGTCTCATACGCATCGGTGATGCCATTCACATCCGCCCACGCTTCAATCGCGGCTTCAGACGCCCACTGCCGCGTGCCGCGCTTGGCGACTAGCTTGTAGCCTGGCACTTCTGCGCCTGATTCTAACACTTGAAACGCCAGCGCCCGCAGGTCTTTAATCCAATCTTCCAACATATCGGCCTTCTCAAGATACGCGCCGAGCTGTTCTTTATTGAGATTGACAATCTGCTGGTGCACTGCGCGATCCACTGCGCCGTTCATCTGTGGGCAGATCGGTTTCGCTGCGCACCAACGGCAATGGTCACCCGTCTGCATCGGCGCGCCATCTTGCTGCGCACGCTTTACCGCTTTTGCGAGTTCTTGTTCAAAAGAAAGAATCCGTGCCTTAGTAGTAGTCCAGCGCCGGATTTCTGGCGGCTGTACGATGATGAGTTCAATTTCATCGGCGTCCTCGAAAACCCACTTCGACGCCTCGGTTCGCATGGCAGCGGCAGCGTAAAACATGAGCTGATCGTTTTCCACAGCATCCACAAGTACACCATCGCCAAATTTCCAATCAAGAACGACGGCGCGTGAGCCCTGACGCCCAAGTAGATCAGTGCTGCCAAAGACGCCAGGGAGAAAATCACCAAAGCCGACGCGCGTCTCCACCATGTACTCCATTCGCTTGTCTGGATCAATGACATCGAGGGCCGCGAGAGCGGGAATAATTTTCTCATCGAGCAACTCCTGCGTGAGAACCTGATCGTTGTACTTGGCGCCCAGGCACTGCGCGGGCGGCTTGTCAAACTCCAGTAATTCAGCAATCACATTGTGCAGGAGCGTACCACGGTCGGCGTGCTCAGAAGATGGACGCGGCGGCATCTGCTGCACCAGCTTCACCGACGCCGGGCAGTTGATGACGCGCTTGGCGGTGCTGCCGCCGACGATGTTGGAATGGTTCATATTGCCGCCACCTTTTTTTGGAGGGCAACAGTGCCTACGATGAAGTTACGTTTCGCGGCATGCGCGGCCACAGCGTTCGAGATGGCTTGCACAAGCTCACCTCTATCAGTGCTGCTGAGCGGGAAAAAACTAGCTGTTTGAACTATGAGGTGTAATTCCTCGGTGATCGCGGGCGCCATACTGTACCTCCGTTTACTGTTTGAGCCTCGACTGTACGCCCGCAAATAATCCTTGTCAAATACTTTTTTAGCCCTTATATTTCGGCCATGCGCGAATCTGAAGTTGAGAATTATTTGGTGTGGACGGTGGAAACCTTGGGTGGCCGCGCTTGGAAATTCAAGTCGCCTAACCAGCGCGGGGTTGCTGATCGGATCGTGTGCCTGCCGAACGGTGAGACGTGGTTCATCGAATTGAAGCGACCCAAGGGCGGACGGTTAGCACCTTTGCAAGCATTGTTTCGCGACGAAGTAATCAAATTACAACAACGCTACGCGTTACTGATTAACCTACAGGAGATTGATGAATGGCGCCGTTTATACCTCACCCGTTGTTCGACCGAATCATAGAAATTTACAAATTGAAAAACGACGCGGCGTTAGCGCGCGCGTTGAAGATGTCGCCGTCTAACATTAGCCGGTATCGCTCACGCTACACGCCGATCCGCGCACACGTCATTCTGCGCATTCACGACGCGACAGGTTGGCCGATCAAGACGATTAAGGAGCTGTGCGCATGAAGACACAAAAAGACATAGACGTACTACACAAAGCAGATTGGTTTTCCGATACGCCAGAAATTGTTCAGCGTTTACGCAATGATGGTGAGCTTGAGATTGCGCGGCACCTGCATAGAATGCACGTCTACCATAAAGCACTGATCGCCGAGATTAGAAAGCTGCGTCGACAGCTGAAAGAAAAGAATGCAGCTTAGACCTTACCAGGAAGAGGCCGCCGACTTCTTGTACGAGAACGATCGTGCGTTGGTGTTGGCGCCTGTGGGCGCCGGCAAGACCGCGATCACGTTAACCGCAATGGGCGACATCATCGCAGACAAGATCGTGCAGCGTTTTCTTGTGCTCGCGCCCAAGCGCGTCTGCACCAGCGTCTGGCCGGTTGAGGCGCCAAAGTGGTCGACGTTAAAGCTCGGTGTGGCCATCGGCACGTCTGCCGAACGCCAGAAGGTGCTGACGGATAAAAGTTATGACATCGTCGTGATCAACTACGACAACCTGCAATGGTTGGTCGGGCAAAACTTGACCGGCTTTGATGCGATCGTGTTCGATGAGCTGACCAAACTGAAGAACCCATCAGGCAAACGCTTCAAGGCGTTGCAGCGGGTGATCGAACAGTTCCCGGTGCGCTGGGGTTTGACCGGGTCGTTCACCAGTAACGGTCTGGAGGACGTCTTCGGTCAGTGCAAGATCGTCGACGAAAAGTTGCTCGGCCGCGCAAAGGGCGCGTTCATGCAGCAGTACTTCGTCTGCACCAATCGCGACTTCGGCGACTGGGCACCACGCAAAGGCGCGCTGGAGCAGGTCATGCGGCGGATTAAGCCGGCGACGTTTCTACTGGAGCCGGGCGACTACAAGGACAAACTGCCGCCGTGCCATGTTGTCGAGCTGCGCTGCGAGATCGACGATCGTCAGCCGTATGAAACGATGAAGCGCGACTTCGTGGTGGACTTCCCTGACGCTCAGGCGGTGGCGGCTAACGCGGCCGTGGTGACTAACAAGCTCCAGCAGATGGCGTCGGGTTTTGTTTACGACACGACGAAACTCGCCAGCGCCATGCCCGGCAAGTTCACCGTTACCAAGAAAGCGGTGTGGTTCAGCAGTCACAAGTTCGATTTGTTGCATGACCTTTTGGAGGAAAACCAACATGCCAATACGATCCTGGTTTACCAGTTTGAGGAGGAACTGGCGGAGATTAAAAGGCGCTATCCGCAGGTTCAGACATTGGATGACGTGGATGCGGTGGAGCGTTGGAATAAAGGGTTGGTCGAGCTTATGGCCATTCACCCGAAAAGCGCGGGACACGGACTCAACCTACAGTACGGAGGGAGCTGCATTGCTTTTATATCCCTACCGTGGTCCCTTGAGCTGTACGAGCAGACCGTCGGACGTCTGCATCGTTCCGGGCAATTGCGAGAGGTATGGGTGTATATCCTTATGGCACAGAGAACGGTCGACGAAAAAATCTGGGCTGCCCTACACGACAAACGAGCCATCTCAGACATCGCATTGGAGGCATTGAAATGAGATTCCTACTTTTGCTCTTGCTGGCCGCACCGGCTTTCGCTGGCGTGAAGCTAGTTGAAACGCCGCCCGCGCCGCCGCCAACTAAAGGCGCGACAGTTTTAATACCCGCGCCCAATGTGCTCTATACCGTCTATTTAACTGGCGCTGGCACCCGCGCTGTGCTGACACCAGAACAAGGCGGCGTATGTTGGAACCGATACAAGATGTTTGAAGTTAATCGGTATAGCGAAGCAATGCGCGGTTGCTGGTCGCAATCAAACGGCATCGTACATATTGAATTGCAAGACGGTGATCGCCGCGCAATTCCTGCCGTACAGTTTATTCAGACGACGCCGGAAGCATTACGATTTTGATAAAGTCTACGGAGGTAGCTATGAAGCGCCTGGATTACTGGAAAGCGCAGCACAAGGCCGCGCGGGCAGAATATCGCCAGCGCACGAAAGAGTACAACCAAGCGGCTCGGGCACTGTTTCGAGCCAGTCAAAAACTTGATCGAATAGAGGTAAAAATTGCAATCGAAACATCTAAGCTGGCGCGCACTTAACGATCGCCTGCCGTCTATGACGGAGGAAGAGGTCTTCGCGCTACTGACGCACGAATCCATACATGAGCGCCGCAGCTCCATTTTGCAGCGCCTGCACCAACGCTACTGCGCCTTACGCGACGCACGGGAGCGGATCGAGATCATGGCCAAGGCGGTACGACCATGAAGTGTATGCAGTGCGGGGAACGGACGTATGTCGTCAACGTCATCAACATGGCCGGCGGGCTGCGCCGCCAGCGCAAGTGCAAGGAATGCAAGTTCAATGCCTACACGGCCGAGGTGTGGCTGAAAGCAACGGCCAACGGCGCGGAGCCGGTTTATACTAAAGAGGAGGCAGCGTTAATAAAAAAGAAAGAGGTTGACGTTCGCCGAGCAAATGAAGATAGGAGAAAAACCGATGTTACATAAAGGAAGATTCGTTCAAGACAACACTGTGGTAAAGCCTGCGCCGTATGACACCGGCAAGGTCAGGATTGGCGTGTTTTACGATCCGCCACTATTCCAGCGCGCGTCGACGCCTGAAGAGCGGTTTATGCAGGACGTGGTGCTGGGGACGAAACCCTATAAAGAGTCGTCCCTCACCAAGTTCTTCGGGAGACTGCTGCGGATATGAAAGACCTTGTGGTGGTGTACTACGCGGCGATCGCGTTGGCGACGTTCGCTTTTCTGGCCATTGGTTTACCTGAACCCAAGGGGCCGTCACCCACAGAGTGCGGGTCGCGCGATACCGTCATCATGACGACGCGCGACCGCGTCATCTGCCAGCAACTGCGGCGCCGCCTAGTTTGAGCCGGACGGCTTCGTACTGGGCGTAGCACTGCTTGAGGGCGAGCCGGACTTCGTCGGCTTCTCTGGCGAGTCCAACAACCACTTCGCTATCCTGTCGGTAAAGCTCTCTTGGGGTACAACCGCCTGATCCAGTACCGGTGGCACCGGGCACGGCACCGGCTTCGGTGGCGGGGCGCTCGGCGCGGTTGCGCAGGCTGTTATTAAGAGCGGTATTCCTAGCAAGCAAATCACGCGTTTCACGATCCTTCTCCTGTCTCAAGTGATCAGCGTCCGCCTGGATCGCCTGTTGTTTTTCAATCGACGCCTGTAACGCCTTCGCGTGTTCTGCCTGCTGCTTGATGCGCTCGGCGTCCCACTCGGCCTGCACGACCATCTTGCCGTGCGACGTCCCCTTGACGTAGCCAGCGCCGCCCGCAACGACCACCGCGATAACGGCACCAGCAAGAAAATAGGGGTTCATTTCGGCGGTACCTTAGTACCTTCGAGCTTTTTATGGACCTTGATCGTCTTGCAGACTTCCATGTCCTTACCCTTGACCTTCTCGACACGGCAGACTTTCTTCATCTCACCGCCAGCAAACGCCACCATCGGCACAAACGCAATAAGTGCAACGAGTTTCTTCATGACGATCTCCTATTCAATCTCAGGTTGAGGTGCTGGGGGCGGCGCTGCCTTGCCGCCGAAACCGGTAACGACAGGCGCCGAGGTAAGTTGCGGCTCAACGCGCTGCACCGGCGCATGCGTCGGTGACGGTGGCGGCGTCTTAGGCGGCGTCGGATCTGTCCAATCGCTGGCCTTGGATACGCCAGGTGGCGGGTCGATCAATTTGGCGACGCCATCTTTTCCTTTAATGGCCAAGAGCGTTGCCAGAGCGCCCAATATGTATTTCGACATATCGGAGAGCAACATAAAGAACTGCTTGTCCGCTGGCGCAATGCCCACCATCGGCTGCGTTACGAACACGACCGAATACATGGCCAAGCTCGACATCATTAGCAGCACGACGCAGAACGTCGCGCCGATGATTAGCTTGATGACAGAATCAATTTGATCGGGCGTCCATTTCATTTTTGTTCCTCCGGCTTAAAGTCAGACGCGGGCAGCAACTGATCGGGGCAGGTGCCAGTCAAAGCGCAAGTTGGGCGTTGGCATTCGGGCTTGCTCCAGTTTTTGTTATCCATACAAGGATAACGGAAGCGGTCTTCGCAGCCGACTAGCCAGACGACGCCGATCAGACTAAGCGCCAAAAATATGAAGCGCATGATCATAGTGTTTTTTCCTGTCTTCAAGACCAATCGTGCCGCCGTTGATGCGCTTGGTCATGCCAAGAATATCGCCGGCGTCCGCAAACTTGTTCAGGTTGTTCGTCTCCCAGAACCAGCAGGCGCTCTGCGCTGCGCCTTCGAACGTGCCCAAGTACTCCGGCACGTCGTCGATGCTCATCTCCAAGGAGTCAGCAAAAGCCTGATAGTTTGATCGTCCAGTAAGCTGAATAAGCCCACGGCCGCGAAAACGATAACCGTCCCCGCTAGACTCATTGCCGTTGCCCATACGGTTAGCATAGATAAGATTTGCAATGGCCTCTTGTTTGTTAGGCCGCGCGCAATACTGATTAGCTGTGACATCGTCAGAAAAATATTTCGGGAATAAGCGCCGCAGCGCCTGGGGTTTGTAGTTAAGGTTTTCGACGATGCTGGAAAAGCCACCCGACTCATGCGCACACTGGGCTAAGAACGCCGCCATGCGCTTCGGGGTGTTGATGTCGTAATCGGGAAAGAGTTGCGCAAGCGCGCGGTGCCAGTACTCGACGTACTTATTCTGTGGAATGATCTGACGTAGTTGGGCTTCGGTAATCATCTGCCGTACATCCTTTCAACTTGAATTTCACGCCGCAATTCCCGCATCTTTCTAACCTCTTGCACCGCCGCCTGCGTTGCGACATACATGTCGTAATACATGAACGCCAATATGGGCATGACGATGAAAAAGGTCAGTAGCACTGCCATGACGGTGATTAGTAGTGACCAAGGGACGTCTTCATCATCGCGCTTCTTGTCGTTAGCCACATTAGTCCCACTCCCCACAGCACTACGAAAACGACCGCCGAAATCCATGTTATTTTGGCTCTTAGTTCCGCTATTTTTCTTTTGCGTCGCCATCTCGCCATCTGAATCAGTTTAAGCTCTTCTGCGTGTGCCTGATCTTGCTCGGCCACGATGGTCTGCCACATCTCTTCAAACTTGCTCCAAAGTGAGCCCAATTCTGGCGGGCTACGGTACACCATCGTTTCGCGTATCTCCGCCAGCATGGCGTCTAATCGTGTCGTGATGATGATACGGCGCAGCGCCCGGCGACCGATGCTCTCCTCACCCTTGTAGACCTTTTTGCTCTCCATCTGCTCGGCTAACAGCGCCTTGCTCAACGCGTCATACGAGTCCATCAATGCGCCCAACTGGTTGCCAATCTCGGTGTACACGTCGTTCGGATCGGCCTTAGCGATCTCCTGGACGCGCTGCACCTCGGCGTTGTACTTCTGCTTCTGCTCGACGGTCGGATTACCGCCCGTTACCTTATCGAACTGCGCACGCAAATCCTTCAGTACTTCTGACACCTCGCCGCTGGCGCCCTTGATGTCTTTGTAAAGCTGGCAGCCCTTCTTAACCGCGGCGACTGCGGCGTTTGCAGCGGCAAGAAGGGTTAGCGGATCAATTTTTTACTCCATAACGCCGGGCGGTATAACAGGTCTGCGCTCTTGCCGGTTGTACTCGAACACTGTCTGCGGACCTGCTACAGCACCTGCGTACGGCGCTGCTGCGCCAAACAGTCGTCCGCCAGCTTGCATACTTGGTGTACGCGAGCGCAGCAATACGTCAATCGCGCGTTGCCCTGGTTCGGAATACATCACACGGCCGGCTACGGCCGCAGGTATTCCATACTCTGGTCGGGAGGCCATACCAAATAGCCCTGCACCGCCAAACGCATATCGGCCAGCAAGCGTCTCGCCCGCTTCGTCGCCAAGCACTTGCATAGCTGCATCAGATATCCGTTGCGACCGCGCGGTTCCTTTTGCATACGCGGACTTGTTCATCGTTTTATCGCCTTGACGAACGGCGGTAGAAAACTGTTTTGGCGTAAATACGCCGTTTACAGCGCCAGAGTTAGCCGCCGCGACTTTGACCGCGCTCAAGTCGCCATACGCGGTATCAACGCGGCGCAGTTGCGGGGTTAGTTTTGGGTTCTGGTTGTACAACGATTTCTTAAATTCAGAAAGCACACCGAACAAAGCGTCGCCTATAGAGCGCTCTTCGTCCGTAGTGCTGGCCATTAAGCGCGACGCTTTTTTACGTAAGTCTGACTCAATTCCTTTGTATTCTTGCCCCGTCATTGGTTTACCAGAAAACTTGTTTAATGCAATTTGATTTATGTAATCAACTGCGGTCTGGCGTTGCTGTGGCGATAGCAAGTTGGATTTGTTTAGCGCGCCCAAGATATTGGACGAAGTGTTGAAGTCCAACGTGAACTTAATCTTGCCGAGTACGTCGTCATACGCATCCGAGACTTGTTGGGATGCATATTCGATAGCGTCGCGGCCAATGACGTCTGCGGGCAGTTTTGCTTTGATAGGCTTCAAGGCATTGTTAATCACGCCTTTGTTGAAGTTAAAAAGAGTACGCTGACGCGCGTCTTGTACGGCGGTGCCGACTAGAGGCATGTATTGCGCAAACTCTTCGATCGATTTAGCGCCTTTACCCAAGGTCTGGCCGGTCGTCGGCGTGACGCCGAGATCACGCATGGTCTGTTCAGCTTTAGACACTAACGGGTTCATAACTCGACCGCCAGCCGCCATTACACGTTCGCCGCCGGCGCCAAACAAACCGCCGAAAGTTACTTGTTCGGCTTTTGCACCCGTAAAGTCTTCGCCAGTTACTGGTTGCAACGCGCCAGTTACTGCGCCGCCAAAGCCTGCGCGGGCAGCAGCGGAAGTAAAAGGCGCAGCGCGTGCAGCAACAGCGCCGGGGACAATATTCGCGGGGCTTAACATACCGCCGCCTAGTCTTGGGAAGTCAAAACCAGTTTCGCCGGCGGCAGCGCGCTGACGTTCGTAACCCGCTTGTTCAGCGCGAACCATCTCATCCACTTTGCGCGCTTCGCTTTCAAAAAAACGGCTGACAGGGTTAGGTTGCGCGCCGCCTAGTGACGTACCATAGGCCAATGCTCGGGGCAACAATTGAGCGCCACCACTAATTGGGTCTTTTAACCCCATGACAAAACCCGACGTAGGCGCAGCAGCAAGACCGAAATCTTCCGGCTTGGCTAGGCCACCACGTATCGCGCGCTCCATAATCTGCGCGCGGGACGTGCCTTCCGGCACATCCTCGATCACTATACCGTTTGGCAGTTCGACATCCATAGTGGCACCTTAATTAGGAAGATCACCAAATTTAACGCGTCTGGGCGCGCGAGCTGGAGCGGCGGCCGGCGCGGCAGCCGGCGCTGTTTCTGCCGGGGGCGGCAATGTTGAAGTAAGCGTCTGGTTCTTTTCGCCGCTTTCCGCTTGCCGACGCAGTCGTTCAATACCACGCTTAATCTTACGTTCGGCGGAGTTAAGAATGCGCTCTAATGCTTTAGGCTCTAGGCTGATATCGCCGCCCATCATTCGGTTGAGGTATGCCAATTCTTGTTCGGAATCGTTACCACCAAATTCTTTAAGGCGGGGGACAACAGTTTCGCCAATGTAAGCCAAGAAAGTTTCTGTGTTAGCCACTTTTTCGGAGCTGCCAATATTGCCGTACTTGGCGAGGTTCTGTTTGAATGGGCCATATGCGCCTGCATATATGCCGTTTTTAAGAATATCTTTGGCCTCAGCAATGCTGTCTAGCGCGGATTCTTTGCCTTTAACATCAACCAATTCGGCGCCAATAAGTTTGCCGGCGGTTTCACTTGCTTTGCCGGTATCAACACTTATGCCACCAACCGACACCGTAGTACCTTTTCCTTTAGCGCGGCCTTCTGCTTCGCCTTTAAGGAATGCGTCCATCAAGGCATTACGTGCGGCGGCATTTTCTGGCGTCTTAGGGTAACGCTCGTTTAAGACGCGCTCAAACTCACCTAGTTTGGATTGAGTTTCGTTAGACGTTAATTTTCCTAACTTATCTATGTAGGCTTTTTTGTATGCCTCAGACCCTTCTTCGCCTGCGTCCAAAGCAAAGTCGCGTGCGATCTGCTGTTCACGCACTAGACCTTCGGCCTTTATAGGCAGCCCGGCAAGCGTAAATTCGGCTTGCTCAAGTTTTGCATCACGTTCTGGCGACGCAGGCGCTGCTTTCAGCCCCTTAATCTGGCTCTGTAATTTAGCGCGTGCCTCTGCGATCTGAACTGCTTGCGGCACAGCGGCTGCACGCCCTTCACGCGTACGCTGTTCAGCCAATGCTTTGTCACCCTGCACTTTACGGCCATACTCCGCTAACGCCAACGCACCTTGTGGATCACGCATACCGGATAGTTGCCGCGCAGCAGAAAAAATAGCTTCTGGGTTTGATAGGTCAAGCCCACCCAGCACCGACTGGCGCGCGCTGATCATGCGCAACTGTGGGTCTTCCGCACCCAACAGGCCGGCTAAACCGGTGCCGAACTGCTGACCCGCACGAATCGCGCCGAAGCGGATACTCTGATACGGATCAAGTTGCGCGAGTTCCGCAGCCTGACGTTGCATCATCAAATCCTGCTGCCGTTGATACATCTCAGGCGAGGTGAACAGACCTAAAATTTCGCTTGCCATGATGGCTCCTAATTCGTCACTGCGTTCTTAATAAGTCCCGTAGCCTATTTTTGAACTACGGTTAGTTGGGTCAAAGTAGGTAGTAGCAAAATTGCCCGGCACATTCTCATTGAACGAAGAATACGAAGGGCGGCTAAATAAGTTCTGTACGCCGCTGATAAGTTGTGGGTTACTACTAAGTCCTTGCAAGAACGATGCGGTCGGGTTCAACGCATTCGCTGCCTGCAGGGTTTGCGCTGCCCCCATACCACCTTGCAAGAGCGCCTGCGCGCCTGCTGGCGATGCTTGGCGGCCACCCAGTTGCGCGCCGATATCCAATGCTTGTTGACCAAGCGATTCGATATCGCCTGCTGCGCCGAGGTAGCCTTGGAACGGTGCGAGTGAGCCGACCAGACCGCGCTGGTAGCCACCCAGCAAATCGGCACCGGTGCCGAACAGCGTAGTGCCGAAAGCCAACTGACGCTGCCCTTCTGTCTGCGCTCTAGCAGCTAGTTCAGCGTCCTGCTGCGCAAGCGCGTTGTAGTACGCCTCCATCTCTGGATTCGTTGCCGAAAGTCCTACACCGCCGCCTGGACGCAAACCAGTCGCACCTACTGACAAACCAGTGCGGCCTGTTTGGAACTGTTCGTTGCGCAATGCGGCCAACTGACGCTCACGTTGCGGCGCCAAGATGTCGAGCTGCGAGGTCATGTAGCGTTGTGCTACGTCGGCTGGCGACTCGGCCAGATAACGCTCACCCAAACCAAATAGCCGACTGGCAGCGTCAGTCATCGGGGCATACAGTCCTGGCGCTTGAGCTAGATAATCAAGCCCTGTTTCGCCAGCCATACCCAGCAGTTCATTTTGATAAGCACGGAGTTCAGGCGCCAGCGTATAGGACGCACCCGATACGCGGCCGTCGGGGCCAGTGGTGAACTGGCTTTGGCCGAATCGCGTTGTTATGCCTACCGGCCGAAACCGCGCCTCTTCAGCAGCAATCCGCGCGGCTTGAATTTGCGCATCGGCAGCAGCCTGCGCGGCTTTCCGAGCGGATCTTGATTGCAGGGCGCTACCAAGTAGTCCACCTCCTGCCGATATAAGCGCCGCGGTAACAGGCATGTCATTCTCCTTTAATCAACACGTTATCCACGTTCGCCGGGTCTTTTTCATCCGTTGCGTGAATACAAAACCAAACACAATCTTCAATTGCCTTCACGCCGTGCGTGACGCCCGCTTTGATTTCAATGCACGCCGGGGCGTTCACGATTTCAATGTCTTCACCGACCAGTACTGCCACTTTGCCTTTAGCCAGAATCGACAAGTGGCTAAAGTCATGCGTGTGCTTCAATATCGCCTGCCCCGCGCTTACGCGTATCTCTTTAGCGTATAGACCGTCAGAAAAATGGTGGATAAGCTGATGGTCGGGTAATGTTTCAACAATCATGCAGTCCGCTTCCACATGTACACCACGATGTACGGCGGCAAGTTAGCGTTGGTGCCGGATGAACCTGTTGTGCTGTTGCTGACAGAAATACCGGTAACCGCGCTTTCAGTGCTTCTATTTTGATAGTTTGCGTCGTCGCTCGTCGCGTAAATTGATACAGCGTCAAATGTTGTGTCCGTGTTTGCATCCGTAAGAACGCGAGTCATAGTATGAGTATGACCCGGATCGGTAACGGTAGCCGTATGGGTATGGCTAACAACAATCGCGTCTTTGGAACCGCCTGTTTCTTCTGCTGTGTCAAACGAACTGTCGCTGGCGTTTAAGCCTACTAGCGTGCGCCCTGCGCCGAAAGCAGTCCAAGTACCAAATCCCAGCAAAGTTCCGGGGTTAGTGCTGCTAGTGGCGTTTATGTATACAGAACCAACGGGGTATAAAACACCTAGTACGGACTGTACAAATGCCGTCGTCGCTAATTTGGTGCTGCTATCCGTTGATGTTTGCGTAACGCCCGTAGTGCCTGATGGCAGCGAGGGTGTGCCGGTAAACGTCGGTGAGGCGAGGTCAGCCTTGGTCGCAACGGCAGTCGCGATATTGTTGAACTCCGTATCAATCTCGGTGCCCTTGACGATCTTACTTGCGTTGCCAGACGCCAACGCGTCTTTGGCAGCGAAGTCTGTGGATTTAACGTAGTCTGTCATGACACCCTTCCGTTCTTAGCTTGGATTTCAATGCGCTGAATTGATAATGGTGATCCATCAATATCAGCCTCATAGCCTGTCTGCACAATCTTGCCAGCGCCGGTGGCTTGCGAATGTAGAATTTGCAAAGCAATACCATTTGCGTATTCGGCTACCGGCACACCATTAGCACCGTACTCCGCGACGCCGTATTCTGATACCGACTGTCTTGGAATCTGTACGTTTTGCGACAAATAGTTTTCGTTAAAATCAAAACCCCATTTAATCGTAATGTATTGATTAGTGCCGCCAATCGCTACGATTGATATGCGTTTCAATATGGACGTAATACTTTGATCACCCAGATCAGAGTGGTTCGTGTAGTACTGCATACGGTAAGAAGTACCGTTATCAGTTTGACCGGTGTACTTACCAACATAGCCCGTTTTACCGATCAACAAGTCGCCGTTACGACGCGCCAGCAACGCGGTCGGTTCGATATCTGTCCAGGTGGTAACTCGCGCTGAACCGTCTTGCAACGTGGTGCGGGTGTCGAACACATAGACCGACTTGTTAGTGGGTAAAGTCAGCAAATAAAACGCGTTAACTTCAGAGTAAACTGCCTTAATGTTAACGGCTGTTTCGCCGGCCACAATGCCCATCAAGTCGTTTCGGACGTTTTTGCTGATATCGCGAAACGGCGCCGACTTTTCTTGAATGGTACGCAAGACCGAACGCACGCCACTGTTCGACAAAAACAGCACGTCCGTGTTCGTGCCTTGTACCGAATCTCTAGCAATGCAGCCGATACCAATGACTGTGTCACTTAGTGACATAGTGGCCGGCGCAGTTGCTCCTTGGTAGACCAGAATCTGACGCCTACCAAAAATAAACAGGAATCCGTTATGTGCAGCCAACGCCACAATCTCGTCCGGCCCATTCGGCCAGACGCTGTTCACGTTCAACGTGCCAGACGTGCCGCCGGTGTAAACGTGGCCAGCCAGTAGGTCAGAGAAAGTCAATGTTGCTTTATCGGACGCCGTATTAGCTATCCACAGACGACCGTAGGCAGAAATGCAGATATTGCCAGACGGCACCGTGCCTGCATAACCTGTCTTTTCACTAACTCGACGGTAAGTTGTCGTGCTAACCGCTGGATCGTAAATTAACGGGTCGTGGCCAATCTGGAAAAAATACGTGATGCCGTTAAGCGACGCGCATTGCCAGTTGTTGGCCGTGATCGTCGGTGCTGTGCCGCCACCACCATAAGTTAACTCGACGACTGCATTACTGCCGTCCAGCTTAAAAATCTTGTTGTTACCTGCGAACAGGACTGTGTACGTGCCGTCGGCCACCACCAGCTCATGGATGACGCCGATAGGATTCGAGCCGAGGTTGCCCGTGCTGGCGTTGAGATTGTCCCAACCCTTGCGCGCGCCGATACGGCCATACTGATCAATGACGCAATTAATAGCCGTCAACGCGAAGCCCGCCGCTAGATCGAGCGGCGAGTCTTGCGTATTCAGGCCGAAGAAACCTGGCGCTGAAATGCCGTAGGTTTGAATTGCTTGCGTCATGTCGCGACGAACTCCTGCATCTCAGGAAAGCGGGTAGCTTCAAGGGCTACATAATCAGAAAGCATACTTCTGTACAGCGCATATGCCTCTGAGGAATTTAGACCGCCATCTTCGCCGCGCTCGACCAACGCTCTGGCGTAAGCATTCTGCGCCACCAGCACATCCGGCACCAGCACCGACGTACTATCCGTCGACAGCACTGCCTGCGGAACGGTCAAGAAAAACTTGATGGTGTACACACCGTCAGGCCGACCCCACAGTTGCACTTTAGCGTCGCCGCTGCCGTCGACGCCCTCAAAGCAATACTCGGTAGGCACGGCGTTCACAAACGGTTGGAGGTTCTGCTTGCGCCGCATGTCGCCCACCGTGATGTTGCGCATGACGACGTTAGAAGTCGTGTTCAACGGATCACTGCTAACGCGGAACTTCTGGCCAGCGCCGGTCAACGCATACTCGTAAACACTTGCGGAAGTGGTGACAGTGATTTCCGTCCCCAGCGCATTCCAATCGTAGGCATCCTCGATCTGGCGCTTGGCGTCATTGACAAATTTGCCGATGAGCTGAGAATAGGTCGTCAGGTTGACCGTGGTGACGGTCTGCTCCCGCAGCCGAAGTAGCACATCGTTGACGAGTTCTAAGTAGGTCATTTGCTTTTCGCCTTATTCCTTGCGGAAATAGCTTTAGCTTTTGCCTTTGCATCCGCCTTGGATGATGCGCCCCATGCATTTAAAGATAACAATAGCCTTGTCGGCTTGCCATCTTTACGCTCGGCGCCGGGCATGTTGCCCATCCTGGCGAGAAAAGAAGCTCGTCTCGGGTTATCGCCAGTTTTCACCGGCGCTTTCAGGGATCCCCCTGTTTCTGCATTATAAGACGCCCGACCGGTGGCATTCAAGCCGCCCTTTGGATTCTGGCCGGCTTTACGTTGCCACGCGGGTGTCTTCATTTTTTCCTCGGTTTGGCCGTTTTAGCTGAGTCTTTAAACGCCTGCGCGGTGGGCGCACCTTTAGCCCCCGGCTTTCTCATCTTCTCACCGGAGCCCGCCGCAATGCGCTTACGCTTGGCGTTGATATTGGCGTACAGGCCGGGCTTCATTTCTTGGCCTTTTTCTTAGCCATGCCGGCCATGCTCAAACCGATCGCAACCGCTTGTTTCTGCGGGTAGCCTTCCTTGCGCAGTTTGCTGATCTTGGCCGAAGCAGCTTCCTGCTTGCCTTTTTTCGTGTATGGGTACTTCTTTCCGTCGACCATTGGCATGATGTCACCCTTTAAAAAATAAACGATCTGCAACAAAAGTCATAACCCCACCCACGGCAGACGCGATTGACATGCCAACCCAAAATCCACCTTTGGATTTATTGGCCATCTCCAGCAACTGCTTAATGTCGCTCCGCATGGCGTGAACCTCTAGCTGGAGCGCCTCTACCTGCGCCTCCAGTTTGCCAAACTCTCTTGGGTCAATTTCTGACATGTTCTTTCCTTGGGCGGCCAGGACGACGCGCGTACTCTGGCGGCGTCATAGCAATCTGTCTGGTTTCATCTTCCACGGGAGCATCCTCATCAACGCGGACGTATCCGGCGTGGCCTTTCATACTGTCAATGTCGTGCGGCAGGGTAAACGTAACTGTCTGACCGCTCTGAAGACATCTAAAAGTTGCCATAAAGCCTCTATGCGTAGATAGGGATGTATCCGTTAGCACTAACCTGCCATGCGGCAGTTGCAGCGGCATCCTCATACACCGGGATGTAATCTAGCCAAGCCTGTTTGCCGGTAATCGACCCAAGGACGTTAGCGTAGATATTTCCGTCGTAAGAGTTTAATTGCCCTGCGGTATCCGAAGTTTTGACTGGAATGTAGTCCGCCCAACGTCTTAGCCCCGTCAAAGAAGACAGTTTAAAAACGACCATTTGACGCTGGCCGTTACCGCCCAATGTAGAAGGGTAAGTCTGCGGAACCATAGTAACTCCAAGTCAAATCAGGGGCCGAAGCCCCTGATTATTAGGCCAGCGAACGGACCACAACGAGGCGCAGAACAGCTTCAGCCAAGTTGACTGTACCGCCAGTTTCGTTTTGAAAACGAATGCTAACGGTATTAGCTGCGCTAACGTAAGCGGTCACAATCAGACCGGCCACATCAACCGCCAGCGAGGCGCTCAGTACCATGTCGCCCAGAGCTACGCCCGGAACGGCCACAGTATCAGTATCGCCAGCACCATCGTCTAGGCTGTCAGCGTTAAGCAACGCGCGGACAAGAAAAGTATTAGTGTAAAGACCGCGAAACTGGTCATTGCCAGCACGGACGGTCACGGAAGTAGCGTTTGCCATGATGTTCTCCTAATTAGGTTAAATACCCCCGGCTTTCACCGGGGGTGTTCAATTAGGCTGGAACAGCCAGAGCGAATGCCGAGGACGAGAGAGCAGCACCCGTGGTAGCCGCAGTACGCATAGCTTTTACGCCGTACAGAGTGTCAGCCGTGAACAGGGTACCGAGGTATTCCTGCTTGTACTGAGTCTGCGAACGGATCGCCATTTGCTCAACCAGCACCATCGAGTCGCGGTGGCCCATCAAGCAGATACGGTCAGTGCCCGAGCCACCAGCGCCGAAGTCAGCGTTCGAGGTGACAAACACTGGGATGCCGTACAGGTTGCCGATCTCACCGTTGCGGATGGCGCTGCCGTCACCGACAAATGCCTGTTCAGTGTAGCGAGCCAGACCCATCAAGGTGTTACGCGACGATGGTGGGATGATGAAGAAACGACCGTCCATTGGGGTGTCGTTGTCATCCAGACGCTGGATGGTGCGACGGATAGCAGCATCGGTCAGCGCAGCAGCGTTTGTGCTGGTGCTGTTGTACGCGGTGGTGCCATCGGAGCCGATGAAGGCTTTGGTCGTGGTGTTGCTGGTTGCATAGTCGTCAGTACCAACGGTTGCACCGTTGAAAGCACGGCCGAGGCGAACCAGATC
>Ga0129333_10002233_pt1 | contig 17933 bp, 13 predicted proteins | sample CPB6_08_DNA_FD_94474 | JGI IMG/M metagenome (GOLD analysis project Ga0129333, IMG submission 94474) | Freshwater to marine salinity gradient microbial communities from Chesapeake Bay, USA - CPBay_Sum_0.6_0.8_DNA | ecosystem: Environmental > Aquatic > Marine > Coastal | place: USA: Chesapeake...
ACCATGTTCTTCACGTACAACATGAGTTCCTTGGGGAGGCGGGCTCCGTAACCGAGCAACGCCTTCACGACGCGCTGCACCTCGGCGACCATCTGCTCGCCACTGAGCGACGTCGGATCGATCGGTGCCTGGTCGAGGCGGAGATCGCGGATGACGGCATCGAGGTCGGTGTCACGGGGCAGGGCGCCGAGATCGCGCAACGCCGCCATCTGACCCTTGATGTCGTTGGTGGTGGCCGAGAGCATGAGGCGGAGGAACGCGAGACGCCGTTCGTGCGACAGGCGCGCGACGATGCCGAAGTCCAGAAGTGCGGTCCGACCATCGGCGAGGACGAAGAGATTGCCACCGTGCAGATCACCGTGGAACACGCCGTGCACCATGGCGCCCTCCATGAAGGCGATCATTCCCGTGCGGATCACGTTCTCGGTGTCGATACCGGCGTCCTTCATGCCGGCCACATCGTCGAAGTTGAAACCCGAGATGCGCTCCATCACCAGAACGCGGCGGGTCACGAGCGTCGGGTGTGGTCGGGGCACGACGTAACCGTCCTGACCGAGATCGCGCAGCATCGTGGCGACGTCGATCATGTTGGCGGCTTCGAGACGGAAGTCGAGCTCTTCGACGATCGTCTCGGCGAAGAGTTCCACGAGGGCCGGGGGGTTGGCGAGCGCGGCGATCGGAATGCGACCCACGAGGTGCGGCGCGATGTAACTCATGACGCGCAAGTCCTTGCGGACGAGTTCAGCCACCCGCGGCCGCTGGACCTTCACGACGACGTCCTCGCCGGTGCGGAGTCGGGCCGCGTGGACCTGGGCGATCGAGGCGGCGGCGAGAGCCTTCTCGTCGAACCACTCGAACACGTCTTCGAGGCGCGCGCCGAGATCCTGCTCGACGGTCAGACGAACCGTTGCGAAAGGTTCGGCTGGGACCTGATCGCGACACATCTTGAACTGATCGACGAGTTCGCTCGGGAACAATCCCTCACCCGAGGAGATGATCTGACCGAGCTTGATGTACGTCGGGCCGAGTATCTCCACTGCCCGCCGGAGTCGCAGCGAAAGATCGCCGCGACTTTCGGTGGGATCGGCGTAACGGCCCCGACGTTTGCGGACGTACCACGGTGCGAGTGCACCACCGATGTGTCGGGCCACGGTCAGAACGCGCGGGCCCGGGGGAACTCGGGAGGGTTTCGTCAGCCGCGGGACGTCGGCGCGGGCGTCGGCCCGCAGAGTCGGTGCGAGTGATGCCCAGCGGATGTCGTCGCGGTCGAGTACCCACGGCCCGTCGGCGGTGAATGCACCCCATTGCCGATCGGCCGATACCTCGCTCACCCCCGAAGTCTGCCCAGCGGAGTCGGGCATTTCCTGTCGGAGCCCCTTCGGGTGGGGTGACTATTGTCCTTCGGAGAACGGTCCGGCGACGGACCTCGAAAATTGCGGGGGAGCGATGGCGAACGGCCAACTGGGTGACCGCTGGATCACCGACTGGGAACCGAGTCAGAAGTATCCGGTGTACACGCGCGCCAATGCCGGCGAGGTCCTGCCCGATCCGTGCAGTCCGCTCTGCTGGACGGTCGTCTGGGAACCCGGCGTGAACATGGGTTGGCGTGATTCGCAGATCGGTGCCGGAACGGTCGACGATCACGAGGTCGACTCCAAGCGTCCGGAAGTCGTGGGTATGTACGGCGGCTATCTGTACATCAACGCGTCGATGGCCCGACTGTTCGGAGTGCGCGGTCCGGGACTGGCTCCCGAGATGATCGACGCCACGTATTTCGGCACTCACCCCGACGTTCCCCCTTACGTGGCCGAACCCTGGCACGACAGCCCGGCCAACACCGCCAAGTTGGGCGAGTGGATGGGTCGGGTCATGATGGCCGACGACCTTCCGCAACTTCGCGAAGACCAGCGCGACGCCAACGCGGCCCGCGACTCCCGACCGGATCTCGCCAACCTCGACGAAGCCGCGCTCGTGAAGCGCCTCACGTCGTTCCGCGCTCATCTGCGTCGGATGTTCGAACACCATCTCGACATGACCGCCGGAACCTCGATCGGACCCGGAGCACTCGGGGCCATCGCCGAAGCACTCGGCGATCCTGGACTAGTTCTGACCCTCATCACGAGCATCGGCGACGTCGACTCGGCCGCACCCAGCAACGCGATGTGGAATCTCTCGCGTCTGGCCAAGGACTCCAAGGAGTACCGCGAAGGGTTCGACGCGTTCATCCGCGAGTTCGGGAGTCGTGGTCCGAACGAATGGGACATCCGCTCCGACACGTGGGAGACCAAGCCGTCGCTCGTCACCTCACTCATCGACGCGATGCGGGCGGCTCCCGACTCGGAGAGTCCGATGATCCGCAATCGGAAGAACACCGAACTGCGGGAAGCCGCGCAGACGAGGGTGCGGACCGCGTTGGCCTCGCAACCCGAAGTCCTCGCCCAGTTCGAAGTCGCATTGCGTTCGGCGCACTTGTACCTGGCCGGTCGCGAGCGGGCCAAGACCAACATCATCAAGGTGGTTCACGAAGTGCGCATGGCGGCCTTCGCGCTCGCCGCCCGCACCGGTTACACCTCCTCGCAGATCTGCATGTTGTTGGCCGATGAACTCGATGCCTTCGTGGCTCAACCCGACGAGTTCCGGGCTCGCCTCGCTCAGCGCGAGCGGCAGTACGACGAACTCTTCGAACTCGATCCGCCGTTCATCCTCAATGCAACGGTGCCGCCGTTGTCGAAGTGGCCGAAGAAGGGCGACTCGACGGCGACTCCGGTGACCAAGGGTGAAGTCCTCACCGGTATGCCGGGTGCTCCCGGCACCTACACCGGTCGGGCGCGCGTCATCCTCGATCCGGCCGACCCGCTCGCGCTGGAACCGGGTGAAGTCCTCGTCGCGCCGCTCACCGATCCGGCCTGGACTCCGTTGTTCGTGCCGGCCGGAGCCGTGGTCGTGAACGTGGGTGCACTCGTGAGTCATGCGATCATCGTCAGTCGCGAACTCGGCATTCCGTGTGTCGTCAGCGTGAAGGACGCGACGAATCGGATTCCCGATGGCGCCACGATCACCGTCGACGGATCGACCGGATCCGTGACGGTGGTGAGCCTCCCCTGAATCAGCGACAACACCCGGTTCATCCGTATTTCGCGGTGACCCTCGTGATGGGGGTGACCCTGTCGTTGCTCGGTCCTTCGGTTTCGTATCTCGAGGACCGACTCGATCAGTCGACGAGTGTGATCGGCGTTCTGTTCGCGGTGATCGCCGCCGCGAACTTCATCGGTGCCATCGCCGGCGGACGCGCCATTGCGTCGTTGGGCGGACACGTCACCGTCCACATCGGTCTCGTCGGCTTCGTGGTCGGTACGGCTCTGTTGGCCCTCGGGCGTGACTTCGCGACCGTTGCGGTGGGTGCGGCGGCGATCGGCGCATCGACGGGCGGGGTCGATGCTGCGGTGAACACCATGGTGGTGTGGGCACGTCCGGGTCGTTCGGGCCCGTCGCTCAATGCCCTTCACTTCATGTTCGGTGCCGGGTCACTTCTCGCGCCGCTCGCGACCGATCGGGCCATCGCATTCTCCGAACGTCTGTGGCCGGTGATCATCGTCGTGTCGGCACTGGCGGCGGTCGCGATGATTCTCGTGGGGCGCCGACCCTCACCGGTCGCCGTGCCGCACGACGTCGACGAACGACCGGCGGCTTCGGATCGACTCGTACTCGTGGTCGCGTTCTTCTTCTTGTTGTACGTCGGAGCCGAGGTCGGGTTCAGCGGATGGATACACACCTATGCCGAGGAGGTCGGATTCGTTGGTTCGCTTCCGGCGATCGCGACGGCCGTCTTCTGGGCGGCTTTCGCGCTCGGTCGGCTGATCGCCATTCCCGTGTCGTCCCGAGTGTCGCCGTTCCGGATCGTGGTCGTGTCGGCCGCGATGTCGATCGTCGGACTCGTGATCATGGTCGTGGGTCGCGACTGGACCGGAACGGTGTGGATCGGAAGTTCTCTCTATGGCCTGGCCGCGGCCCCGCAGTATCCGACCATGATCGCGTTGGTCGACCGTCATCTCTCGTTGTCGGCCCGGGCGACGTCGTGGATCGTCGGCGCAGCGGCCATCGGTGGACTACTCGTGCCGTTGTCGATCGGACCATTGATCGATTCGGTAGGTGCGACCTCGATGCCCATCGTCGTGGGCGCGGTGAGTGCGATCGCGTTCGGCTGGGTGTTGGTGATCGAACGAGCCGTCGATCGCGAACGAGCGACGATCGGGAAGTCGAAACTCGCTACGGCGTGAAGATGTCGATCAGTGGCCGGCGTGGCCGTGATCGCACAGACGTTCCTGGCCGTTGAGAATCTGCCCGGCCCCGACTCCGTCGAGTGCAGCGAAAGGTCCGCACGGGTGGGGAACGATCCAGACGTGGATCATCGGGTTCTCGCGCAGGCGAATACCGAAGCCGCAGGTTCCGTTCGGGCTGGTGACCCCGACCACGCGGGTCGAACCGAACTCGAGGGGATCGCGACTGAAACAGAGGTTGTTGTGGATGTGCCACTGGGTGAGCGCGCCACCGATGTCGGGGACGTTCTCGAGGGTGTAGTCGTCACCCATCATGAACATCGCCGAGACGAGCTTCTTGGTTCCGGTGGCCGGGTCGACCTGGAAGACGAGACTCTCGGGATAGTCGGGATTCAACTCGTGCTCGTCGTTGATGTACTTCCAGTTGATGAAGTGTTCGTAGCCGGTGGATCCGTCACCGATGGTCGTGAAACCGGCAGCTTCGGCGGCCGCGGTGGTGGAGAACTTGGGCAGGATCGTGCGGGTCGTGAACACCAAGTCTTCGGCGCGCGCTTCTTGTTCGGGCGACACGCCGGCCATTCCACTGAGATCGATCCGGGCCGCCCCCGAGTCGCGCGAAGCCGCCTCGAGATCGGTCACCGCCTGGGCGGAAGGTGTCGTCGAATCCGTGGTGGCCGACGGCGAAGCGCTGCCGGACGTAGAACCCGATGGCGTGCTCGCGTGGTCATGACTGCACATGTCGACCCGCTCGGCGTCGGAGACCGCGGCGCGACCAGCACCGGTGCCTTCGAGTGCCGCGAAGGGGCCGCACGGATGGGGAGCGATCCACACGTGGACCATGGCGTTCTTGCCGCCGCCCTTGGTGGTGCCGGCCGGACACTCGCCGGCCGCGTTGGTGAGGGCGAGGATCACCGGACGACCCTCGGCGTTGAGGCCCCAGCAGAGGTTGTCGTGCGCGTGCCACTGCATGAGCGGTCCGCCGAAGTCGGTGAGTGAGGGATCGTCGATGGGTACGCCGGTCTTGGCGATGAACATCGCCGACACCAACGTACGCCGATCGCCGTCCACCTTGTACACGAGCGATTCGGGTGCAGTCGGGTCGAGGAATTTGTCATCCTCGATCAGTGTGCGGTTGATGTAGTGCTCGAATCCGGTGACCTTGTCGCCGATGGAGGACCAACCTTCGGCCACCGCGGTGTCGACGTCGGACCAACGCGGAAGTTCGCGCAACGAATTCTCGATGAGGGTGCGGGCGCGAGCCTCTTGTTCCGCAGTGACCCCGGGAACGCCCGAGATGTCGATGCCGAGCGCGGGGTCGTAAGCGCGCGGCCAATTGGCGACCACGGTGTGCGCGTGCGAGCCGTCGGTGTGGGTCGGGTCGGCGCCGCTCGCGTCGGAGTGCGCATCGGCCGTCACTCCGCCGTCGTGCGCGTGAGCCTCGCCCGCCGCATGGTTGACGGATCCATGGTCGTGAACGTGGCCGGCGCCGTTCCACATGGCGAGCGCGGTGACCGCGGCGATGCCGACTGCCGGTAGGCGCAGACGTCGGGTGTCGACCGCGGGTTCGGACGACTTGCCGAGCAGGAAGATGCCGAGCGCGGTGGCGGCGGCAACGGCGCCGAGGACCGCACACGCCGTGTCGGCGAGTTGTGGGTTCTCTCGAATCTCGAGGCCGTCGATCCAACTGATTCCCGTGACGCGGGTGATGAGCCAACCGCCGACCGCGACGCCGTTCACCACCACACCGAGCGGCGCGATCCAGCGCGTGTCCTGGACGAAGGCGAGTAGCGCCCAGCCGATCTGCAAGAGGGTGAGGACGACGAACACGCGCGCGAGTTGTGGATGTTCGGCGTGCAAACCGATCGCTCCACCGTGGATGGCGCCGGCACCGAGCGACGCCATCGCGGCGACGGTGACGGTCGGTCGACGAGTGGTGCCTTCGGACATGCGAAGAATGTACCCGTCGGTGGAGTTCAGCGGCGGGCGCCGATCGCGGCGAGCGCACGCTCGGCCAGTTCGGGGCGACACACGAGGAGATCGGGTAACCAGAGATCGGGCTGGTTGTAGATCACCGGTGAACCGTCGATGCGACTCACGTGAAGTCCGGCGGCCAAGGCCACGGCAGCCGGGGCGGCCGAATCCCACTGGTACATGCCGCCGTCGTGCACGTAGATGTCGGCTTGTCCCATCACGACGGCCATGGCTTTGGCGCCGGCGGATCCGATGCGACCGACCAGACAGTCGAGCGCGTTGGCCACCAACACGGCCGAGTACGGATTGCGCGTCCGGGACGTGACGAGGACCGGTTGTTCGCGCTCGGAAGGTGGAACGACTTCGGCCGGTGACGCGTTGAAGGTGCGACCCAGGGTGGGCATGGCCACCGCGCCGGCGGTCAGATGCCCCTTCTCCCACAGCGCCACATGGATCGCCCAGTCCCAGCGCGGTGGTTCGGCGAACTCGCTCGTGCCGTCGATGGGATCGATGATCCACACGCGTTCGGCTTGGAGTCGTTTCCGGTTGTCGGCGGCCTCCTCCGACAGGATGACATCATCGGGACGCGCTGACTGCAGGGCCGACACGAGGAAGCGGTGACCGGCGACGTCGCCGTCGTCCTTCATGTCCCAGTAGTGCGTACCGACCTCGTGCATCTCGGTCCGGAGCTGCTCGAGCATCACGCCGGCTTCGGTGGCCACACGGGTGGCGAGAGCTTGGTCGGATTCGGTGGCGGGTGAGGTCACAGGCCTCGACCCAACTTGACGCTCATGCGCGCGATCTCGCGAACCTCGGCTTCATCGGCGCCAGCGGCGACGAGACGTTGGATGCGATCCTCGATGGTCTCGGCCAGCACGTCGGAGAAATCGGGATGGCGAGTGGTGGAAGCCACCGCCGACGCGACCACGAGAATGATCGCGGTGATGGCCGACACCATGCCGATCGACAGAACCCACCCCTCGTTGTTGCCGTTGATCGACGAGATGATGAGTCCGGCGATCGAGGCGACGAAGATCACCGCACTGGCCGTGCGAATGAGGCGGATGATCGGGCGGCGGTCCATGGCGCGACTCAGCGGCTCAGTGGCTTGTACTTGATGCGGTGGGGCTGATCGGCGGCCGAACCGAGTTCCTTCTTGCGCCACGCCTCGTATTCGCTGAAGTTCCCCTCGAACCACCGCACCTGACTGTCGCCCTCGAAGGCGAGGACGTGAGTGGCGATGCGATCGAGGAACCAACGGTCGTGGCTGATCACCACTGCGCAGCCCGGGAAGGCATCGAGCGCATCTTCGAGTGCACGCAAGGTGTCGACGTCGAGGTCGTTGGTCGGTTCGTCGAGCAGCAGGACGTTGCCGCCGGTCTTCAGAAGTTTGGCGAGATGAACGCGATTGCGCTCGCCGCCCGAGAGGTCGCCGACCTTCTTCTGTTGATCGCTGCCCTTGAAGTTGAACGACGCCACGTAGGCCCGACCGTTGATCTCGCGATTACCGACCTTCATGTGTTCGATGCCGTCGGTGATCTCTTCGTACACGGTCTTGTCGGCACTCAGCGTGTCGCGACTCTGATCGACGTACGCGAGTTGCACGGTGTCACCAACCTTGATGTCGCCCGCATCGGCCTTCTCCTGACCGGTGAGCATGCGGAACAATGTCGTCTTACCGGCGCCGTTCGGACCGATGATGCCGACGATGCCGGCCGGTGGGAGCGAGAAGGAGAGGTTCTCGATCAGGAGTCGGTCTCCGAATCCCTTGGTGAGGCCCGACACCTCGATCACCGTGTCACCGAGACGAGGCCCGGCCGGGATCATGATCTCCAACTTCGACGGACCACTGTCGGCCGCCTCGGCTTCGGCCTGCAACTTCTCGTACGCCGACAGTCGAGCCTTGCCCTTGGCCTGGCGGGCCTTGGGCGACATGCGCACCCAGTCGAGTTCGCGTTCGAGGGTGCGCCGACGGTTCTCGTTGCTCTTCTCTTCGCGCTCGAGACGATCGCGCTTCTGCTCCAGCCAACTCGAATAGTTGCCTTCGAAGGGAATGCCCCGACCACGGTCGAGTTCGAGGATCCACTTGGCGACATTGTCGAGGAAGTAGCGGTCGTGGGTGATGGCCACCACGGTGCCGTGGTACTCCTGCAGGAATCGTTCGAGCCAGTCGACGCTCTCGGCGTCGAGGTGGTTGGTCGGTTCGTCGAGAAGCAGGAGATCGGGTCGCGAGAGCAGGAGGCGGCACAGTGCCACGCGTCGGCGTTCACCACCCGACAACTTGGTGACGTCGGAGTCGTTGGGCGGGCAGCGCAGCGCGTCCATGGCGATCTCGACGTTCCGCTCGAGACTCCAGGCATCCGTGGCCGCGATCTTGTCCTCGAGGTCCGCCTGCAGCGCCCCGACTTTCTCATAGTCGGCATCGGGGTCGCCCCACATCGCCATGACCTCGTTGTATCGATCGAGGATCGCCTTGACCGGGGCGACGCCGTCCATCACGTTGCCGAGGACGTCCTTGGCCGCATCGAGTTGGGGTTCCTGGGCGAGGTGACCCACGGTGAAGCCGGGGGTGAGGCGGGCCTCACCCGAGTAGCCGTCGTCCTGACCGGCCATGATGCGAAGAAGACTCGACTTACCGGCACCGTTGGAGCCCAGCACACCGATCTTGGCTCCGGGGTAGAACGACAGCGAGATGTTCTCGAGGACCGTCCGGTCGGGCGGGTAATGCCGGGCCAACTTGTAACAGGTGTAGATGAACTCGTGCGCCATGGGGACCTCTCGGGCGGGTGGACGGCTCGGTTCAGGCTAGTGCCCGCCTCGCGTGCCGTCCCGGGGTCCGAAACCATCGATCGCTGACTCGCTGCGGAGGGCTTGGTACCTTGCTTTGGTCGTCGTCCGCTCACGGGCGCCCACTAGGAGGAAAGACAGTGGAGATTTTCACTCAGGACGGGTTCTCGCAGTTCGTGCGGGCCCTGCACGTGCTGGCCGGTATCGCATGGATCGGCTTGCTGTACTACTTCAATCTGGTCCAGGTACCGGCGTTCGCCGCTTACGGCGACGAGGGCAAGGCCCGCAACATCTCGATCGACAAGTTGGCCCGTCGCGCGTTGTGGTGGTTCCGTTGGGCGTCGATCGTCACCCTCGTTCTCGGTCTGCTGATCATCGGCGTGACCAAGGACTACATGCAGGACTTCATGAGCGATCTCTCGACCAATGATCTCGCCCACGACTCGGCGATCTTCGTCGGCATGTTGCTCGGCATCCTGATGGCGGCCAACGTGTGGATGGTCATCTGGAAGAACCAGCGCACCGTTCTCGCCAATGCCGCCAATGTGCTCGGCGGGGGCGAAGCCGATGCCAACGCACCGGCGGCTGGTCGTCGGGCGCTCCTCGCCAGCCGTCAGAACATGATCTTCTCGTTCTCGATGCTCTGGTTCATGGTTGGTTCGGCTCACTTCTACGGCGGCGCATTCGATGTCGACAGCGCCGGCAAGGCATGGACCTTCGTGATCATCGCCGTGGTCATCGGTGCGATCCTCGAACTCAATTGCCTCGGCAAGCTCGGTGGCACGGCGGCGACCAACAAGTTGCTGTGGCCCTACGAGAGCCACAAGAACGCCATGATCACCGGTGGTGTTCTGTTCGTGGTCCTCTACGTGTTGAGCGAGATCCTGCTCAAGGCCTGATCCGCCAACGTCAGTCGAACGAAATGTAGAGGCCGCCCTTTGGGGCGGCCTCTTCGCGTCACGGGTCGGCGGGTGTCGTCAGGAGACGGTGAGCGTCGAGTTCATGCCACCGTGGCCGGGCACGATGCAATAGACGCTGTAGGTGCCGGCGGCGAGCTCGATCGAACCCTGATCGGTGTCTCCTCGCTTGTTGACCACGAGTTCGAGATCACCGACGACCTTGTCACCCTCGCGGATCACGAGGATGTGCTTCACGTTGTCGTCGTTGGCGAGAAACACCTTCACCTCGCCGGCGACGGCCGTGTATTCGGTCTTGTCCCAGCGAATCGTGGGGACGGCCTTCACGACGAGGCCGGCATCGGCCGGGATGGTGGTCTCGGGGGCCGACGAACCGCCACCACACGAGACGACGAGGGCCAGCGGGGCCAGTGAGGCGACGACGAGTGAGGTCAGTGAGCGGGGGCGCATGCCGACAATCTAGAAGTTCGAACTTGCGAAAATCAAATAGGGGCCGGTACGGCTTTCACTTTCGATCACCGCAGGTCAGCCGAGGGGGAGGGGTACAGTTCTCGACGTGACTGACACCGTTGCCCAGCCGGCCGAAGGGTCGCCCGACTTCGGAGCCAACAGTTGGCTCGTCGAGGAGATGTACGAGCAGTTCCGGCAGGACCCGTCGCTGGTCGGTGAGTCGTGGCGCGAGTTCTTCTCGGATTACAAGTCGTTGGCCGAGGTCGCCGCGGCGGCCCCGGTCGTGGCCGCTACTCCGGCCGTGGCCCCGTCGACCCCGTCGACCAACGGTGTGTCCGCCCCTGTCGCACCGTCGACCAATGGCGCGGCTGCCCCGGCGGCCCGCCCCGCGCCCACCGACGCCACCGGCGAACTCATCAAGGGTGCCGGCGTGGCGATCGTGGCCAACATGGAGCGCAGCCTCACCGTGCCCACCGCCACGAGTTTCCGCAACGTGCCGGCCAAGTTGCTCGAGGTCAATCGTCGGGTGATCAACGGCTACCGGAGCCGCAGCGGTCTCAGCAAGGTGTCGTTCACGCATCTGATCGGATACGCGGTCGTGCGCGCGATCGCCGACGCGGTGCCGGTCATGAACAGCGCATTCGTCGAAGGTGCCGACGGCAAGCCGCGCGTGATCCGTCACGAACACGTGAACATCGGCTTGGCGGTCGACGTCGCGAAGTCGGACGGCAGTCGCACGCTCGTCGTTCCCGTGTTGCGCGATGCCAACGCTCTCAATTTCGCCGAGTTCCTGGTGGCCTACGACGATCTCGTACGCAAGGTCAAGGCCAACAAACTGCAGGTCTCGGATTTCCAGGGTGCGACGGTGAGCCTCACCAACCCGGGAACCATCGGCACGGTCCAGAGCGTGCCGCGCCTCATGCCGGGCCAAGGCGTGATCGTCGGGGTCGGCAGCATCGACTATCCGGCCGAGTTCCAAGGAGCCGACGAGCGCGCGCTCGGAACCCTCGGCGTTTCCAAGGTCGTGACCGTTACGAGCACGTACGACCACCGCATCATCCAAGGCGCCGAGAGCGGACTCTTCCTGAAGCGCGTGCACGAACTCCTGCTCGGCGAACACGGTTTCTACGAAGCAGTGTTCAAGAGCCTCGGTGTTCCCTACGAAGCCGTCAAGTGGCGGACCGACGTCAACCCACTCGATCGTGAAGAAGCGATGCTGCACAAGCAGATGCAGATCGCGACCCTCATCCGCGTACACCGCGTACGCGGTCATCTGATCGCCGACATCGATCCGTTGCGTTGGAAGGAACCCAAGCTCCCGGTCGAACTCGATCCGGCGACCTACGGCCTCACCATCTGGGACCTCGACCGCGAATTCCTCACCGGTGGCGTGGCCGGGACGACGCGCATGGCGCTCGGCGACCTGCTGGGTGTGCTGCGTGACGCGTACTGCCGGACCATCGGTGTCGAATACATGCACATCCAGGACACCGAGGAACAGCGATGGATCCAGTCGCGTTTCGAGGGGGTCGACTTCCAGTTCTCCAAGGAGGAGAAGCGGCGCATCCTCGAACGTCTGAACGCCGCCGAAGCCTTCGAGAAGTTCCTCGCCACGAAGTACGTCGGTACGAAGCGCTTCGGACTCGAAGGAGCCGAGAGTGCGGTGCCGGTTCTCGACGAGATTCTCTCGTTGTCGGCCAACGTCGGCTTGCAGTCGGCGGTGCTCGGTATGGCGCATCGTGGCCGACTCAACGTGCTCGCCAACGTGATGGGCAAGAGCCTCGACTCGCTCTTCAAGGAGTTCGAGGGTCACGTCGACCCCGACACGGTGCAGGGTTCGGGCGACGTGAAGTACCACTTGGGTGCTTCCGGAACGCACACCAGCCCGACCGGCAACTCGATCAAGATCGAACTGGCTTCCAATCCGAGCCACCTCGAAACGGTCGATCCGATCGTGCTCGGCATGGTGCGCGCTCAACAGGACCAGATCGACCCGCCGGGATCGTTCCCGGCGCTTCCACTCCTCATTCACGGCGACGCAGCCTTCGCCGGTCAGGGTCTCGTGCCCGAGTGCCTCGCCATGAGCGACATCATGGGCTACCGCGTCGGCGGGACGATCCACCTCATCATCAACAACCAGATCGGGTTCACGACGGCCCCGCAGTACGCGCGCTCGTCGCTGTATTGCAGTGACGTGGCCAAGACCGTGCAGGCGCCGATCTTCCACGTGAACGGCGATGATCCCGAAGCCTGTGTGCGCGTGGCGCGACTCGCCTTCGAGTACCGCCAGCGATTCCACAAGGACGTCGTGATCGACATGGTCTGCTACCGGCGCCATGGTCACAACGAAGGTGACGACCCGAGTTATACGCAGCCGCTCATGTACAAGGCCATCGCCGAGAAGCGCAGTGTGCGCAAGCTCTACGTCGAGGCCCTGGTGGGTCGCGGCGACATCACGCTCGAGGAAGCCGAGGGCGCACTCGACGACTTCCAGCGCAAGTTGCAGGTGGCCCTCGACGAAACCCGCGCCCACGCACCGGCCCCCACCAAGGTCGCCAAGCCGCCGCTTCCGATCGGTGTGCTTCCGCACGTCGACACCGGCGTGGCCCGGCCGATCCTCGATCGCGTTTTCGCCAAACTCACCGCGTATCCGGCCGGGTTCACGGTGCACCCCAAGCTCGGCCGGCAGTTCGAGGGCCGGAGCAAGTTGTACGAGCAGGGCGAGGTCGAGTGGGCCACCGCGGAAGCCCTCGCCTTCGGATCACTCGTGCTCGAGGGTCTGCCGGTGCGTCTCGCCGGTGAGGATTCACGTCGTGGCACGTTCAGCCATCGTCATGCCGCGCTCATCGATTACGAAACCGAACGCGTCTGGATCCCGTTGTCCGAACTCGAAGGCGCCGAGAAGTTCTGGGTGTACGACTCACTGCTGAGCGAATACGCCGCCGTCGGCTTCGAGTACGGCTACGCGCACGCGAATCCGGAAGCACTCGTGCTCTGGGAAGCACAGTTCGGCGACTTCGTGAACGGCGCCCAGATCATCATCGACCAGTACATCGTGGCCGCCGAGGACAAGTGGGGTCAGCGCAACGGTCTGGTCATGCTCCTGCCGCACGGCTACGAGGGTCAAGGGCCCGAACACAGTTCGGCCCGTATCGAACGCTTCCTCACGCTCTGCGCCGAGGACAACATCCAGGTGGTCAACGCCACCACGGCCGCCCAGTACTTCCACGTGCTGCGTCGTCAGATGCACCGTGAAGTTCGCAAGCCGCTCGTGATCTTCACTCCCAAGCAGCCCTTGCGTATGAAAGAGAGTCGTTCACCGCTGGCCGAACTCGAACACGGTTCGTTCCAGGAAGTGCTCGACGACCCGTTCGTCTCCGATGCATCGGCCGTGAAGCGGCTCGTTTTCTGCTCGGGCAAGGTCGCCTGGGACGCCATGGCCGAACGCGACAAGCGCCAAGCCCCGGTGGCGGTCATCCGCGTCGAACAGCTCTATCCGTTCCCGATCGAGCAGATGTTCAACCTTCTCAGCCGGTATCCCAACGCACGCGAGGTCGTGTGGTTGCAGGAAGAGCCGAGCAACATGGGTCCGTGGCACTTCGTGGAGCACCGCACGTGGCGCGTGAAGGAGCAGGGTTACGACCTACGACACGTGGCGCGAGTGGCGAGTGGCAGTCCGGCCACGGGCTCCAAGACCGTCCACGATCAGGAACTCGCCGACCTGATGGACGAAACCTTCGCCGGTTTCTGATTTTCAGCGGAGTTTCAAACCGAGAATCGTCTCGAGATCGCTGATCGCCTGATCGGCCGACAAGACCTTGATCGTCGCCATTCCCATGTGGGCGGCGGGCTTCAGGTTGATGCCGAGATCGTCGAGGAACACGCACTCCGGGGCCGAGATGCCGAGGAGTTCGCAGGCGATCTCGTAGAACCGCGGCTCGGGTTTGCGGACCCCGACCTTGGAGCTCTCGACCACCGCGTCGAAGCGAGCCATGATCTCGTTGATCGCGTGTTCACGGTCGTCGATCGGCCGGTCAGCACGTCCGTCCCCGCCGGTCATGTTGTTGGTGAGGCACGCCGTGAGGAAGCCTGCTTCGCGGACACGATCGAGGGCCCGAACCATGTCGGGGCGGATGTCCCCGCGCAGAAGCGCGAGAACTTGCGAACCGCGAATGGCGAGCCCCAGGGCGGCCGCATCGCGGGCGAACTCCTCGTCGAACTCAGCTGCATCGATGTCGCTGCGTTCGAAGCGCGCCCAGGCGTTGTCGTGCGGATTGGTGGAGTTCACGCGACGAATCGAGTCGAGCGGAATCCCTCGTTCGGCTTCGAAGCGGTTGAAGGCCTCGAAAGGACTGCTGAGAATCACCCCACCGAAGTCCCACAGAACCGCTCGATGCACCCCGGAACCCGCACTCGTCACACGACGATCGTAGGGCGAGCCGGTCCGGACACCCCCATGGATGCTTGACTAGAGCGGGTATGGCTCGCCACGTGATCGTCGACGGTTCCAATATCGCCACCGAAGGGCGCTCGCAGCCCAGTCTCAAGCAGTTGAACGAGGCGGTCATGGCCTTCATGGCCGAGAACCCGAAGGACAAGATCACCGTCGTCGTCGACGCAACCTTCGGCCATCGCATCGACCGCAAGGAAGTGGCCGAGTTCGACGAAGCGATCGCCAACAACGAACTCGTCGCGCCTCCGGCGGGCACCGTCGGACGCGGTGACGCCTTCGTCCTCATGATCGCCCAGAAGGTCGGGGCCTCGATTCTCTCGAACGACAGTTATCAGGAGTTCCACGGTGAGTACCGCTGGCTGTTCGACGAGGGTCGACTCATCGGTGGCAAGCCGGTTCCCAATGTCGGATGGGTGTTCGTGACCCGCACCCCGGTGCGCGGCGAGAAGAGCCGGCGCGCCACCGCCGGCAAGAAGGCGCAGAAGACCCCCAAGGTGAGCGCGGCGGCCATGAAGCCGATGCCGGTGCCGAAGGCTCCACCTCCGGGTGCTTCGATGCCCAAGAAGAAGGTCGTGGCCGAGGCCAAGCCTTCGGCCCCGCGGGCGGTCAATGGCGTACTGCCGTTCCTGCACTTCGTCGAGAAACACCCCATCGGCTCGGTCGTGAAGGGTGTGGTCGACAGTTACTCGTCGCACGGCGCCTACGTGAAGATGGGTGACGTCAACGGCTACGTGCCGCTGCGACTGATGGGCGACCCCATGCCGCGTTCGGCGCGTGACGTGATGAAGATCGGTGACGAAGTGTCGCTCGAGGTCGTGTCGGTCGTGGCCACTCGCCGCAGCATCGACCTGAAGCCCACGGGCCGTCGTGGGTCGTCGAAGGTCGTCGAGGAGACCAAGGTTTCTCCGGCCAAGAAGGTTGCGGCGAAGAAGGTCGCAACCAAGAAGGCGCCGGTCAAGAAGGTTGAGGCGAAGAAGGAGCCGGCCAAGAAGGCGACGGTGAAGAAGGAGCCGGCCAAGAAGGTTGCGGTGAAGAAGGCCGTGGTCAAGAAGAGCGCTCCCAAGAAAGCCGTGGTCAAGAAAGTCGCCCCCAAGAAAGCCGCCCCCAAGAAGGTCGTAGCGAAGAAGGCGGTCGCCAAGAAAGGTGCCGTCAAGTAGGCATGCGCATCGCCACGTGGAACGTCAACTCGCTGCGGGCACGTTTGCCGCGAGTCGAGGAGTGGCTGGCCGACGTACGCCCCGATGTGCTGTGCATGCAGGAGACCAAACTCGCCGAGGACGCGTTCCCGCACCTCGCTTTCGAACAACTCGGATACCAGTGCGTCCACCACGGTCAGGGCCAGTGGAACGGAGTAGCGATCGCCTCGCGCGTGGGTCTCGTCGATCCGATGCGCGGATTCGCCGACGGCGAGCCGGCCGATCCCGAGGCGCGGTTCGTCACAGCCACGTGCGGTGGCGTACGGGTGAGTTCGGTCTACGTGCCCAACGGACGTTCTCTCGACAACGATCACTATCGATACAAACTCGAGTGGATGCAGAGGCTCCTGGTGCATCTCCAGAAGAACGAGGACGCGGCACGACCCGTGATCGTCACCGGCGACTTCAACATCGCGCCCGACGATCGTGACGTACACGATCCGGCCGCCTTCGTCGGGGCCACTCACGTGAGCGAACCCGAACGCGAATCGTTGCGCGCACTCGAACGATGGGGTCTGTCTGATGTGTTCCGCAAGTTCTACGACTCGGGTCGCCTGTACTCGTGGTGGGACTACCGGTCGGGAGACTTCCATCAGGGTCGTGGCTTGCGCATCGACCTCGTGATGGCCACGTCACCCGTCGTCGATCGGGCGCGCTGGGCTATCGTCGATCGCAATGCGCGCAAAGGTCAACAACCGAGCGATCATGCGCCCGTCCTGGTGGATCTGAATGACTGAACAGCATCCGGCCGAGAAGGCCTTTCGCTCGGGTATTCAACGAGCGTTGCTCGAAGTGCGCGGCGCCAACGACATTCCGGCCGAGAACGCGCGTCAGCGTCTCGCCACCGCTCTGCGGACGGCCCTCCAGTACGCCGCGACGTCGATGGCCGATGACGAGCCGATTCGCCAGGCGGCCGAACTCATCGAACAGGCGGCCACCCATCTGGAGCCGGGTCCGCACGGTCGTCCGTACCACGGTTCAGCGGAAGGTGCGGTGGGTGGCGTACCCAATGGCTTCACGAGTTACAGCCCGGTCACCGGCCCATTGAATGCACTCGCTTCGGTCGTGAATCTGTCGGCCGGTGAGAACGAGGTCGTGGCCGACGTGATCTACGGCGATGCCTACGAGGGTCCTCCTGGTCATCTGCACGGTGGACTCGTGGCGGCGATCTTCGACGAGGTGCTCGGATTCGCACAGGCGTTGTCGGGATCGCCCGGAATGACCGGCAAGCTCGAGATCACCTACCGCGCCCCGACGCCGTTGCACGTTCCGTTGCGCGTCGTCGGACGTTACGACCGGATCGAAGGTCGCAAGATCTTCACGACCGGCACGATCCACGCCGGTGACCGTCTTTGCGCCGAGGCCAAGGGGCTTTTCATCTCGGTGCGTCCGGAGATGTTCGGCGGTCTGGGTCAGATTCGCGATCAGCAGCACTCCACCGAGTGATCGTTGCGAGCAACTGCTCGCCGTGTCGACGGGCGGTGGAGCGCCCGACTCCTTCGATGGCTTCCAGATCGTCGATCGTGGTCGGTCGAAGGTCGACGACGGCGCGCAGAGCACGATCGGACAGGATCATCGTCGGGGCCACACCGGCCACTCGCGCGGCAGTCCGGCGCCATTCGTCGATGGCCGTGGCGAGCGGGTCGACCGACGTCAAAGGTTCGCGACGACGGCGTTGTCCTTCGAGGAAATCGTCACTCGGCGGCTCGGGTGACGGGGCAAGCGGGAGTCGTGCGAGGAATGCACTCGGCTGAGCCGCTCGGCCGTTGCGTTGCGCAGCATGGGTGAAGGCGAGCCGATCCGAGGCCCGGGTGATGGCGACGTAGGAGAGTCGGATCTCTTCGTCCTTCTCGTCGGCGGACTTGGCCGAATAGTGGGGGAC
>Ga0129333_10002234_pt1 | contig 17929 bp, 25 predicted proteins | sample CPB6_08_DNA_FD_94474 | JGI IMG/M metagenome (GOLD analysis project Ga0129333, IMG submission 94474) | Freshwater to marine salinity gradient microbial communities from Chesapeake Bay, USA - CPBay_Sum_0.6_0.8_DNA | ecosystem: Environmental > Aquatic > Marine > Coastal | place: USA: Chesapeake...
ATTTTGCCAGATCTTCGGGATAGCGATCGCCTAAGAAACTCCTCTCCTTATGATGTCGATGATCGGTTATTTGCATATATTCCAGACAGTCAAAACGAATAATTTCTAACACAAAAAACCGGAGTAATTGCTGTTAATCCGGTTATCAAACCTAGTTATTTTAGGAGAGGATTACTATGTCCAGAATAGCATATTTAAGTATCCAACCAGAAAAAGTTGATTTTGATTTTTTAGCTGACAGTTTGATCGAAGTCAAAGGCAGTCGCTCAAAGCGATTTAAAGCTTTTTTAATTGACTATCTTCAAGAATCCTATGGAATTAAACGCTCAAAGTTAATCCCAGATTTAGAAGCTTTTGCCAACGCTCAAAGTCCAACCTATCAAAAAGAGCGCAATAATATTTGTGGGAGCGTTCAACTTTCTCCGGTTAGGACAGGAAAAGGAAACAATAGGTCAACAGTTCCCTATCGTAATTGGAATGCGGGTGATATCAATTCTTTTGAGTGTGACTTACTCCTTGATTCTGGAGCGTTCACAGATGTTTTGACTAGCAGTAGAACCACGCCAGAGGAATCGTTAAATCGCCAATTAAATTTCCTTAATCTTTCCACGCCATTCCAAAAAACTTATTTGGTTTCTTATGACCTTCTGATTGATGAAAAATACATTACAGGAGAACGGAAGAAACAACGGTGGACAGTAGAAGAAGCTTGGACGGCGGTAGAAGAAACAATCAAAGCAGCAAAATATCTCAATTCTCGACGGGATAGTTTAGATGGGTTTACTTTGATTCAATCTTGTCAAGGAGTTGATGCCGATCAATATCTAAAATGTGTTGAACAAATCCTTCCTTTTTGCCAGAAGAACGATGTGATCGGCTTAGGGGGATGGTGCATTCTCGGAAGGCAAAAATCCTACCTTCCTACATTTTGGGAAACGATAAATCAAGCTATTCCCGTGATAGCAGAAGCGGGAATTAAAAAGGTGCATATATTTGGTTGCACATGGTATAAGCCCGTCGCAGGGTTCCCACTTCCCCCACTCCAGGGGTTACTAGCTTTGTGCGACAAATATCATCTAAAAGTTTCCACAGATAGCAGATCCTTGATTGGGAATGCCTTGTGGAAAAAAGAAGGGAATTCCCCTAAACGTGCAGGAGCAGAATTTACTTACTGGAGGCATAATTTAGCTTGGGTGAAAACTGAATTAGCAACACTAAGAGAAAATCCAGCTTATCAACTTCCCCCAAGAAATAGCGAGTTTGTTCAACTTTCACTAGACCTGATTTTTAATTAATAGCTTGACATGAAAGGATTTGGAAAACCAAAACTAACAGAAACTCACCAAACCTTTAGGGTTGAATATAAAGCCGTCAACCCTAACGATCCCGATGATGAACAAGACATTGAAACCGTGCTTTATAAAGTCCCATTAAGTAAGGGAACCGCAGAGGATAGACGGTATTTAGTTGCTGCTACTGTTGCCTGTTATTTTGAATCGGAACAAGGAAAAGAGAAGGGGGTTAATCTGGCTTTTATCTGGAATTCAGAAGCCGCCAATTTCGAGCCAATGTGTCAGTTATCCTCTATTCCAATTCCGGGCGCGCAAGTCCTGAATCTTGCAGGATTAAATGTCGAGAAAAGTTTAAAAAATTTGAGTAAAAAAGTTAAGGGGATTTAAAACAATGTTTGGAACTAAGCATGAAGTAGCGGAAATTCTTAATCTCAAAAACCCCGATAGTGTCAAATATTATCATAGGAAATGTAGACTAAAATAAATTTGTACAGATTTGGATTTAATAAAATGGGAGCAATTAGAGACTATGGTGGGCGGGCTGCAATTTATGGAGATCGCAAAACTCGCCATTCAATATCAATGACCGATATCGCATGGGATCGGCTTGATAAACTAGCTGCACTGTTGGGATTGTCCCGATCTGACTTCCTAGAGAGATTGGGACGTGGAATGATTACTCCACAAGTATTACAGGATATTTACAAAGAATTTTCAGGAACCCCTTGACATTTCTATTGTGTGCGTATAGTATGGAAATTGTAGAAAGTTAAAAACAGAGTAAAAAGATGAATGACAAGACTTTTTATATTGTTGATGGGCATATTCATGTTTTCCTGAACAAAGCGTTGGCAGAAGCTCAACGCGACCTGATTGAAAAGGAAATCCGTAAGGAGGTTGAAGATTATAAAGAAGGGAGAATTTTCACTTGCCATTGGGCAAGCCATGAGTTGATGGAAAACGGCAAAACAACAATTGCGGTTGATGAATCTCGCCTACCACGAGTCCATGAATATCCAGTAGGGACTATTGACGAAGAGAGTTGTTTAAACTTCATAGGTCGGGAAAAAATCGGCTGGAATTGAACCTAAGAAACGGGGAGAACTAGACTGCAAAATCAACTCTCCCCTTGCAGTGAACAAGTCACTAGAGGATTATATATTATGACACCTGAGCAAAAAGCGTTTAATGCCATTTTCCCGTCTTGGTCTTTTGTCAGACAAGGCGAAAAAACGGGAGCTAGATATGCCAAGGGCCAGTTAACCATATGGTTAATTGATTTGGAGTCGGGGCCAAGGGCCACACTTCAGATACAAGGGGGAAAACACCCTTTGTACAGGGGGTGTGTTGCTGACACCCTTGAAAGTGCCCTTAACGACGTTAAAACATTCCTGGAAAAAAACTTTCCGGGCATGGTTTGATGTTTAGGAGGATGGGGATGTTTTCAATTGTTTATTTGCAGTTGAGAGATAAGGCAATAAAACAAATGTCGTATAAAACTCGAAATTCCTTTTAATGCCTATCAGGAATTGAAACGGTGCAAATTTTGCGGGGCTATACTTTCCTTGCAAAACCGTTCAGGGTACTGCAAGGAACATCGAGAGAAAAGCCCTGAACGGAAAAAACGCCCCAATTACAAATATCGCCGCAAGAAAAAATAACAACCCTCACCCTCCAATCATAGGAGGGTTTTATTTTAGCAGGATGTGGTATAACTAAGGGTGTAGTTATTGGAAAATTAAGCTAATGCCCAGACCTCAAGAAAACAGGACAGAATTCAAAATCAGGCTTAAGCCAGAAGACAAAACCCGGTTGAAATCCTTGATAATAAGCCTGGGATACACATACAAGCGAGGGAATACCGTAGAACCTGCTTGGGTAGAGTTCTTCGAGGCGATCGCAAGGGACGAAATATTACTTTACAAAAAAATCTCTCAGGGGGTTGACAAGTCAGAATAACTTAGGGTATAGTTATAAATGTAGGACACGAAGGTAAACAACACAAATGACAACACTAACCCTGCAAGACCTTGTTACAGATAGCGACGATTTCAACGGTCAAGATCTTGCCTTCGCCTTGCGAAATCCTCGCCAAAAATTTGAGCTATTAGAATTTGGGATTGACGTTATCGATTGGAATGTGATCGGATCTGATTCCGGCCGTCAAATTGGAGTTCTGTTTGACAAAGGCGATAGTCGCTATGGCTATTACCGTGACAACGGCGAAACGGTTTTAGTTAAATTGGACAAAAAAAACTATCAAGAGTTAGCTGATTGGGGTGATTCCTGGGATGAATGCCCGGAGGTATTGAGTCGAGATTATTAAAAAGATTGAGAGAGTAAGATTCGCACCTTACTCTCTCGGAAAGTCAATCATTCTCAATTATTTTCAGTGATTATACCATATTTAAACATTAAAACAAATATTGATCAATTAAAGACATAATCCCCCTACAAATTATGGTATTTCGTGTTAGAATAAAATGAATTAGATTTGATTTGACACGCTCAACAAATCAACTTTTTACAAATTAATTAACCTCAATAAAAGCGAAAAATGGTAACACAATTAGACTTGTTTGGGAATCATGTTGATGTTCAAGCTAAAGATCCGATCTGGATTTTAAAAAATAGACCTGCACCCGATCCAAACTCCCCCATAGTTGTGAGTTATGGAGGAGGAACCAACAGCACCGCCATGTTAATTGCAATGGTTTTAAAGGGCATTAAACCCGATTTAATTCTGTTCGCAGATACCGGGGGGGAATTGCCGGAGACGTATGAATGGGTTAATACGTTTTCTGATTGGTTGCATAATCAAGGATTCCCATCTGTGACTGTTGTAAAACGAGGTAAAGTAGAAGCAGTCAGGGAGCGCAAGGCGTTAGTTGTTAAATGGGATGTAATAACGAAATCTTTTGATTGGTTCCTTTTATCTCTGTATTTAGGCATCTTGTCCAATGGAAATCAATTTTTTGAATACTCTAATTTGTACGAAAAGTGTATAACATTAAAAGCTCTACCATCAAGGGTTTTTAATAAAGGGGAATGCTCTATTAACTATAAAATAAAACCTCAACAGTCCTATTTAGAGGGCTTTTACTCTGATATTATAGGGGACACCAAAATCAGAATGTTTATAGGTTTTCATTCCGAAGAAATAGGGAGATTAATCAATAAAAAGGAAGATCCTTTTGAGACGGAATTTTATAGAAAAGAATATCCATTAATAGAGTGGGGTTTAAATCAAAAAAATTGTATTAGTTTAATAGAATCTATTGGTTTAGGTGTCCCTCCGAAATCAAGTTGTTTTTTTTGCCCAAATAGGAAGCCCTCCGAAGTTCTTTTTTTAAAAGAAAAATACCCTGAACTTTACGATGCAGCCTGTTTTATGGAGGAAAATTTTGCAGATAGAGCTAAAGAGATTGTGGGATTGGGGCGAACTTGGAGATGGTTGGATTTAGATAAATTGTCAGCATTAGAGCAACTCATAATTGACAATAAACAGGAATCAAGAAGATGCGCGTGTATTGATTAGCTTTTGATACAATAGAAACTGTACACAAAAGCTTCAATATTTTTAGCCAAAGCGGGAGTTAAACCCCGCTTTTTAATGTCAAAATAACCTTGCCTTCAAATATTCCCGATCCTCCTCTGGAATCAGGGGAATAATTAACTTTTTAATCTCTTCAAATACCAGATCCTCCGACTGGTTAGCATCGATAACAGTCCAACCATGTTGACCTGCCAACTCCAGATATCCAAGCCGTACACGCTCTAAGAATGGGCGATCGCTTTCCATACAATCCAAGGGTTCTGTTTTGCGACTAAGGGCATTCTCCACAAAGCAATCCAAGATAATCGTTAGGTCGGGCTTTAATCCTTCTGTTGCCTCACTGTTGAGCCGTTGGATGCGTGGGATATCTAACCCGTGTCCATAGCCTTGATAGGCGAGTGTTGATGGAGTGAAGCGATCGCAGAATACCCAAAACCCACAATCGAGCATGGGTTTGATTATAAACTTACAATGCTCCCGTCTATCTTCTATTAATAAATCCAACTGTCTCACTGGGGTGAAGTGGGTTTCCTTTAGCTGTTTTCTAGTCTTTTTGTCAAAGGGTTCCTCAGTTCTGTAGAGCTTGATCTTAGTATTAATTTTTAACCACTCGATTAATCGAGTCAAAATCGTACCTTTCCCACTTCCATCTATACCGTCAATCACAATAAATTTGTGCATAAATCCTCAATAGTAAAGGGTGTTTAAGATATTAATTTAGATGACACCCTAGATATTAACTAGCACATAGTTATTTTAACAAAAATTACAGCATTTTTTACTTAATAGATGTTAAATAATAGTGAAATTAAATACTTGAATTAAAATACTTAAATCCCTATATCCTCTCCGGGCTGAGTGAAGTGATTGCGATCCGTGCCTTTTCCGGGGTTGAGTGTCTAGAGTCTTAAACCCCTATCAGCAAAGGGATTCACCCACTAGGGGCTTGAGGAATAAAAAATTTTTGCTCTACCTGTTGACACCTGTTGACGCTTGTTGTAGTATTAGAAATGTAGAAACAACACAGGAGAAAATCATGAAAGTTATCAACGCCACGCCGCACGCCATTGTTATTTGCTCAAATGAAGGGGTAACTCAAGACCCCAAAACCAAGCAGTTCACAGCCGGAAGTGTGACTCCGTTATTCACACTTCCCCCATCGGGAATCATACCCCGTGTGGCAATTGCCAACACCGAATCCGAGCCTATTCTCGGTATTCCCGTCCAGTCAGTACAGTATGGAGAGATTGAGGGGCTACCCGAACCCTCTCCCGATGTCTTCTATGTCGTATCGGGACTGGTAGCATCCGCCGCCGTTAAAGTTGGGCGGACAGATTGTTTAGCTCCTGGTGCGCTAGTCCGAAACGCCAACAACCCTTCAGAGGTTCTAGGCTGCCTTTTTTTGCAAAAGCCTTAATAGTCAGAGTTGGCGACGGTTGCCCTCGGTGTGGTAGCCATAAGATAGTCAGATATGGCTATACCGAACACCGTCGTCGTCGCCTCAAATGTAAGGATTGCGGAAAACTATTTTAACTTTAATCCCTCTAAACATTTAGAGGGGTTTTTATTGATTTATTAGGTATAATATAGATGATGCTTAAATAAGGATAAATCATGGTTAGTTATTTAACCCTTTTTGTTGTTTGTTTATTGTTTGGGATTGCTGGTGTTATGCTCGCCAATAAATTAAGTTAATTAAACTTCGTTCACAAGCAATGTCAAATATTCCTGTAATGAAATTAATACAGGTAACTTGTAGTGAGTTACCTGTATTTGCTGATCGTCCAATTGAAATCCAGGTGTACACAGAAATTATACCATTATTTAATCTTAATTTGTAGGTTTAAAGCGTCATTCTTGAGAGTGTCAATCATGACGTTGATTAGGGTTAATTTGTTTTCTGGGTCGGGTTTCTTGGTTGGTATTTTTATTCATGTTTACTTGGGGGTTAAACCCTCTAAATATTTAGAGGGTTATTTTTTATTCGGTTTGAACAAAAACGTTTCCCAAGTTTAATGATTATCGACTAATCACTAACGTCGTAGTCTCAGGTAATCTCACGTCAGGATAAGCCACTCGCCAAACATCGTGACTATAGAGGTTTTTGAATTCATACCGAGCGTCGGGAACCTTTTTAATTTCTTTACCCATCTTCAAGCTGAGAGCTTTGAGCGATCGCCAATCAAATTTTGACTCATGGATTTTATTGAACTTAGCGATCCGAACGATAGAGGAGTAATCGAACAACTCATCCAACGCTTCAGACAGTTGATGATTTTCAGCCTCAAGCAACGCTTTCTCAGCTTCTAACAGTTCTTTAGCTTCTACCTCTGCAATTAACGCCTTGAGAGCTTCTTTATAGTTTTGGGGAAGTGTTAATGGGGTTTCACTTGGTTTTGTCGCAGACCACCCCTGCACCCACTCTTCAACCATTAACCCAAAATCATCGGACAGCCAGATAGCAAACCGAGTAGCAAGTTTTGGATGCAACCAAGTCCCACCACCATTTTCAGGAGAACCCTGAAACACCTGATATAACTGATTTACAGGAATTCCTGTATTTAAAGACAGGTGGTTTAATGTTTCCTGTACCCGTTTATTGGACAACCAGTTGGCAACGTCTCGACGCTGTCCCGTCATTTGTTTGTGAGCCTGAGTTAAACGGGTTGCGTTGATATACCCGTTTTCTTTTTGCTGTCCAACTGTTAAGCCATCAACTTCATGATTAATGATCGATGTGCACTCAAAAACTGATAAATTATTCACTGTGGATTTCTCCTTGGTTGAAATCTACCGCCCCTGGATGATAACGACATCGCGAGGGGCAAATACTATTTAATTTTAACACAAAATCCTTCAAAAAATGCACCCTACATTATCAGTTAGACACCCTTATTCTAGTTCCCAAGACATGATGATGTTCATATTTTGGCAGTGGTGTTCTACTAACTGAATAAACTCAATGTGTGCCTCTCCAAAGAAATGTATCCGTTTTTCGTGATTAGGATAATATGCTCCGTAGCACAAGACCTGTCCTATAGCTTCTTTCCATCGTTTCCATTCTTTAACCTCAATCAATTGAGTGTCCGTTAAAATGTCGATTCTACCTGCTAAAGTAGGGACTTCTGTTTTTACATTAATCAAGGTTTTTGACAGATTATTTTGTATCTTTTTTTCAACCTGCTTAGATGACAAAACCCTTTTGATTCGTGGTTCTAATGCTGTTGCACGTTCTATTTTTGGATTTTTAGGCAGTAACCTCATAGCGTCCCGTTTCCCTTCTGATGCAGCAAAAGCGGTTAAGATATCGAAGTCTATTGTTGAAATCGTTTGAGCATAATGCCCACCCCCGTTAATGGCATCACACTCAATAGAAACAAATTCATTAGAAAATCCCATTCCCTGTAATGCTTCCAGAGCTTTTCCCTCTCTAGTGGTAAGTCGGTATAACCAGTTTTCTGCATACCCTAAAGCCAGGCTTGCCCCAACCATCCCAATTCGGAACTCACCGTCTGGCATCATATACCCATCAACAGTGATTCCCTCTACATACTCAATGGTTGCCCTTTGTGCTTTAATTGTCATTGTGACTATTTCCTTAACTAATGGTTACTGCTCCTGGGTGTTGTCGCACCGCGAGGAGCAGTTCTTATTTAATTATATCTAAAAAATATTTGATTGTTGACAATATTAAATAGCATAAACAGACTTAATTGCAGTCGCTCAAACCTTCAAAAAATGCACCCTACATTATCAGTTAGACACCCTTAATCCATTGCTTCAAAAGATTGTCTTTGATCATCGATTGCTTCAACAATTCCATGAGATAATCCTGCGCCTGTTCCAAGTTTAGCGTCTTCACTTGTTCATTTAGCATCTTTAACTTGAATTGTTGCTCTAACGATAAATCTGGCGATTGAATCTCTTGCATAATTCCCTCTTTAGTTGTGTTAAAAATTGAGTTAATTATAACTCAAAATAAGCTTAATTGTTTAAATTCCGGTATATTTTCTTGATTAAAATTTTCTAAAATTGTATCGTTTTCTACCGTTTCCCTTGGTTGGTTTACTCGTTTGCAAGCTATGTCAAAATATTCCTTTTCCTTCTCAATACAGATATAGTTTCGGTTTAATTCTTTGCAAGCGATCGCTGTTGTTCCACTACCACAAAAGGGGTCTAAAACTAAATCACCAGGGTTTGTTATCCATTGAATCAATGTAGAAATAAGTTGAACTGGCTTTTGCGTGGGGTGTACGGTTCTTTCGTTTACCTTCATACAGGGTTTATTGGGTGACTCAATAACGTCTGTTTGATGCCTAGTTCCGTGATTAACCTCAACAAAACCTTCTGGATTTCCCATGTTAAGCTGTTTCCATGCGCTTCTTTTTAACCCAGGAGATCTTTTTATATATGGAACTCCTGGTTTAAGTATTTTATTAAAAGTTAGTTTTTCTACAGTGTAGTTTGGATACGCAAAAACGGCATACATTTCCATTTGCGAAGGCGGTTTCTTGGCATTATAAGATCTAAATCCATGATTGGGTTTTAACCACGCTCCTGTCCATCTTATAGGGAAATATAGAGATAACTGTGCTAACAATTCTATACTTCCAAAACTTGCTATCTGCCCGTTTATTTTGAGTTTTAATAACAATAGTTTAGCCAATGTTTCAATACAATAATTCGTTGTATCAAATTCTAACTTCGTTGTTAGATAAGGCGGATCAGTAATCACAGCATCAATTGACTTGTCAGGAATATCCTTTAAAACTTCAAAACAATCGCCATGAATAATTTGATTAATCATATTATATTTGTTGCGGCGAACTTACCATAATTCTATGTTTAAACTGCATTCGATATTATTCAACAAATCAAAAAGTAGAACACCCTGAATCTAATTATCTCTTTTCCCTGTCAATCGGGGTAAGATTTAACTTTCATTTACTCGCTACCAATTCCTTTAAAGTTTTACCCGCCGAAAAACTGGGTTTAACTGTTGCAGGGATTAACAAAGATTCCCCCGTCTTGGGATTCCGTCCTTCGCGCTCTTTTCGTTCCAAAGTCTTAAACGTTCCGAACCCGACTAAAACTACATCCTCTCCCTTAGCTATCGTTTCTGTGATTACGTCGAGGGTAGCACCTAAAACGTCGTGAACCGTCTTTCTAGGCAAGCTTACACGGTCGGCGATCGCTTCAACTAATTCCTTTTTATTCACAATAAAATCTCCAATTGTTAATAGTATTATATAACAAAAACATTCTTATTCCAAGCAATAACTAACAACATTCCAAGGGGATTCAATCTCATTTCCCCACTTCTCCAAACAGAAATTAATAAAAACCTGATAATCCCCTTGAGACTTCATCCACAGTTTAGGGTACTTCCCTTTCAGTTCCTTGACCGTGAAAGTCTCCTCAGATACCGTCACTTGCCTATTTAATGCTATTAACTTAATTATAGTAGAATTTTTCATAATAAAAAGGATTTTTTATTGGTCAGGATGGTGTTTAACACTTTTTTTAAACTTATTAATAACTGCAATAGCTTTTTTATATTCTAAATTCAACTTCTGATTTTTTTCTTGTAAATCAGCTATTTGATTATTGATACTTGAATTGCTTTGCTCTTGTAGTGTGGTTAATTTTTCCTTTAAGTTAATATTCTCAGCTTCGATTTTGCGAAGATTGTTTTCTCTGTATTCAATCTCCCTTTCAAGAGTCCTAATTTTCCCTTGAAGTTCCACAATTATTTTAGCGTTTTTAATATCAAAAATTCGATTAATAGCAATTCCGATTACGCTACTACCACTCAGTAAAATGCCGGTGAACCCCAGGACAGTTTGGATGGTTTGGTCTGGAGGGGTTGTTGTTGTAGTAGTAGTAGCCTGAAGAATGGTTAGCATATTAAGATTTATAGGTATACTTTATAGATAACACAATTCCCACAAGAGTTGAGAAAAAATTCCCGCAAATTAAAGCAGAAATATTCCCGTTTTGTTCAATTCCTATGGCTCCAAAAAAACCGAGAACAAACAACACTGAAAATATATGGCAGATATTCAATAACAAATAGCAAGCTACCCAAACGGGAGAGCTAACATAATGATTTTTTTTCAACTTATAAACAAATACCCAACAAATCACACCACTAATTCCTACCCCCAGCATCAAGGCGTTCAGGAAGTCTATGCTTTCGTTCACGAAATAAATAGAAGTTTTTGGCGGGGTAAATATCACCCCAAAAAAACCTAATAAAATCATCACTAAGAAATGATGATTAAAAAACAATGCTTGACCCAAATAATTAAACTTAAAAACTGGTTTGTTGTATCTCTCGTATTCAATCAACGTCGGGAAAGTCCTGTTTTTTTCTCTTTCTTTCCTTGAGTTTTTTGTTCCGTTCATAATAGTGTTCCCATACCAAAAACAACGATAGAAAACTGATAAAAACCTGAATAACCAAAGTTGAAACTTTGATATATCCAAATTTTTGATAGCCAAATTTATTTAAACTATCAAATATCAGCATTATACCACTGTTAATCAATAGCGTTGAACTCAAGTATTTATTTAATTTTCTATCATCAAAAAATAAGAAGATGCCATTAATAATAGAAATCAGTCCGGCAAAGAAAAGCAAGAAGGCATAACCGGACTGGTTGAAAGGGAGTGAAAAAATTGATATTGATATCATTCTATTGGTGTTAATGGGTTGTTTTTTGACGCTTCAATTGCAGCTAGTTCTGCCGCTTTTCTGGTGGCTATTATTCCCATTGCCTTAGTAACCAAAGCAATTTTTATCCATTCCATCCGCTCTGAAAATCCAGGAAAATCTAGTTCTAGCTCGGCGGGAGTCCCCAAATTCAAAATACCTTCACCTGGACTTGTCCCCAAAACTTCTCCAGTTTCCGTGTCAACAATTGAATATTGGTGACACAGTTCAATTACAACGTCCAATAAAATCCCACTCACGGGAATCTGTTGGCTTTGCAATACAAAAAAATGGTCTTTTTTCTCAATAGTCATGATTTTATGCCGTGTAAATTACTGTTATTTTAACTGGTTTTAATAAAATATTTTCGCTATCTGTTGGATGATTTATTATTTGTATGTTAGCGATGGACAAGGCCACTGAAAAATGATGACCAACAAACTGTGTTGAATACCCAGAAAGTACGAATGCGTTTTCCGACTGATTCACTAATACTGTGACGGATACAATTTTTGAAACCGTTAACCCGTGAGCTATTGATGCAACCCCCCCTTCAGTTGCAGCCGTAGTCCCCGTCAAAACTTTAATCTTAATCCCTGGATGGTTTGCATCACCACCCAAAGAACTAAATCCACCAACATATTGATTTCCCCCAATCCCCTGTCCCCCAGGAATTACACTAGCTCCCGTGGTGGGAGATGTTGAAGGTGTTGTGGAATTAGTTGATATCACACCTCTTAGGTAGGTATTTGTAATATTAAAATCACCAATCGTAACCGTATTAGAGCCGTTACCAGTGGCATTAAACCCAAATACGTTCTCATTGGTTGCGTTCTGGGTTCCTTTGGTGTTCATGCCAAAAAAACAGGAGTTATTTGAGATAGTTAGGTCTGTAACGCCGTCGGAAGTGTAACGTCCTGCATTCACCCCCACAAATGAGTTCTGAATACCAGTCGTGTTAAAAAGCCCTGCATTCATCCCCACAAATGAGTTGTTATTACCAGTCGTGTTAGAATACCCTGCATTCACCCCCACAAATGAGTTGTTATTACCAGTCGTGTTAGAAAGCCCTGCATGCACCCCCACAAATGAGTTGTTATTACCAGTCGTGTTAGAATACCCTGCATTCACCCCCACAAATGAGTTGTTATTACCAGTCGTGTTAAAAAGCCCTGCATTCATCCCCACAAATGAGTTGTTATTACCAGTCGTGTTAGAAAGCCCTGCATTCATCCCCACTACTGTATTTGTGCTTATGTTTCCCCCTCCTCTCCAAATAGGAATCAAATTATAAGAATTGGCACTAACAGTACCAGCAAAAATAGCACCCGTAATCCCTAAACTAGCACCACGAATCGCACCCGTCGTGGTAGAGGTTGATTCGGCCGCACTGCTAAAGGTAGTGCTGGTACTATCTACTGAAATTCTGACTGAATTTCCTGCACGAAGGCTTAGTGTATCTGTTGAATTGGCATAATAAACCCCACCCTGCTCACTCGCATCCGTGTCACCAAATACAACCCCTACTTGAGAGGTGTTTCCACCCAAAACACTGATAATTGAACCAGAAGCTACTGTCCCACCACCAGCAGTGAGGAGTAAAGCGGTATGTGCGTTCAACGTGGGAACAGTAAAAGCTCCCCCTAATCTTCCTATTGATAATTTTACTGTAGGCGAAACCACACCAAGACCCAAATTGCCTGTTACATTTCCCCCTGCTAGGGATAGGTAAGAATCAATATCAATTGAATAAGTCCCATCCCCTGTTTTTTTTAGGAATCCTGGGGTGTCGGATAGCGATTGAAGGGCAATTAATTCGTTGCCGATACTGTTAGTTGAAACCGCAGTTACTTGACCCTTAGCATTGACAGTAATAGCAGGAATTGAACTAGCACTACCGAAAGAACCAGCATTACTATTGACCGTTGCCAGTGTTATCGCACTTGTAACATTGGCTGAACCATCAAAACTAACAGAGTAAGTTGCGTCTCCAGTTGTTGAAATTGTCCGGGCGTTTGTTAGTTTTAACGCCTCCCCCGCCGTTGCCGAGCTTGATATTTCAACATAAACAGTACCAGACCATCGATAGGTTTTGTTAGTATCTTCGGTGACATAAATTTTGCCAGTCTCACCCGCAACCGGAAACGCTGCAAGGTTAGCAAAATTCAAAACATCATCAACATAAGATGGTAAAACCGATGCTGAAATTGTGCCAGACGCGGCGTTAAGAGCCGTTAAGATTGTGTTATTAGAAGTTAATGATTTTGTGAAGATTGAAACAGTTGGATCTGCTTCAACAGCGATCGCTCCCACGTCAGACGCATTTAAGCTGATCTGATTTTTAGGAACTTTCGCATTTGAATCAAGAGAAGCAACACCATTGGCGATCGCTTTTTCAATCTGTAAAATAAATTGAGAATAATCAACAATTTGACCCATTCCCATGTTAATAACCTCTCACTAATCGAACTGATTTGCCCGCAGGAATAACGATGTTAATTTCAGGGTGTTTGTAGGGATAACAAGATTCTAGGTTGATATATTCTCCTGTAGAATAAGTCAATCCGTTTATCGTCACATCTCCTAAAATTACCTTTAAATAAATTTGAACACTACCCGCAGGAATAACGGTGTTTGTCGTTAAATCCCTCCAGTCTGCGGTTAAATTTGTTTCAAGTAAACTAACAGGAATTCTGCCACTTGATAAAGCTGGAAGTTTGCCACTAATTGCTGTTGCTGTAGCTTCTGTGGCAAGAGAGGAAACATCAGTTGATCCACCTCCACCGCTTTCGTTGGAGATTGCCCTGTAGATCTCCCAATAAGGCAGGGTTTGAGCAGCATTATCTAAAGCCTCAATCTGAGCGCGAATTAAAGCTGCTGCCTGAGTTTGTTGATCTGCTATATCTGGCATATTTTTAAATAGATCAATATAATTCAAGTCTATCCTTTGACACTGTAAAAAGCTTTTCAATATAAGAAAATCACCCTAAAACAATTGCATATTTTTTCGCAGAGGATTCAATATAACTTAAAATATCTGATTCCATTTCTATAATACCTTGATGAGAAATAGAGGTCACGGTATTCTCGTAGTAATACGCCACAAAAACCAGATAATTTCCACTTAAGAAACTAGAAGTCCCATTAATGGCACTGATTGAATTAATAACAGGAGTATACAGACCCAATTCAGACACTGGAACAGAAGATGACGATCCGCCTACTCCTGTCAGCGTTAAGATTTGGGTCGTTTCGTCAGGTTCCAATGCGACAGAGTACAAATAACCCCCCACCCAAACCCGGACAGAAGTTGCGTTAAATATCCCTTTTGCATTTCCAGCAATAACATCAGGGTAGTCAGATCTGATAGCTGTAGGACGCGTTAAATTGATTTGTAATTGAGTCGAAGAGCTTAACGCTATCTCCCTCGCAAAAACGGGTTTCCCGATGCCATTTAAGGTTCCAATCTTTGCTCTTAAAACTTGACCTGCATTTAACTCAGAAACAACTAAACAAGTGCCATTCCCGTTAATAGCAACGATTTGATTAGCAGTGTTGGCAACTAAACCAAAGACCCCACGCTCTCCCACCCCAATAAATGATCGCCCATTGACAATTCCTGATCCCGATAAGGCGATCGCACTTAAACCCGTATCAGGGACAATTCGACGTAAATCTAACCCCGCACTAATTAAATTGCCAATGATTGCAGCCACACCCGAATAGTAGCCAACACGCTCCCCGATTGACAAACTGACCTCTATCTGTGCATTCTCGGCTACTCTACCCCCTAAACTTGCCACGTCAACCTGAATCTCCACAGCAACTAGATAGGCATATCCCGATGGCAAATCTTTTTCTAAAATTAATCCCGAATTGTTGTTGGTATAAGTAATTCTTTGATTAATTCCCGTCATCTCCCCACCCCCAGAGGCGGAGGTATCCAGAGATCCGTCGGTCAATTTGACGTATCCTAAAAATGTCAAATTGACCGCACCCGCACCAAAAAACAGATCAGTTAAGTCCGTATCCCCCCACGATATCCCTACTGATATGGATCTCCCCGCAAAATAGGGAGATGTCGTTTCGTTTCTGAGCCAAAATTTAACAGGCTCTGAGTAGCTTCGATCAACAGCATAATCCGGTCGGATAATGATTTGTTTTTGCTCTTCTGTAAACTCAGAGAGTTGGCGATCGCACCCATTAATTGACCGAGTGGAGGATATTAAGGTTTGAAATTCCTGGGGATAAACAGCGACCCATTCCCCTCCTACCCATGCCCTAATTTCTCCCCACGCATCAACATAAACCCGCATCCCTTCAATTTTATTAGTGGGAAGTTGAGAGGTGTTTCCTATGCTTAATTGAGTTTTAAAGTGATCGTCTTTATTAAGTATTATTGTTCCAGGGAGAACATCTAAAGCGGAATAAGTGGCAATAACGTAAGCAGCTAAATAGGTGTTTGTGGGGCTAAACGAAAGGATATAAGAAATTGCTTCGTAACCTTCACAATTGCAGTCAGGAACCGTCACACTCAATCCTTGACCTGCGGTTAAATTGATGGTGGTCGGAGTCGAATATAAGTTGAATCCTTGTCGGTTTTGCATCTGCCAATACAGAGATCCACTAACCGCAGTTGTTAGACTTCCGACTGTAACGTTAACAACCGGGGCGGATATTTGAGATGGAATCCCAGCATAAGTTAGCATATTTTATCCTTAATATTCATTTAACCTTGTATAACTCGCCACGTTCCTTTATGCTTGAATGCGATCGCTTTACCCGTTACAACACCCTTACAAATAAAACTTTTCCCCATTCCGGTAAACATTGATCCGCTACTTCCCAAAGGGTAGGCTTTACCAATTAAAACAGAATTATTAAGCTGTTTTAAGTTTTCCATTATCTTTTTAGAGGTATCTAACGTCGCCATGCTACGGATTCCCTAATCGTTCTAGTTTGGTTTGTTGCTGTTGCGGTTTGCCCTTTATATTTTCCAATAATTGAACTCCCTGAAACAATCCAGCTAGGTTGTCCTTTCTCAAGGATTTTTAGTAACTTTTCCGCTAATTCTCTCTCTTTTGGAGATGTCATTTTTAATTTCTCCGGTTAGGAACAGTAGAAGGTAAAACCCCTCCCAAGATTATTATAGTCGCATTCTTATCTATTTTAGGATCTTCTCCTTGATTGCTGTTCCCGTCATTATTAAAGTTAGCTAATTCCTCTCTAACCTCTACTTTTACGCTTCTATTATCCCATAAGCCAAGAGTTAACTGAGTGCCATCTGAAGTACAAATCGGATCTAAGCCATAGATATTTTGACTTCCATCAAATTGTAGAGTATAAGACGAAGAAAGTACCCTGAATCTTCCCGTGAATTTATCCCCACTAAAAGTACAAAAATCTCCCCCTTCAATATTTGGGAAGTGCCAGCTTACTGTTCGAGTTTCTTGGGTGCTTTGTAGGGTACTGATCTTTAATTGGGTTTCTACTGCCTTTTCAGCTTCCTCTAGTGTTGAAGCAGCCCCAAAACTTAGACTCTCTCCCCCCTCTGACGCCCATTCAGGGATTGAATCAGAGTAGACAAAGTAGCGTTTTCCGACACCTTCTTTTGTCGTTACAACACTTTTTGTATAGGTTTTTTTGGGTTGCTGTTGCTCCCATGTTGTTTTCCTGTATTGAGCTTCTGGGGGTCTACCCTGAATCTCCCGATATCGAACATTCTCAACCCCGTCAACAAACCCTGCTCCCGATGCGGTTAACTCCACTATTTTCTCGGTTGAATATTCGTCGTTCTTTTTAGTCCAAATTGATTGATAATAGCTTTCTTCTCCTGTAACAAGTGCTGGCAGAGGATCTTCGCTGGTTGAGTCGGGGTGAGCCATTGTCGCAATCGAAGACGCTTGGCGAGATTCCGTCCAGACCAGCATCGGCTCCACAAAGTCCATGTCAGCAGTGATTAAGCCCACTTTCAACCTTCGATTGGAACCTTCTACTGGGGGTGTGACCTTTGAGAACAATTTTCGCTGCATTTGCTCGTCCATTTCATCCCAAAAAACCCACTCAATGCTGTAAGGGACTGTATCCTGTTCATAGTCTGCGCGCATTGATTTGATGTAAAAGCTAGTTACATCTTGCCTGTTTATTTTTTGAAATTTAACTACTTTCCACCAAGGATCTATTATATTCCCATTATCATCTACATCCATCTGACTTGTATCGGTGTCTCCTCCTATTTCTTCTTGTTGAAATCGACTTAATTTCCATCCAGACGTGACGATACTTGTTAAGTATTTAGCATTTGAAACCTTAGATTGAAGTCCCCTCACTGAATCACCACTTCCTAAATATTTTTCATAATCTGGA
>Ga0129333_10002235_pt1 | contig 17928 bp, 12 predicted proteins | sample CPB6_08_DNA_FD_94474 | JGI IMG/M metagenome (GOLD analysis project Ga0129333, IMG submission 94474) | Freshwater to marine salinity gradient microbial communities from Chesapeake Bay, USA - CPBay_Sum_0.6_0.8_DNA | ecosystem: Environmental > Aquatic > Marine > Coastal | place: USA: Chesapeake...
CGAAGGCTTGCTGTCCCTGCTGGGTTGGATACGATCGCCCTTTCAGCCAGGAACGTAGTGTGGCAACGGGAATACGCAAATATCGCGCTGTATCTGTCACTGGATACACCGGAGTATTGTAAAGATTGTTGTCCCATTTCACCATCGTTACTGAATCGATCAAAATTGTGGGTTCATTGTGGGTTCATTGAAGTCGGCTTAGACTATCTCTCGACTTTACTACAGTTTAAGGCAAACTCCGAGTCAGGGTTTTGAATATTTAACTTAATCCTAGCTCGATCGATTTGTGGAGTATTTGACCAGTTTTCCGGTTGCCATTTTTCAAAAAGCTTGCTGACCCGGAAACGGTGACGGCGGATTTGAATCCCTTCATCGGCATTCAGGGCGATCGTTTTCATGGCTTCTACCAAATCAGCTTACAATAATCAAGCCTATTCATTTTTCCGTCCGGGACTTTCCCTCGATTCATCATGTTAACGCTTGACTCAGACGTTGCCCTCACCCCCTCCGATCGCTTAGAAGATTCCCTAGACTCCGATGTTCTCGTCATTGCAGGACGTAAATTTCACTCTCGCCTCATGACCGGCACGGGCAAATATCGCAGCCTCGAAGAAATGCAGGGTAGTATTGTCGCCAGTGGTTGCCACATCGTCACCGTGGCCGTGCGCCGTGTACAGACCCAAGCCCCTGGCCATGAAGGCCTCGCTGAAGCGATCGACTGGAGCAAAATTTGGATGCTGCCCAACACCGCAGGCTGTGCCACCGCCGAGGAAGCTATTCGAGTGGCCCGTCTCGGTCGTGAAATGGCCAAGCTCCTCGGTCAAGAAGACAATAACTTTGTCAAACTGGAAGTCATTCCCGACTCTAAATACTTACTCCCTGACCCCATTGGCACCCTACAAGCCGCCGAGCAATTGGTCAAAGAAGGCTTCGCTGTCCTGCCCTACATTAACGCCGATCCCCTCTTGGCCAAACGGCTAGAAGAAATCGGCTGTGCCACCGTCATGCCCCTGGGTTCCCCCATCGGTTCCGGCCAAGGACTCCGCAACGCCGCTAATATTCAGATTATTGTGGAAAATGCCCAAATCCCCGTGGTGGTAGACGCAGGCATTGGCACCCCCAGCGAAGCCGCCCAAGCCATGGAACTGGGAGCCGATGCCCTCTTGATCAACACCGCCATCGCCCAAGCCCAAGACCCCCTAAAAATGGCCCGGGCCATGGGGTTAGCCGCCCTTGCCGGTCGGTTAGCCTACCAAGCAGGCCGCATTCCCGTCAAAGCCTATGCCAGTGCCAGTTCTCCTCTGACAGGACGCATTGCCTAGGGAATCAATGCTGTAGGGACTTTAGGATTTTAAAGGAGGGGTCGGGGAGTTATCAGTCCGAGCCCTTCAGGGTTCATGGTCTGCCAACCAGTTGATCCTCGGTCTGAGACAATACGGCAAAAGGCAATAGTCCGGGAGTAAAGATTCTTTGATAATGCTGAAAACAATAAAAACATAAAAACCGTACTGCTTCCCCCCCTTCCCTAGTACCCTGGAAAAGAATTGGTACTTTCGTTTTCCTCCCCTTTCCCTATGACTCTCCCTATTGTTGCTGTGATTGGCCGACCGAATGTGGGCAAATCGACCCTTGTCAATCGTATTGCGGGGGATCAAGAAGCGATCGTTTTTGATGAACCGGGAATTACCCGCGATCGAACCTATCGGGATGCGTTTTGGGGCGATCGGGATTTTCAAATTGTGGATACGGGGGGGTTGGTGTTTGATGATGATACGGAATTTTTACCCCTAATTCGAGAACAGGCTTTGCTGGCCCTGGCCGAATCCGCCGTGGCGATTTTGGTGGTGGATGGTAAGGCGGGAGTGACCGCAGCGGATGAAACGATCGCCCAGTGGTTGCGTCAACAGCCGGTGCCGGTGGTCTTGGCGGTGAATAAGTGTGAGTCCGTGAGTCAGGGGTTATCCTTAGCGGCGGACTTTTGGGGACTGGGGTTAGGGGAGCCCATTGCCCTGTCGGGGATTCATGGTAACGGTACGGGGGACTTATTGGATGCGGTGATTGCCCACCTGCCCAGTGTGGAGGAATTGGAAGCACAGACGGAAATTCGCGTGGCGATCGTGGGGCGGCCTAATGTGGGGAAATCCAGTTTATTGAATGCCCTGGTGGGGGAGTCTAGGGCGATCGTCAGTCCGATTTCTGGAACTACGCGGGATGCCATTGATAGTGTGGTGGAGCGTGGGGACAAACGTTACCGGCTCGTGGATACGGCGGGCATCCGTAAGAAGAAACAGGTGGATTATGGCCCGGAATTTTTTAGTATTAACCGCGCTTTTAAAGCCATTCGTCGATCGGATGTGGTTCTACTTGTCGTTGATGCGATCGATGGGGTGACGGATCAGGATCAAAAATTAGCGGGACGCATTGAAGAAGACGGTCGGGCTTGCATCATTATTGTGAATAAATGGGACGTGGTGGAGAAGGATTCCCACACCATTTATGACTACGAAAAAACCCTTTACGATCGTCTTTATTTTCTAGATTGGGCTCAGATGCTTTTTACCAGCGCCCTCACCGGACAACGGGTTCCCAAAATCTTAGATTTAGTAGACGAAGCAGCGGAACAACACCAGCGCCGGGTCACCACTTCCGTAATTAATGAAGTCTTAGAAGATGCCCTCGCCTGGCGATCGCCCCCTACTACACGGCAGGGTAAACAAGGGCGAATTTATTATGGCACTCAGGTGCGGGCCCAACCCCCCACGATCGCGCTGTTTGTGAATGATCCTAAGTTATTTAAAGATACCTATCGGCGCTACATTGAAAACCAATTTCGTCAAAGTTTGGGCTTTAAAGGAACCCCCATTCGGTTTCTTTGGCGGGGTAAAAATCCCCGTGAAGTAGAGCGATCGTTGAATTGAGCTACCCGTGTTAAAGCCTAAGATACTTTAAGATAATCCTGACTTTTTTGAGCAATTCAGTATTCACGATCGTTCAATATGCTAAGTAAACCCCTAGTCACCTGGCTGCTCGTGCTGAGCTTATGGCTATGTCCCTTATTCCCGGTTCGTGCCCTAGAAACCTTCGGAAATTCCTCCAGTCCCTCTGCCGATCGGGTTCTGTTTTATGACAGCGGACAAACCTTAGGATTGTCGTACAGCAAAGGGGTTTCCTTGGGGGATTTGGATCGGGATGGGGATCTCGATGCGGTATTTGCCAACAATGCGACCCAACTCGATTCAGAATGGAGCCACAGTAGTGTGTGGATGAATGATGGCGCGGGGTACTTGCAACGATCGCAAAGTCTGACCGCTAAACATAATCGGGACAGTGCTTTAGCAGATCTCAATCATGATGGCTATTTAGATATTGTTTTTGCTAATCGTTTACAAGGGAATGAAACCTGGTTGAACGATCGTTTAGGCCACTTTGAACGGTATCAAGTCTTTGGCAGAGGAGATGACAATCGGGGGGTAGCCATGGGGGATTTAGACAATGATGGCGATACGGATGCGGTGTTTGCTAGTGCCACACAGCAGGGAAATAGTATTTGGTTGAATAATGGTCAAGGTTATTTAGAGAAAATAGCTACCTTGGGCAAGGTACATAGTAAACATCCAGCCCTCGGAGATTTAGATGGTGACGGTGACTTAGATCTGGTTTTTTCTAATGCCTTTGGATCCGCTAATGGAGTTTGGTTTAATGATGGTCATGGTAATTTTAGCCTGAGCCAGCAACTTGGAAATTCCCATAGTTTCAATGTAGCGATCGGCGATCTGGATCAAGATCGGGACTTGGATATCGTTTTTGCCAATGGGTTTGGTCAAGGCAATACGGTCTGGTTTAATAATGGTCAGGGATATTTTCAACGGGAACAATCCCTCGGAAGTGCCTATAGTTTTGGAGTTAAACTATTCGATTTAGATGGTGATGGGGATCTAGAAGCTGTTTTTGCCAATGCCCTAGGAGAAGGGAGTGAAATTTGGGAGAATGATGGCACTGGCCATTTTAGTCACCTTCAATTTTTGAGCAGAAATACTACGAGTAGCATTGATGTGGGCGATCTAGATGGAGACGATCGGCCTGATCTTCTTTTAGGGAATTTTTGTGGCCGTCCCAATGAGATTTGGTTCCATCGCCCGGTGCTCTCCACTCCTACGGTAGATATGACAGGAAAGATAACGGAAAAGCTTACGAGTGATTCCACAGGTAACCCCTTAAAATCAGAAATTTTCCCTGACTCCCCTTTTCCATCTGCCACTCAGAACAAATTCTTGGGGATGAACCACAGTTATGAAGTGGAGATGGGAGATCTAGATAACGATGGGGATTTAGATGTGATCTTTGCCAACTTTTTCAAAGAAGGAAATGAAGTCTGGATCAATGATGGCCACGGAGATTTTTCTAAACGGCAAACCCTCGGTTCCAGTTTTAGTTATGACATTGAACTGGGAGATATTGATAGGGATGGTAACTTAGATGTGATCTTTGCCAATTTTGGAGGAGAAAATGAAATTTGGCACAATGATGGAACGGGTAATTTTACTCAAATGAAAGGCTTTCCCACGCTCTATAGTCATGGTTTAGCCTTGGGAGATATTGATGGGGATGGAGATGTGGATGCCATTTTTACCAATAGTTACGGTCAGGAATCGAATGAAGTTTGGCTGAATAATGGCCAGGGGGAGTTTACTCAAGCCCAATCCTTGGATGATGGCTATCTCAGAGAAGATGATCTGGCCTTAGGGGATTTGGATGGGGATGGGGATTTGGATGCTATTTTTGTCAACATTACTGATCGAGGAAATCAACTGTGGTTAAATGATGGCCACGGGAATTTTACCCCTGCCCAAACCGTCGGTAATGGCTATAGTCGTAACGTTGAAATCGGCGATTTGGATGGAGATCAGGATTTAGATGTGGTCATTGCAAATTCCTTTAATCAAGAGAATCAAATTTGGTTCAATGATGGCACTGCCCATTTTTCCCAAGGTCAGTCTCTAGAAAACAGTAACAGCATCCGGGTTCAGTTAGATGATCTGGATGGCGATGGGGATTTAGATTTAGTGTTTGCTAACATTTTTAATGAAGGCAATGGTGTCTGGATTAACAATGGTCAAGGGTTCTTTCATTTCGATCGCTCTCTGGGGAGAGGATTTAGTCGGGGGATTGCCCTCGGAGATCTCAATGGGGATGGGCGATCGGATGCCATTTTTGCTAATTTTTGTATTCAGCCTAATGGGGTTTGGTTTTCCCGCAAACTCAATTAAGTTTAAGAGGCAAGCTTCTGCGCTATTATCGCAAAAAGCAATGTTATCCACCTCAGCCCTAACCTTTATTTTCCTGGAGTCCTGCCATGAGTTACGCCATGAATCGCCGTGCCTACGCAGAAACCTACGGCCCCACGGTGGGCGATCGGGTACGCCTAGCGGATACGGAGTTGCTCATTGAGGTGGAACGGGACTATACCACCTATGGAGATGAGGTGAAATTTGGCGGCGGTAAGGTGATCCGGGATGGGATGGGCCAGTCTCCCCGTTCCCGTGGTAAAGGGGCGGTAGATTTAGTAATTACCAATGCGCTGATTCTGGATTGGTGGGGCATTGTCAAGGCGGATGTGGGGATTAAAGACGGCAATATTGTGGCGATCGGCAAGGCGGGAAATCCTCATATTCAAGACAACGTGGATATTGTCATTGGCCCCGGCACGGAAGCAATCGCGGGGGAGGGGATGATTTTAACGGCGGGAGGCGTAGATTCTCACATTCACTTTATCTGTCCGCAGCAAATTGAAACCGCCATTGCCTCTGGAATTACGACGATGCTTGGCGGCGGTACGGGCCCCGCTACGGGAACCAATGCCACCACCTGCACCCCCGGATCCTGGTACTTAGCCCGGATGCTAGAGGCGGCGGAGGTTTTTCCGATGAATCTGGGGTTTTTGGGTAAGGGGAATAGCAGTAAACCGGAAGCCCTGCGAGAGCAAATTGAGGCGGGAGCTATGGGCTTAAAACTCCATGAGGATTGGGGTACCACCCCCGCAGCGATCGATACCTGTTTGCGGATGGCGGATGAGTATGATGTGCAGGTGGCCATCCATACGGATACGCTGAATGAGGCGGGTTTTGTGGAGCAAACGATCGCTGCATTTAAAAATCGAGTCATTCACACCTACCACACGGAAGGGGCTGGGGGCGGCCATGCACCGGACATTATCAAAGTCTGTGGTTTGCCCAATGTGCTGCCTTCTTCTACTAACCCTACCCGTCCCTACACCCTCAACACCCTGGACGAACACCTGGATATGCTGATGGTTTGTCATCACCTCAGCCCCAGTATCCCCGAAGATGTGGCCTTTGCCGAGTCCCGGATTCGCCGAGAAACGATCGCAGCGGAGGATATTCTTCACGATCTGGGGGCGTTCAGTATGATTTCCTCCGATTCCCAAGCCATGGGCCGGGTAGGCGAGGTGGTGTGTCGTACCTGGCAAACGGCCCACAAAATGAAGGTACAACGGGGCTGGCTGAGTCCTGAAACCAGCGGGGCGAGCAGCGGTGAAGCCAGTGTAGAAAGCAATAGCCGCAACGATAACTTCCGGGCCAAGCGCTACGTGGCCAAATACACCATTAATCCCGCCATTACCCACGGGGTGAGCGACTATGTGGGCTCTGTGGAAGTGGGCAAACTGGCGGATCTCTGCCTCTGGAGACCGGCCTTCTTTGGGGTTAAACCGGAATTAGTTCTCAAAGGGGGCCTCATTGCCTGGGCCCAAATGGGGGATGCCAATGCTAGCATTCCCACCCCGCAGCCGGTTCACATGCGCCCCATGTTTGGTAGCTTTGGCCCCGCCATTGGCTCCACGCGGTTTACCTTCATCTCCCAAGCGGCCCTCGATCGGGGACTGCCCAACCAATTACAACTCCGATCGCGGGTGGCAGCGGTGAAACACACCCGAACCTTGCAAAAACAGGATCTTAAGCTGAATACCGCCCTGCCCCACATTGAAGTGGATCCCGAAACCTACCAAGTTCGGGCGGATGGGGAGCTTTTGACCTGTGAACCCGCTACCGTTCTACCCATGGCCCAGCGTTATTTTCTCTTTTAACCGTAAGTTTACCCCTCACCCCACCCCCTCCCCCAGAGGAGAGGGGCTAAAACTTGTAGCAGGACTCATCGTTTCTGTAGTCGGGGAGGTCTGTGAGGAGTATTAGTTATGGGTTCTGTTCTTTCCAATTCCGATTCCGATCCTATTTTGTGGTTACAAAACCCATCGCTAAGGCCTGAGGCGGTGGGCTGGAAAGCGGCTGTTTTAAGTGATTTTCAGTCTACTGAGGTGGCGGTTCCGCCGGGGTTTATCCTTTCCCCTCGGTATTTTCAGACGTTTCTTCAGGGCGTGTCTTGGCCGGTTGCTTGTCCAGCTTATCCGGCCCGGCAACTTTGGCACATAGCAGAGGGGTTGCAGCAGCAGGTTGATAGGCTGGCGTTTCCCCCCCAGTGGGAGCGATCGTTACGGGAAGCCTATGAACATTTGCGGGATTGTTTTCCTAACACGCTATATATTTTGCGCCCGTCCATCGGGTTGATCCACACCACAGGACTCTTGGAATCGGTATGCCATTCTATTGGCACTGCGGATGCGGGGAGTTTGTGGTTGCGTTTTTGTGAAGATCTCCGATCGCTCTATCGCCAATGTTTTCAGGCACGGAGTTTATTGTATTGGCACTATCATCAACAATCTTTGGCCCATCTGCCCTTAGCGGTTTTGGTGCAACCCCTATTGCCTGCGGTAGCCACCGGAACGATCGAGATTTCGCCCCAAGAGATTCAGGTGTCTGCCACTTGGGGGATGGGGTTGGGTTTAGTACGGGGTGAAAGTGTGCCCGATCGTTATGCCTTCAGGGGCTCGGAGTGGGTAACCCTGCAACTGGGGCAAAACTCCTGGGTCTATTGGCATCCTGAAACCCCTGCTACGGTGAACTGTCCGGTGTCCTCAGTGAACTGCTCAGGGAAAGTGCCCGCCGCAGTACGATCGGCCCTAACGCTTCAGCAGGTGCTGCCAGAAGCACAGTATCAACCGGTGTTAACGTCTTCGCAATTGGCAATTTTACGGGAGGCAACCCTGGCGCTCCTGTCTCTATTTTCCGATCTGCGCTCACTGGAGTGGATCTTTTCTCCGTCCCGGTCTAATCCGACAGATTTCGACCTCGTGTGGACTCAGGGCGCTTCTGCTGCTGTGGTACATTTCGCAACGGATAACCCACTGAACACCACAGGGAACGATCGTTTACCCCCTTTACCGGACAAGTCCTTAAACCTGATTCAGGGGCAGGGGGTTTCTAAGGGAGTTCAGGTCGGGCGGGTTTATGGGGTAGAGAGCTTGAATACGGCAGTACAGAAGACAGCAAATAGGGAAGGGTGGAATAGGGAAGCGTGGAATAGGGAAATCTTTAATAGCAATGGATCTCAGGATCATTCCAATGATTCTTCTCCGCCCCCGATGATTCTGGTGGCGCAGCAATTAACCCCAGAGGTTTTTCCCTGGTTAACACGAGTGCAGGGGCTGGTGTTGGCGGAGGGGGGAATGACCAGTCACGGGGCTATTTTGGCGCGGGAGCTTGAAATTCCGGCGGTGGTTGGGGTAGGTCTGGAGAATTTGCACTATCTGCTCTCCCAATCTTGGATTCAGGTGGATGGCAATGAGGGACGGGTTGAAGTTTTGGCGACGGACACTGCGATCGAGTTTGATCAAGCATCTGGTCATATTTCTGGGGGGGGCTGGCCAGCAGTGGGTGCAGTGGAGAATGGGGGCAATTTATCCCAAGCGGGTTTATCCCCCGTTGTTTTACCCCACATTCCTACTCAAGTTCGCATTTTTGCAACGGTCAATCAAGTGGCGAGCTTAGGGGCCGTTCCAACTTACCCCGTGGAGGGGGTAGGGTTATTACGATCAGAGTGGTTTTGTTTAGATTTGTGGGATGGCCACCATCCCCATCGCTGGATTGCGGAGGGTCGCCAGGCAGAGTTACAGCAGCGGTTTTACGATCGCTTGCAACGGTGTATTGAAACGATTCATCCCCGATCGTTGTTCTATCGCAGTTTAGATTGTCGGGCGGCGGAGTTACAGTCTTTAGTGGGGCAGGAGGTGTTTCCTTGGACGGTAGGGGGAACGTTTGCCCATTGCCATGATCCCCGTGTGCTGGATTTAGAGTTTGAAGTGCTCCATCGTCTCGATCGGTGTGGCAGTCCTGTGCATCTGGTGTTGCCTATGGTGCGGACAGTGGAAGAGTTTATCTATTGCCGCGATCGATACCGACAGTTTTTAGAGGGGGCCCCCTTTTCAGCAGAGCCCCTCTCGCTTTGGGTGATGGTAGAAGTCCCCAGTTTGTTACTACAACTTCCGGCATTGGCAGAAGCAGGGGTGCAGGGATTGGTGATTGGCCCCGGTGATCTGGCCCATTCCTTACTCGGTCTCGATCGAGGTCGATCGGGAGACTTAGTTTTTGAGGTTTATCATCCCATCATCCATCAGGTGATTCTGAATTTATTACAGGAGGCCAAACAACTTCAACTGCCGACGATGTTGTGTTGCCACACGGAAACCCTGCCCCTCGCGTATTTAGCGGCCTATGTGCAGGCAGGGTTATGGGGCATTACAACAGAGGTTCCCCACCTACGGGACTGGTATTTGCAGTTGACTACCCAGCCAGTTTAAATAAGCTTCACTGCCTCCCCCTACAGGAATAACAAGGAATTCCGGGAGTTCATAGGAGTGTAGTTCCCTCAGACGAGCTTCGATCGCTGGTTTTAGGGCTAGGTTGGTTTTCAGGATCAGTTGCCATTCCCTATCCTGTTGGATTTGCCCCTGCCAATGATAAACAGACTGGACGGCAAAATAGTTGACACAGGCCGCCAACCGTTCTTCCACCAAGATTTGGGCTAGGGTTTGCGCCTCTTCCGGGGAACTGACGGTGGTTAAGAGGAGGGCGTAGGGGGTAGTGAATGGGGAGGGATTAGGGGGATTCAGGGGACTCATGACTTCTCCAGAGGGCATCGGCAACACGGCAAACCTGCACCATCTCCCGATCGTGAATTCTTAAAATGTCTGCCCCTTCGGCGATCGCTTTGCAGCAGGCGGCAGCAGTGCCCCAGACCCGTTGAGCCGGAATCGGTTCATTGAGAATCTGCCCAATAAAGCTCTTGCGGGATGGCCCCACTAAGAGGGGATAGCCTAAGGTTTTGAGATCGGCAAGGTGATGAAGCAATTGAAGATTGTGGTCAAAGGTTTTGGCGAAACCAATACCTGGATCTAAAATAATATGCTCTGGGGCAACTCCGGCAGCTTCTGCCCGCTGGGCTTGGGTTTTTAGGAAGGCTTTGACTTCGGCCACCACATCTTGGTAATCAGTGAGGGTCTGCATGGTGGCGGGGGTTCCCCGAATGTGCATGAGGATGATGGGAGCTTGATAGTGGGCAGCGATCGTTAAGATTTCGGGTTCATAGGTACCGCCGGAAATATCGTTGAGCCAGGTGGCCCCAGCGTTTAGGGCGGCTTGGGCAACGGCAGCACGGGTGGTATCAACGGAAATGGGAACCGTTAAGCCAGTGGCTCTGAGGGCTTGGATCACGGGGACGACCCGATCGAGTTCCTCTTCCAGGGAAATTTGCAGGGAGCCGGGGCGGGTGGATTGTCCCCCCACATCGAGGATATCGACCCCGCTGCTGACTAAAGCGTGGGCCTGCTCGATCGCAGTTTCGAGGGTATTAAACTGGCCCCCATCACTAAAACTATCGGGGGTAATGTTCAAAATCCCCATTACGGTAGTGCGATCGTTGCAAATGACGGAAGAAGCCATAGATTAATTATGAATTATCAATTATCAATTATTAATTATCAATTATTAATCCTGTATCGGCTCCACCGTTGCCAGGGTTTGAGCCATCAAAATTTTATGGACACCCCGATCGTCTTCTCCGGGTTTGGGGCGGCGCTGAATATAACTGCCATCACTTTGTAATTCCCAAGCTTGACGACGATCGTTTAAGAAAAGATCGAGTAAATCCTTCAGTTCCTGTTTCAAGGTAGGAGTATCGATAGGTACAACGGCCTCGATGCGTCGGCTCAGGTTTCGGTTCATCCAATCCGCACTACCAATATAGATTTCGTCCTCTCCATTATTGCCAAAGTAAAAAATACGAGAGTGTTCCAAAAAACGACCAATGACACTAATAATCCGAATGTTTTCACTAACACCTTTTAAGCCCGGACGCAGACAGCACATTCCCCGCACAATTAAATCAATTTGAACTCCCGCTTGAGATGCTTCATATAGTTTTTTGATAATCTGAGGATCGACTAAAGAATTCATTTTGGCAATAATACGACCGGGTTTATTGTCTAAGGCTAAATTACGCTCTCGTTCAATCATTTCTACCATTCGCGTTCTCAGGTTAATCGGAGCTACCAAAAGACGATCGAAGGATTGCTTGCGGGCATAGCCCGTGAGATAATTAAACAATTTAATAAGATCTCGACCGAGGCGACCATCACAACTAAATAGCCCTAGGTCTGTATAAAGTTTGGCGGTTTTGGGGTTGTAATTTCCAGTGCCAATATGAACATACAATCGAATTGTCTTCTCTTCTTTACGGACAATTAATGTCGTTTTAGTATGGGTTTTTAGCCCCACTAAACCATACACCACATGGACTCCCGCTTCTTCTAATTTTCGCGCCCAAGTAATATTATTTGCTTCATCAAACCGCGCTTTCAACTCCACCAAAGCTACCACCTGTTTACCATTTTCTGCCGCTTCAATCAACGCATTAACGATCGGAGAGTCGCCGGAGGTGCGGTAGAGGGTCATTTTAATAGCTTGAACCTGGGGATCGTGGGCGGCCTGGGTGACAAACCGCTGTACCGTTGCAGAGAAGGAATGGTAGGGATGATGTACCAACACATCGCCCCGCCGAATAGCCGCTAAAATATCCTTACCATTTCGCCAGGTTTCTGGATCCGCATCGGTGGGCTCAGTGAAGACATTCATCGCCGGAGGAACCACCGAAGACCAGCGTTGATCCTTGAGATGGGGTAGGGGAAGACCAGTGATACTAAATAAATCCTTCAGGTTTAAAATTCCCGCCAGACTATAGACATCTTGGGGTTCAACTTCCAATTCCTGCAAGAGCCGATCGCGCATCTCTATTGACATATTATTTAACACCTCTAAACGAACCACGGAGCCGCCTTTGCGTTGTTTTCGTAGTTCCTGCTCGATCGCTAATAAAAGATCATCTGCCTCATCTTCTTCTACGGACAAATCCGCATTACGAGTAACCCGAAATGGATGACATTCTAAAATCTCCATTCCCGGAAACAAAGCCGATAAGTTATTTGCAATAATTTGCTCTAGGGGTACCCCAATCCAGACCGCATTTTTAAACTCTCCCTTATGCTCTAAGGGTAGGGAAACAAAACGGGGATCAAAATCGACTTTAACTCGCGCAAATAGTTCTTTTTTATTATCATCATTGCGGAGCACAATGCCTAAATTTAAGCTTTGGTTAGAAATAAAAGGAAAAGGATGTCCTGGATCCACCGCCAGGGGGGTTAAAACAGGAAAAACCTGCTCTTCAAAGTAATGATGATAATAGTTTTTTTGTTTATCATCTAAGTCCTGATAACTGAGAATATAAATTCCTTCTTTCTTGAGTTCTGGCACCAAGATCTGTTCAAAACACTGATGCTGTTCCTGCACCATGGGATCTAAAATGGCGTGAATATCGCGCAGTTGGTCACTGGGGGTTCGGCCATCGGGGGTTAAGGTTTCTAGGTTGGCTTCCACCTGCTGCTTTAAGCCCGCAACCCGAACCATAAAAAACTCATCTAGGTTAGAGCTAAAAATCGCCAGAAATTTTAAACGCTCTAGGAGGAGAGTCCGATCGTCCTGAGCTTCCCAGAGCACTCGGCGATTAAATTCTAGCCAACTTAACTCTCGGTTAAAGTAATATTGTGATTCACCCAACTCAATGGAGTTGGACACTGCTTTAGGTTTAGGCATACTATGTTGAATAGTTTTGAGTTTTGAGTTTTGAATTTTTTAATAACTTTGCACAATATCCATTTATTAAAGATATTTTTGAACGACAACCCATCCACTCCAAGAAACCAATGCCAGGGCAAAAAATAGACCACCATTGATAAAAACATGAAGGGTACGGGCAAACTCATTCCCGTTAATCATTTGCCAAGCAGTGGTAGCCGAAGCTAACACTAAACCTACCACCAGCAACCCTAGGGGAAGGTGAATGGAATGCCCCAAGTTACCATAATGCCCCACGGTTCCCACTAAGCCAATCAGCAACAGCAACAGAACCAGGAGCAGCATTGTAACCCCTGACAGACGATGTAGCAGGCTGAGCCCCCCTAAAATGAAAACAGGAGAGCTAGAAACGGAGTCAGGACACAGCGATCGTCTAGTCCGAGCAATGTACCACCCCGTAACGGCTTGAATCCCATAGCTTAGAAGGGTCAAGCCCATCGACCACGCCGCAATACGCCACAACCAGAGGAAGGAGGGAAGATTCACCGCAATACCTTTTAAGCAGGAGCACCGAAATCGACAGCAACAGCAGTCTACCGTGATTTAGGGAGAATAAGGTTAGGCTTTGGTAAAGTTTTGAGTTTGTGAAGGGGTCGGCATTGAAGCATTAAACAGAAGTTTCTTCTGCACTCAACCGATCGATTAGGGCTTCAACCCGCACCTTAATTTCATCCCGTACACGGGGAAAAATATCTGGCTGTTCAGCCGGATCATCCAACTGCCAATCTTCAAAATACGATCGATTGAGCCATTCTGCGGGCAAGCTAACCCCACAACCACACAGGGAAATCACCACATCAAACGCTGTGGGCTCAAATTCACTCAGGGCATTAGAGGTTTGATCGCTAATGTCAATCCCCACCTCCTGCATCACAACGATCGCTTCCGGTCTGACGCTACTCGCCTCTAAGCCTGAACTGGTAACCAGAATTTTTCCCTGGCCTAAGGTCTTAGCAAATCCTTCCGCCATTTGCGATCGGGCGGAGTTCTTTTTGCAGACAAACATGACTTTTTTCATAGGGGTTAGGGAGTAGAGAGGAGTTTTGAGTTTTGAATGATGAGTTTTGAGTTAGGGAGGATTGGTTGGGAATGTTAACTGGATTCTTGTGCTTTGCGCTCACTGTGGCGATCGGTGAGATAGTCCACCTTATCCCGTAGCAGTAGGGTGAATTTATAGAGTTCTTCCATCACATCCACCACCCGATCGCGGTAGGGGGAATCCTTCATAGTGCCGTCTTCGTATAAAAATAGAATGCGGGGGGGGATGCTCAAAGGTTGGCGTTGCCATTGTTATTAATACCCCAAATCAACGTTAATACAGCGGGGATCAGGCAGGGTGGCTTTTTCCGGTTCTCGTGGAAACCAAAAGGCTGTTTTTTTACACACTTCTACTAAAAGCAGCATGACGGGAACTTCGATCAGTACGCCCACAACGGTGGCTAGGGCGGCTCCAGAGTTGAGTCCGAACAGGGTGACGGCGGTGGCGATCGCTACTTCAAAGTGATTACTTGCTCCAATGAGGGCGGCGGGTGCTGCGTCTTCATAAAATAAATTCATTTTCTGCGCCGCTACATAGGTGATCAGAAAAATAAAGTTGGTCTGAAGGAATAGAGGGATTGCAATCAGTAAAATATGGAAGGGATTTTGGACAATCAGATCCCCCTTAAAGGCAAATAAAAGAATGAGGGTAATGAGTAAGGCGGCGACGGCGATGGGGCTGAGGTATTTGAGAAAAACGGTGTTGAACCACTCCCGGCCTTTATGTCGCAAAATCCACGATCGGGAGAGGATTCCGGCTAAGAGGGGCAGCCCCACGTAAATGAGCACGGACAAGACGATCGTTTCCCAGGGAACGGTGAGGTTATTGGCGGCGAGTAACCAACGCCCTAAGGGGGCATAGAAAAAGAGCATGGCCAGGGAGTTAATGGCCACCATCACTAAGGTGTGACCTTGGTTACTGAAGGAGAGATACCCCCACATCAAGACCATGGCGGTGCAGGGGGCAATCCCTAGTAAAATGCAGCCCGCAATGTAAGAGTCTGCGAGGGCAACCTCTGCACCCCGCATCAATTCAGTCCCTGTTATTAACGATCGGAAGAGACCACCCAGAAAAAACTGGGCAAGGGCCACCATCGTAAAGGGTTTAATCAACCAGTTCACCACCAGGGTGAGCATGACCGGTTTGGGGGTTTGTACGGCCCGTTTAGCTTGGGAAAAGTCGATCTTCACCATGATCGGATACATCATGAAGAAGAGGCAGATGGCAATGGGGATAGAAACTTGATAAATACTGAAGGCATCTAAGGCCACCGCTACCCCCGGAAACGATCGCCCTAGGAGGATGCCCGCCATGATGCACAGAATGACCCAGACGGTCAGATAGCGTTCAAAAAAACTGAGTTGTCCTCCAGCTTGTGCAGCCTTCGAGTGACGTTCTGCCCGATCTACCTTGGATGACATGGCTTGCTACTCCTCACAGGGCTATCCTGGATGCTTGAGTTCGATCGCTTTTCCATTATCATTTCAAGATTAGTTGATTTGTCAAGTCACAAAAAACCATTTTTAGAGGATTTAGAGGGATAATGGACTAGATATATCAATCAAAATTGTTATGAGTCCTGAGGTGGACAAATCCGGGCAGGCAGTGTACGGCTGTAGCAACGAAACTCAGCCAAATACTCCTCCAGTTCCACCAGTCCTGCCAAATGCAAGCGGTAGTAGATCCAGCGGCCTTCTTGGCGCGATCGGACTAGATCGGCATTTTTCAAAATTTTCAGATGAAAAGAGAGTTTAGACTGGGTGACGTTTAAACGATCGCAGAGGTCGCACACACACATTTCTTGCTCTTTGAGGAGTTCAAGAACCTGCACCCGGATGGGCTCTGAAAGGGCTTTGAATACGGTTGCGATGGACATAGGTGCGATGGACATAGGGGATGCTCCGACCGATGCTTGGAATATTCTGAAATGCTGAAATTCAATCTACCGTGAGGACGATCGTGCCACTCTTCTCTCTTTCAACGGTTTTGGAAAACCAGGATCCTACAACCGATCGAAATCAATAATTTGTCCTTGCAATTCCGCTGGAGGTTCTTGTAACCCACTAGCTTCTAAAATCGATTCTAAAGCAGTCTGATCTTGGCTGAGGAGGAAGCGCAGGGCGGCATTCAAGCGGCGATCGTTCCGACCACGGTCAACTTGGGCGCGGGCCTGTAAATTCTGATCTTGAGGCATGAGTTGAGGGGGTAGCAGGGCGATCGTCTGCTCTAGGGGGAGGAGGGCGATCGGGGCTAGAGTTTCACTGGGTAATAAGGTCAGTAACCAACTGAGGTTTTGTGCGGTATTCCCTAAGGGTGCGTTGATGTTGGGGGCTAAGGAGAGTTGCATCACGCTATTGAGGGTGGGTACGTCCGTCAGCAGTTGCTCAGACTGGGCATTGAAAATCAGCAGGGATAGCTGAGTGGGAATCAGACGATCGGGGAGGGTGGGAACTTCTGCGCCAGTGGTTAAGAGGGCTTGAGGTGAGGTGGGGATAGGTTCGGCGGTGGCCAGGGGCTCTGGTGCGACGGGGCGGCGGGCTTCGAGGGTTCCCGTGGTTACCCCAGGTTGCAGGGTCGGATCCATTAAGGTTTCTAGGAGCAGACTGATCTGTTGTGGCCGGTTACGATCGCCAGGGGTGGGAACGATCGCAATGGCTTGCTCCAGAATGCGATCGAGGCTGGGAACTTCTGTGATCAGTTGCTCTGGCGGAACATCTAAAATCGTCAGAGAGAGGGTAGTGGGAATGAGGGCGTTGGGTAGACGATCGAGGGGATTGATCAGAGTATCTTGAAGGAAGGAGGGGAGAAAAGCTTGGGGGGCAGGGGGAATAGGCTCTGCGGTGGCGAAGGGTTCGCGGGTAATGTCATCGGTGATCCGTTGGGCTTCTAAGTCGGGAGCCTTTGGAGTGTTCTCCTCAACCTGGGCCACGGGTTCCGGTAGGGGTTCCGTAGACAGGACTGGGGCGGGTACGCTGTCTGGGGGAATGACTTCGGTGGTGCTGGCCAATGGTTCTTCTAGAGGACTTTCGACGGGGACTTCCGGTTGGCTAGCAGTTTCGGTAGTTTCAGCCGCTTCAGCGGTTTCTAAAATCGGCAGCACTTGATCCAGTAAGTCCTGGGTGGGGTCTGCGAGGCGGGCGGACAGTTGGGTAAAGCTGTTTTGACTGCCACTGAGGGTTAGGGCAATGGGTTGACCTGCGATCGGCTCTTGACCGAGGGATCGGGCCACCAACTGATTGTTCTTAACTCCCTGTTGCAGTAAATAAGCACGGGCAATTTGAAGCTGTTGCATTTCCACACTGTCTCGCTGGAGGGCGGCTAAGGGGCCTAAGTGAGCTTGCAGATCCACCTGCATATCCGGGTACTCCGTCAGCAAGGTGGCCAAGCTGTCTAGAACAATCATACTGTCGGGAGTGAGGGCTGTCCCATCGCCACTAAAGCGCACAGCCTGGGCAAGGTTGAGTTGAACTTCACGGCTGGGAGCGACTGCCTGAAGGGTGCCATCGTCCACTTTGGCTCGGATGATGCGGTTGGGTTGATCCGGTGCGGGGAGGGGCCGTTGCAGTCCAAAACCTTCAAAGAGGCGATCGAGTTTGACGGTAACGCCACCGTAGATGCCGCCGTCGGAGCGACTGCCACTGAAGTCCCGATCGCTGTTGATACTGCCGAAACTGTAGCCAACGGCAAGGCGGATATTGGGGGTGAGGTGATAGCCCACCTCGGTCAAAAAGCCCATTTCACTGTAGTTTGCGGTGGGTTGCCCAATCCAACGGGCTTCTCCCACCACATCAA
>Ga0129333_10002236_pt1 | contig 17928 bp, 6 predicted proteins | sample CPB6_08_DNA_FD_94474 | JGI IMG/M metagenome (GOLD analysis project Ga0129333, IMG submission 94474) | Freshwater to marine salinity gradient microbial communities from Chesapeake Bay, USA - CPBay_Sum_0.6_0.8_DNA | ecosystem: Environmental > Aquatic > Marine > Coastal | place: USA: Chesapeake Bay...
AAGTGAAAAAGGCCAATGGGTTATGGCGCATGCCTTAGAATCACCTATTTGGCAAAGACAAATAGACCATACAACTTTTGGTTATCGTTATAAAGTAGCCGCTCGCTTAACCGAGCAGGATATCACTTACTTTCTACTACGCTGGAAGTAATAAAATAAAATTTTTCAAAGTATATATGTTTAGCATGGAGGAACTGGCAAATAAGCACTTACAGTATTGGTCAGTCCACGCAAACTACGACCGCATCCAACAGGAATTGTAGCAGCAAATTTTGCGTCAACAGTGATATATTGATTCGCTGTCAGCGGCATATTTCCGGTCTTGGGAAAAAGTTGCACAGGCGTTTGAACTCCATTGATTATTTCATATGACTTGATAAAAGATTTATCATCAGGAGGACTAGCTGGTCCAATTTGTCCCATTCTTATTGTGAATTTTGCAGGTGCTGCTGCGTAAAAAACAACCTCCCACACGCGATCTTGATTGGATTTAGTAATCCCTTCGGCAAAATCGCTGACTCCTTCCCACCGAACTATGAAAGTTTGGCCACCATCAGTTGAACCCGCATATAAATCAAACATACCAGAATCAGTAGTGTTAATAAAGATACTTGGGATAGGTGGATTGGTTAAACTAGGTGGGTATCCATTACCGCTATAATCAACACCAGCAACACCTAAACTTATGAAACTGTTGGTACCTACAATGATATTGGTGCCTTGAGCAAAGGTTGTAGGCGATGTGGGAAATTTAATAGGGAATGGTAAGCTGACATTATGTATACTGTCGTCGCCATCTATTAATGGGGTGTTTGTTGTACTATAACTACGAATTACTGCTAAACCATTGGTACCATTCATAACCGAAGCACCACTATCTACAATATTGTATGGAATTCCTGCCCACGATGCATTGATAGTATATGTTGTACCACTTCCTGTAATACTGTTTACTTGCAATTGTCCTGCAAAAAAAGCCGCAGTTACAGCAGCATTATCGAGAGTAACAGGCTGATCCCATGTCAATGTAAACACATTTGTTGCATTAATATTAATACAGGCAGGTCCAGTCAATGTAGGCACCGGCGGCAACGGATTATTAGAAGTATCTGCTATGTCATATAAAGGAGAAACAAAAAATGAACAAACTCCATTAAAAGAAGCAAAAAGCGGAGCTAATACCCAATGAATTTGGAATGATTCAACCCCTTCTGTCAACGAATCTGCTGTGATAGTAAATGTACCAGTTTCGGTTTTTGTGCCAACTATAGTAGTTGCATATTTTTCTATCGGTGGTGTAAAGTCTGCTGCATCTGTGGAAACATTTTCTATTCTATACTGATATCCCCTCACAACTGTATCAGTGATATCAAAAGTTATGCTAAATGTTGCATCAGTAGTTGAACCTTCGTTCAATGCCGAAGGTGATACTACCAAATTGGTTATTACAGGCGGCGAAGTATCTGTGATATTTATTATTGCACTTACTAAATTTTCGCCAGCTGTGATTTTGAATGTTGCGCCCATATCGATATTTATGGCTGTATTTTACTCATTATTTTTCTATGTGAATGCAGCACCAACAGTGGTGACAGGCACATTGGGCATCTTACGCCCGCGTAAATTGGCATCTTCTGTGCCAACTAATTTAATTTTATCTGTACCTTCGATCCAATGACCAGCCAAAGCGCCTACTCGTCCTCCACAACAAAAACGGGGTAAATCTTCATTTTGGCTTGGCGGACTGGAATCGCCGTTTTGTCCCCATACACCGCCGCGGCCACCAGGAGCACCAAAGCTGCCAGGACCACCTCCACCGCCCGGTGCAGAAAAACTTCCCGCTGCACCACCATGACCAGGATACCAACCAGCTCCGCCGCCCGGACCACCTGCACCACCTTGAGCGAGACCCCCTTGTCCACCGCCACCACCACCACCACCGCCGGGTCGACCTCGACGCCCACCACCACGGCCACCTGCACCGCCACCGCCACCGCCAGCTATAATATGGTTGTTGGTTATGTATATACTTTGTCCTACTGATGTAACTCTTATAGCTGTTCCACCGGGAGTACCAGAATTACCGTCTTCGGCAGTACTAGTAGAGTAATATGCATCACCAGTACCACCATTGCCACCTTTGCCGATTATAAAACCATTATTAATTATGTGTAAACCAAATGGATACACTCCTTCTATCAACAAAGCAGCACCTGTGCTGCTTGACCCAGATATTGTTATAGTAGGATCAATTACCACAATTAACTTGCCCTGACCTGGCCAACCCTGATTGATTGCCCACAATCTTAAATTAAGATCAGTGACATGATTACTTATATGTAAGGTAGTAGCAGGCGGCAAAGTAGTGGTAGTAGTGGTAGCAATGGTTCCACCAGACAATACATTACATCTAGGATATGGTGCAAAATGTATGACTGGATAACTTTTGTCATCATTAAAATCACCTGTTGACATAACAAAATAACCATATTTTGCTGCATTAGCTAATTTTGGAATTAATCTAGCACCTATCAATCTTGTACTTTCCCAAACCAAATATCCATCAGGATCATATACAGCAGCAGCCGCTGTCATTGGCCCGCCACCATTAACGACTCGCCATGAGAATTGTATAAATTGTGGCTTAGTATTATTGAATGTGACTTTGCTAGGCACGCCAGAGTTGCCAATCTTTTGCGAGAAAGTAATACCCATCGATTGGCTAACACCGTTGATATAAATTTCGCTTTGGTCATCACTTCTCATATAAAAAGTATAAGTTCCTATCTTATATAAAATAATGACTTGATTATAGTAAAACTCATTATATAAGACTCGAACTTGATTACTTGTACCTTCTATAATCTCTAGAGCTGCTGGATCCGGTGTAATTCCAAAATTTCGAAGATGTGTTACTCCTTCGGGGCCAGCTGCACTAATCAGTAACGGAAAATTGTATTCCGCTCCATTATAAGTTACACCAATATCCTCAATGTCACTTATTACATATGATACCGGCCAACCATTGTGGTACTTGGTCCATAATTCTATGTCAAACTCAACTCCTTGTGGTATATTGAATACTTTGGGATTTCCTGTGCCTGTGATATAATCTCCGGTAAGACGATTTTTTATTTTTATCTCATATACCGGCACATACTGAGGAGCCGGTATAGTTGTTTCTATAGGTATTAAATCATTGCTACCGCATTGCCCTGCCGTTCTAGTTACTACAGTGCTATGACTGAAATACTGAGATTCATCTTGTAGGATTTGTGTATGACCGATATAATGACTTATGTTGGCCGTAGTACTGGTATGATTAATCCAATCTGTTTCAAACTCATAAACATTATTTTTAGTAATAGTGGCAAATTCTTCAAACATAGCACTGAGATTTTCGAACTCGCTGCTGATTTCCAAAGTTGGCATTAATCTCGCGCCCTTGACTCCGCTGAATATCCAAGACAATCTTGTATTTGTCGGTGTAATGTTATCAGGATCTCTTACAGTCCAACTGCTTGCCAGTGTCTCTCCTCTCCATGCCCCGAAGTCAGTTTGCAAGATAGTTCGTAATGTAGTCGTGATGTTTAAAGCATCAAAAGAAAATAATATTACAAAACTTCCGGGCGATAAAGCGTTTAACCATGCCTCTAAAGCAGTCTGCGCTGCGGTATTATCGTTCCAAGTATCAAAATTAGTAAAATTAACACCTTGTGCAGAACTCCATGCATTTATGCCGCGACCGATGCCTGAGTAAGGAAAAACGCCATGAATCTTGAGCTCGACTTTGGACAAATCCCCAGGAGGCATATTGTAGTTGGAACTTGTAACTAGATGCTGACCAAAACTAGGATGTGTTTTTATGAAATTATTTCTTGAATTTACTTTGGTTTTGAATTCATTGTAACCAAATTCATAAAGTTTTAGACTGGCTATTCCGGTGTCCATAAAATCCCAATATGGAGCGAAATGTCTAACTGGGTCTTTTACTCCCCAATTGTTTGTTACTCTAAATTGAGTGCCCATGTACGAATCTATACTAATAGTACTGTATTGGTCTACAACAGGATTAGAAAAATCGGGGCCCATGTCAAGACTGTCTAGTCCATACCATTTCCATTTATATTTGATAGAATTATGAGGTGGTAACCCTGTTAAATTTAGATTAAATCTTGATTCAGGCACACCACCGTGCGGCTTGACAATTTGCGGAGTGAGGCTGGTGTTGAGGTTGCCGACATCATTGCGACTCCAATTTGCCAGCTGACCGGTGACATCATGGTTTTCGCTATAGCCGTTACCGCCCGTACAATCTAATGTAAATGATCTAATGATGGTTAAATTTTTTAGGTTATAATCTAATATTTTAATGTAGTAAGTACCTTCGGCATCTACTAGATATTCTTTATTATTCAAAAAAGGCCCAACAGGACCATTCATGGCATCTTGTAGCGTAGGATGAGGATATAGACTAATCTCATACCTACCGGTGCCACTGGTAATTTCTGTCACTGTTAAAATTCCATAAGGCCGACGACCGCAACAAGTAGCGAGAGTAGTTTTTAATTCTAAATTAAAAGCCGATTTAAATAAAAACCCACACCCTTCTCTACGCGGATAAGATGTTATACCATTGGCAGTACTACCCTTAAACATGTCTGTACCGCGCACTTCATCTTTGTAATATTTGATGGCGTGTCTTTCTAATATATAACTATTACCAGCAAATGCTATTCCTGCATGTAAAGCTGCGGCGTATATATCAGAATCAGCACTATAGGGACTACCATCTCCGCCACCATAAACAATACCAGTGGAAACTTGGTCTAGGTTGTAAAAAAATATTGGATCTGTGATACAAGTATAATATTCTTCTTCATTTAAATCAACAATGGGATTTTCTAAAGTACTAACTACTTTAGTATAATAACTCGATTGATTTTGCGTAACTACATAACCTGCAAGAGTAGGGTTTGTAAAAGTTTCTTGTAAAGGAATATCGTTAGTGAATTCATCAACACTAATAACGCGACTGTTAGCTACGATTTCCCCTTGCGGGCCGCCTTTTCTTAACCTTACAATAAATTTTCTTGTGTCTTTAGTCATTTTTACATTTTACCAAGGGGGATAGTCAACAGGTGTAACATCGTCAACTACACTATAGGCTAGAGTTCTAGTATTACTTGTACCAGCGAACCTAAAAGTTGCAGTCACTCTACCCGATATTACGGTAAGCGGAAACGAATCAGTAGCCTCACCACTAGCATCTAAAGTCTTATTGTATGTGCTAGACGAAACACTGATAGTATAAGTTGTATTAGGAAGGCCCCCCACTACTCTATAACGGAGGTTTAGTGAACTGGCATAAACATTATTTGATTGGCCAGGAGCTAATGATACAACTTCAGATCTTGTGGTACTTGTATCCTCTATAGTAATATCGTCTGATAGATAAAATGCTTCATCTACATTTTGAGTCTTGCTCAAAGCAATTTTGAAGTTTTCCGGCCCTTCAGTTAAAAAATCGGCTTTAATTTCTAGTACAATCGTTACTTGTTTCTTTTGATTGGCCACCGTATCAAAATTGCCTGTGGAAGGGCCAACAAAGTCTAGAGCATCTAATCCGCCCGAGCTAGGTTTCGCAAACCAATATATTGTTTTACTTTCAGAATCATAACAGTCGAAAGACATACTAAATCGTTGAGAAGGACTGCCAGAAGTTACATTCAACTCCATCACCTTTGTCAATGGACTTGCATATGTTAATGTCTGAACATCTGCCGGCCCACCACCTCTAGTTTGCCACCCTATACCACAACAACGAGCATTCTTGGCTTTACCACTTGTTTGTATTCCAAAGCCATAGCCACCAAAAAGTGACTGGGCTGTACTATGTAGATCATCAGCTACAAGCATGGCATCAAATGTAACCCATAACATTCTAAATCCAATGGGAATAGCTGTCATCCAGTCTTTAATTCTTTCACTATTTGAGCCATAGTCTCCATACAAATCAGCTGCTATAGAAGAATGTATACCACCATTGGCTGGATCAACTGCAATACCTTTAAAGCTTCTAGTGTAACCACCTGTTTCAGGACCTAAGTCAACACCGTTTCGTTTAATATATCTAGAGTTAGAGTCTGTTGTCTGATTAAAATGACTGCTACCTAACTCAAACACAAGTTTTTGTATTTTAGATCCCTCATTTACACTTCTATTAGTTATCGAAATATTGGTAATTGAAGGTGCTTGTCCGATTTGATCTTTTACTTCAAACAAATCTAAAGATGCAAATAATCTAGCGGGATCATTAAAAAACGCAGCATAATTACTTGTAGGTGCAGCAGAAATAGGAAATACATATCCTCTACCTACTGCATAACCAACATCTATTATATTATCTGCCACTGCTCTTAAATTTGCCGTAAACCGTGGCTGTATAGTAAAGTCGGGTTGGTCAATGACTTCTGGCACAGTGACTGGCGTATAATCATAATAAAAGTTAAAATCACCAGGGTAATTTGGATTAGTATTGGTAGATTCAACAGTTTGAAAATCCGCTGCGGTAAAAACATCGGGATTTTGATTAGGTTGATCTAATATACTAATCACCCATCTAACAGGTGTTTCATTGAGATCTATAATTTCATAAATGTTTAGGGGTCTCGATGTACTAACTGTGAATTTGGGAGTAAACTGTAATGAGCTACGACCGGGTGTATTATTATCAGATTCTTGTACGAACCCCTGTTCAAATTTGTCTACAGTAAGGGTGTAAGTGTATGGCGCTGTATTGTAAATATATCTAATAAAAATTGACTCGGGTCTATGTATCAAAGTTAAAGCATTATAATTATAAAGTTCCAGCGTGAATGGAAGAGCCGCATATTTCGCGAAGTTTGTATTTGCAAATACATTACTTCTTATCTCTAATCTCAATGTCTGTACAGGTGATTGTGCTCTAAAAACAAGATATAAGGTATTTTTTTCATTCCATACAACTTGATCGGCAAAAACATGATTAGGTTTTTCTGCTTCGCTACCATCAATGTAACCTTCACTGAATCCGTTTAAAAAAGCATCTCTTGATCGCACAAACATTTGAAAAATGTCTTTTGGGTGTATTCCTTCTATAGTAGATTTAATGGCTATAGAATAATAATCACCGGTGGTTAAAGTAGATACCTTAAAATCATAAAAATCACCTTGTTTCAAGTAACTCAATGCACCTTCAATTTTATATGTTCTAGGCTTGGTTGTAGTGGTAGAAGTAGTGCTTGTGGTCGATGTAGTTATGATTGGAGCTTCGGTTGTGGTTGTGACCACAGTTAATTGCTTGATAAAATTAGCCACCCGATCCAGTGTATTAATACGACCTTGAAGGATTAAATCTCTAAACGCATTGCTAGATATCGGGCCTGCAGGACTGTCAGTTATAGTTATAACTTGACTATTGGCCACTATTGGACCGTTGGCTCCTTGTCGTCTCAATCTGACAACAAATTGTCTAGCCATATCTATGCCACCAAAATCCTACAGGTAATAGACCTTGCTAATATACTACTGGTCAGCGACCCATCAGTGATTATAATTTGAAAACTTTGGTTAGCTACCACAGTGTTTGTTGGGATAGTAACCGTACCTGAACTGGCATTGATTGGCAAGTTACCGCTTTGACCTAGATCTGTAGCGTTGAATCCTAACCCACCATATGAAGTTTGAGTGTTTGGATAGACAATAAACCAGCTTCTTGTGCTGCCAACTGTGTTTAACGGTGCTGTCCAATTAAATATAAAAGAAGTACCACCCACTCTTATATTATCTATTGCAGGAATAATGCTCCAATTTCCGCCAGCCTGCGTAGTTGTAGAAGTGGTTGTACTAGTAGTACTAGTGGTTGTTGTAGTAGTTCCACCACCACCATAAGTAGTAGTTGTGGTTGTTTCTGCTGGGAAAGTTCCGCTTTTGTCAACTCTAATGTTGTCTAACCAAAGATAAGAACCTACTTGACTGCCACCAGTACCATCATAACTACCGTGAACAATGATGAACTTGTAGTAACCAATTTCTTCATTTCTCAGCACTGGACGGCTCACAGTTTGCCAACCACCGCTGCTGGCTCCTATGGTATCTAATAATGTTATGGTTAAACCATTTTGAATATTTAAGGCATAAATGAACACCGCATAATTATCACCGCCTACTAAATCTTTTTCGGCTCGCCATTCAAAATAAAACCTATCCCCGAAATTGACATCTAAAGTATTCTTTGATACCATGTATGGACCGCGTAAAATACCATAATTGTTGGGATTATTGACCGCTACAGGACCAGCAAACACAGCTTTGTTGCGTAAACGCAAAATAAAATTACCAGTACCACCCGGACTAGCTAACCCAGTGTTGGCAGGTAAACTGGTATCAATTAATGCATATTCGAACAGGGGATTGTTGACAATACTTAGATCAAACGCAATATTATCTCCCGGGCTTATCATTGGTGCCGGTACTGCTGGTGTTAATGTTGCTACTGTGTTTGGAGTTGGGAAATCTTCTAATATGCTGGCTCCATTCAACCTAATATTTTGTTTATAAATAACCCAACCTGGTATGTCTACCCTAGTTGTAGTTTCACTGACAAAGTTAGTGTTTTCAAAATTACCGTTAGTGAACCCAATGGGATTATATATAGCACCAAAAAAGTTACTTAATGCGATTCTACCACGCCTCGGAATAGGAGTCTCAACTCCTTCAGGATATCCTATGGTATCAATGGGAACTATGCCGCCACCAGCATAATACATACTAATTTTATATGGACCCGAGCAACCAGAAATATCTACCATTTCGTAACCTCAATATAATATTTATTAGATAAAATTCCGTTAATTTACATCAGTTGACGGGAATCTTCTGCTTACACCTGGCCAAACTATTCGTACACCCCCCACTGCTCCTGTACCCCCAAGTCTACCACCCGCTTCTGCTCCACCGCCATTGTAGTCTGCACCGCCACCGCCACCGCCCGGCCATCCACCGTCCCCACTCTGTGTTACCCCACCTGAAAATTGTGCAGCTCCGGCACCGGATGACCCAGAATCTCCATCTGAACCACCTCCACCTCCTGGAACACTATTAAAACCAAACAAACTGTTTCTCCAATCTACTCCACCGACACCGTTGGCACCTAACCCAAAGAGTCCTGTTCCACCACCACCAGCACCAGTTCCTAGTCCATGGGAACTTCCCCCGCCCCCGCCGCCCGCAGTACTGGCTTGACCGCTGACAGGGTCAGACCCTGGTGCCGCACTGGCGTTGATATAACATCCTGCACCACCATTGCCATCATAGCCACCGGCACCACCACCTCCGCCACCAACATCTTGTGATGTTATACCACCGCGTCCACCATTACCGCCTCCGTCACCACCAGAGAATGTGCCACCTAAACTAAATGATTGGCCGGGATTTACTGTATTTGGGCTGGCACCAGATCTACCGCCCATCATACCACCTTGTGCAATCACTCCAAAAGCCGAACTAGCCCCGCCATTACTGGCCCAAAAACCATTAGCGGTATCTACCACACTGATACCACCGTCCCCAACTTCTATAGTATAAAATACTCCCGGAGTTACTGGTACATCATTTTTATAAGCAAGACCACCACCACCGCCGCCATGACCGCCCAATCCATTCATGCCGTCACTGGCTGCACCACCACCTCCTCCACCTACTAACACTACACTAATAGTGTTAACGCCAACAGGGCACTCCCATTGAAAAGTACCAGCTGTATTGAACAAGGCTTCCCCACGAAGTAATGTAGTGGTGCTAGTGGTGCTACTGGTAGTACTAGTTGTTGATGTTGTAGTCGATGTAGTAGTTGATGTAGTGGTAGATGTTGAAGTAGTTGATGTAGAAGTTGTCGTGGTTGATGTAGTTGTACTAGATGTAGTGGTACCTGAATAAGGAGCCGCACTTGTTGTTGTGCTGGTTGTGCTGGTTGTGCTGGTTGTAGTAGATGTTGGTAAAGGCGGCTGAGTAGTTGTACTAGTTGAAGTCGTGCTGGATGTTGTACTTGTAATTTGTATTACAAGAAAATTCAATTCTTGTGTTGCAGCTACAGCTAAACTGCCAAGCCTTAATTCTAAAGTGATTGTGCCAATATTTTTTGTTTCAAAACTGGTGGTTGCACGATACCTAGTACCTCCCGGTGTTGTTGGTGTAGAGTTAGTATATAAAGGCCCTTGGGTTAGAGGCACAGTATTGTTAGTTACACAAGCTACATAGAACAAGGCATTTGGCTCGTCACCTTCTATGGTAACAGTAATTACTTCACCTACAACATAAATATCTTCACTTCTTTCATGTGTCATAACCCAACCAAATAACCCCACGGTGGTGGTTGTGGTTGTAGTAGGACCAATAGTAGTTGTGGAAGAAGTAGAACTTGTTGATGTACTACTAGTAGATGTGGTCGTTGAAGTAGATGTTGTAGATGTGCTAGTTGAACTAGTAGTTGTAGAACTTGTAGTAGTACTGGTCGAACTTGTAGTAGTTGATGTGGTTGTTGATGATGTAGTGGTTGAAGTAGTTGTAGATGTAGTTGTAGATGTAGTAGTAGTGGTGCTGGTAGTTGGAGTTAACTGAATATTAATTGTACTTAATTTTTGTTCGCTCACTCCTACACCATTTCTAGATGTAATAACTGGATAATTACGAATGCCACCATGTAGGTCTAAATTTTCAAAAGGTTCATAACCCAAATTTAAAACAGTGATAATTTGAGAGTTGGCAACAATGCGTCCAAGAGGACCACCCTGTCTTACTCGTACTATGAATTGCTTGGCACCGGGATTATACTCACCCAAACTAATGTTTGCCATGGTATTCATGGTCTGTGCTCGATAAGTAAATGCGGAATCTATAGTGTCGAATACTTTACTGTTTAAAAAATCATTGCTGTTAACTGCACTATTGCCAAAACCGCGAACAGTAATGGCTTGACTATTGGCTAGAATAGGCCCAGTGGGTCCACCTTGTCGTAGTCTTGCTACAAACTTTTTATCATCTATTGGTGAAAAATAATTGGCGGTATCTGCCAATCCGCACGGTAATACACCAAATGATCTTGTAAACAGATAGGGCCCGATCCCGCCAGTTGCAGTCAATACTGCGTAATAATAATCCCCTACTCGACCCGGTGGCAAAACATTTCCTACAATGGCTATACCAGCCAATCTTGGATCACTTGATATAGTGGTGATGGTTTCATTTGCTTCAAAAATTCTGAGGGTATACTCTTGTGTATAACTTTGTCCTTGACTGTCTAATGCAGTTAAGTTAAACCTAAACACACCGGGGCAGGTTGCTATCCCAGAAATGGTTAGACCCCAACTAGCAGATCGTGTAGTGGTGCTGGTAGAAGAACTTGTGCTAGATGTCGATGATGTTGATGTTGAACTGGTACTAGTTGAAGTAGAACTTGTTGAAGTTGTGCTTGTAGTTGACGAAGAAGTGCTAGTACTTGTAGTTGAGCTAGTAGGTCCTCTAGTAGTACTGGTTGTACTTGAAGTAGAACTTGTGCTGGTGGAAGTAGTGCTAGTGGTAGTAGAAGTAGTACTAGAAGTTCCTGGCCCTGCTGTGGTAGTGCTAGTGGTAGTAGAAGTAGTACTAGAAGTTCCTGGCCCTGCTGTGGTAGTGCTAGTGGTAGTAGAAGTAGTACTAGAAGTTCCTGGCCCTGCTGTGGTAGTACTGGTAGTAGTTGATGTTGTTGCTTGAGTAGTAGTGGTGGTAGTGGCCTGCCCAGTATTATTCTGTGTTAATGTAACTGATACAGTTTTAGTAGGATCAGCATCTAGAGTAAGTGTTAAAGTTTCTGAACCAGTGTCAGCGTCAGTTGCAGTAAGAATTGAGACAAAAGCTGTGTTTAGGTTGACGGTAAAGATACCAGTTAATGTGCCGCCTACAATATCAGCTGCCTGTACTCCGGTAATAGTAAACCCAAATGTAGTACCATTAGGACAATTGGTAGTGTTCAATGTAAAAACAATAGAGTCGCCTTCAGGTGCTGTAGATTTGTCTGCTGTCAAAGTAAAAGTTATAACAGCACCATATCTGTAAGCCATCAATTTGTCGGTTGCACCGGCTAATTTTCTATGTGTACTAGTACCAGCTTCATCCTGCACTGTGCTATGGCCATCTGCCAATAGGCGTGCCTTCATTTGTGCAGGTGTATCATTGGGAAAACGAGTCAATAAACAAGCAATGAGACCAGCCACATTTGGTGCGGCCATACTAGTGCCATCGTAGACATCTAGATAAAATGCGGAGTTTCTAGGATCAGTTATTCCTGTGGGACCACCGTCTCCACCATTAACTGAGCTAATGATGTTTGTGCCAGGACCCCATATTGTTATGCCAGGACCGCGATGGCTTGAATTATTAGGATAAACGCTGCTCCATGCATTGGCATTTCCTACACAAATTGCGCTCGGAGAACTAGAACCATTTGGTCGATTATGATAGTAGGTATTACCATCACTCAAAGCTATGGTATTATTATAATCAACACCCCCTGGCGCATCCTGATAAAATCCTTGATTGCCAGCGGCAACTGTGATATGAATACCATCAGCAATAGCATCTTCAACATCAGCTTGACTAAATGTTGAATAAGATGGAATTCTTAATTTATTACTGGCCCGTATAGTAATTGTAACACCATTTGCTGGTGGCACATTGATGTATATATAATATGTGTTGGTTACTTCATCAACATAAAGTGTAAACCATGTTCCAGTTCCCCCGGCATCAGCATAATTTGGTATGGTAGTACCAGCTACTATTACCTCAACATCCGAATCTGAACTATAAAGTGATGTTGTAAAGAATCTAGCCGAACCATTTCCAACTGCATTAAAACTACCAACAAATTTACTAGCGAAACCAAGAGCTCTCCAATTTGTATTGGTGTCCACATGGCCATTGCGATCAAAAGTTCCGCTGAAAACGGTTCCGCGATAGTAGACCTGAGTGACTTGAGACACCAAAATGGTACGAACCATTTGAGTGCTCTCATTTACCACAGTAGGTCTATTAATCGAGTTAGCTATTTTCTGTGCATGAAATGCTCTAATATAGTCGTAAATTCTAAAACTTGGTAAAAATGTCAAAGGAGTGACACCGCTCTGATAAGGTCCTGATGTAGTTAATTGACCATATGCATTAATGTTGTAAATAGTGGCACCACGAGCCCACCCTAATGTATTACCTGCCACTGATCCAGCAACATGGCAACCATGGTCGGCACCGTAATCATCATAGTAACTACCCGACGCTCCGGTCCTACTCCAAGCATCATATGGATAAGTTGCCGGGGGAGCAGGCCAGGTGCTGTCATTAGAAGGAGCATTAAGGTCGTTAGCCAACAGCACTGCGGGGTTCAAGCTGAACCAATTAAATTGGTTAACTCTAGATCCACCGGTACCGTCGGGATTGACTGCGAATTCAGGATGGTTCGGTTTCAAGTGCCCATCGACAATTATTACATCAACATTATTACCATCATCTGGTATGGATATAGTGGCAGTGGTGTTTAGTTGACTTGGGAAATTTTCACCCCACCCGGTCCTATTAGCATTTTCAACGCATCTTAGCAATGCCCAATTCTTGCTGTTATTATTGGCAGCAGTTCCTGATTGTGAATTTTCACCTTTATACCATCGAGTCGAGCTTTGTATATATGCTGGTTGTTTTTCTATACCTTGCTCATGCCAACTCAACTCTACTGCCCATACTCTTGGATCACCGCGTATTTGTTCTGCCTCACTATCTGTTAACATATAGTGAGTATTTCGACTCATAGGTCTACGATCATTTAAACCAACTGCACGATCTGGGATATGAAGATTACCTCCCGGTGTCTCCATATCATTATAAAACTCTTCTAGATCTTCTCTACGATATAGAGTAACTACATATTCTCTAAGAGTTTGATTATTTTGCAGATTTTCATTGGTCATTTACGGTACTTATCAGTCTTGAGAACCTATACCACCCGGCGGGGGGCCGCCATCATCATATGATGCTACAGTCTGAAATGTCACTGTGGTAGGAGACAACATTACAGCACGATCGCTTTTGCGTTCGATACTTACTCTTGCCACTACACTGCTGTTTGATCCTGTAAAATTTAGACTGTATTGTATTGGAGTACCCAAACTAAAATCTACCCAAGTGTTGATTGGTGCATCATTTTCATTCTTACAGAAATTTTCTAAATCACCAGACACCGTGTCGAGGCGGATTTGAAAGTAATCGCCTATACTGCCATGCCCTTTATTGGTCCAAGTCAAACTACCAAGATTGTTTCTTGAGGTTCCTAATCTGCCATCACTGGCAAAATAAAGCACAGCCGGTGCATTGGCGTTTTCTACAACCCCGCCAGGAATGTTAACAGAAAATACCATTGACGGATATGGTAAAGTGGGTAAAAGACTAGCGTCCCAAGATTTGTTGACATTGGTTGTCCAATATACAGCTATAGCACCGCCACTGCCCCCGGAACCATTTTCACCTTTATTAGCAGCCTTCCCACCATAACCATAAAATCCTCGACTACGGCTTATGCTTGGGTCAACACCAAAGTTAAAATTAGATGCCCATTGTAATGTTGTAAAATGGACTTTGCCAGCTTTACTAATAGTAAATGCTACGCTGCCGGGCCCCCCCGTATTAGTAGCTGTGATTCTCACTGAATGATTACCAGCAGTTAAAGGAATTGTTGAAGTTACCGGAACACCTTGATAATTGTAAACATCATTTATAGTAGCTACTGTAACTCCATCTATATAGACTGTACCAAGATTATCTATACTGGTTTTAATTTGATAATTACCGGATTCTTCTAATGTAATTGTGCCTGTTAGGTCAAAATTTGAAGAACTTACATCCGAATTCCAAACACCATGAGTGCGTAAAAAACTATTATATTCACTTGCGAATACTTTGACTAATCCCAAAGCACTGCCGACAGGTTGATAATATTCGAATTTTGACCAACTTGCGGCTGTTAATCCTATAGTTGTATTTTTTAAGGCACGACCGTTGACGCCACCACCTGCTCTTGTATTGCCTTTGTCGAAATCACTGCCAAAATTACCACCAGCTCCGCCGCCGCCCCCGCCGCCGCCCCCGCCGCCGCCATCGAAAGTATTTCGATTACCGGGAGTTCCTAATAAATTGGTACTGGTTGAAACTTCAATCGGTGTTGCAGTTGCAAGAACACCATCAAGACCGGACACACCATAACTACCACCACCGCCACCACCGCCACCACCGGCACTAGCGATTGGGTAATTTTGTGTAGCAGTAGTAAATAATAACGCAGTAGCACCGCCACCACTACCACCAGCACCACTATACCCATTTGGTCCACCTGCCCCTCCTTGGCCACCTGACCCACTATAACTAGATCCTACCGGAAAACTATATCCGATTCCGGATGTACCAGGTACACCTTGATTTGTGATTGTGGCGCCGCGACCAATACCACCTTTAAGTGATTTAGGTAGCCCTGGGGTAGCTGGTAACTTTACCATACCCAATACTACACCGCCACCTGAACCTGACCCGCCGTGTCCAGAAGCGTAAAAACCACCAAAGTCATCAGCGCCACCACCGGCACCACCACCACCAATTAAACTAAACATTACTAAAACTTCAGTATCGGGTAAATTATATTCACCCGATAACTCAACAATGCCGTTTGAGGCAGTTAGATAAGCAACACCGGCCAACTCTGGACTAGTATCTTGAATTCCAATGCCTATGGCTCCTGATCCCGGAGCACCTAGGACCAAAAATAAGATTTCAGGACCTTCTGTAAGCCTATCTGCTGCCACAGTCAGTGTAATGGCATCGTTGCCAGCGGTGGTACGACCAATAACAAAGTTGCCAGACATCGGTGGATTACCTACGAAATCCGACGATGTTACATTGGTTATCGTGTAAGGCACATTAGTGTTGGCCGGTATACCGGTAGTAGTCAACTGTATTCTGATTCTTTGACCCTCAGAAATACTACCTAAATCATATAATCTTGTTAAAGTAGTGGACCTAGAAATCATTTCAACAGCAGCGGCTCCGGTGTTCTTATAACCAATGAATAAATGACTTACCCTTGAAGTGCCGGGATCAGTGGCAGATGTAATTGAGCCCTCCCAAGTATCCGACATAGTCCCACCAAATTGACTATTTAGAAGATTTCTAGTAGCGGAATTCAAGTTGCAGGCATCATTACTGACTATCACTACTAGTTTGCCCGAAGGCACTGCTGTTAATGCTGTTAATAATTTATTACCGTTGCCATTATAAGTATCGTACCTACGCAGACTTAAAATAGAATTATCTGAATTTAGTACTGCTAGGGTATGACCGCGGGCATAAAGTTGTAATTCATCAGCAGGAACACCTAGCGGTGGAAGCAGGTTAGTTAAAGTCAAACCATTTAACTTAATATAAGTTGTACCTGAAGAATTAGCGTTACTGGCACGAGCGTCGATCACACCACTAGGTATTGCCACACCGGTGATATCATCTATAACCTGTAAACGCCATTGTGACGAAGTAGTTGTTGTACTGGTGGTTGTACTAGAAGTTGTAGTAATTGTTGCCAGTATAAATGGTACTTGTAATTTACGACTATTTCCGTTTGTTATTGCAAATGTACCAGGAGTTACAACTACATCCAATGTCCATGTGCCCGGCCCAATTGCAGCCGCATTTTGGAAACTACTTATGTAATATCCAGTTACATCAAATGTGCCTGTTCCGTTTATAATAGTACCATCAGGCAGAGTGATTTGATAGGTAAACCCGCTAGACGGTGGACCACCTGTAATATCAAACTGGAAATTAAGTCCACCGGCTGTTAAGTTGCTGATAGTTACATATTCAGTGAATGTGCCAGTTTTAAGAAATTCAGTCAGACCAACAATACCCGGTACTGGATTATATGTATTTGCTGCCAGTGTAGTTGTAGTAGTCGATGTTGTAGTAACTGGCGCCCGTGTAGTTGTAGTAGTAGGCGGGATTGGTAAACATCCAAATTCGTTAAGAATATCAGAAATTGTTAATCTTGTTTCTGGATTAGTCCAAGATTTTATAGTCACAGCCGAATCCTATTAAGCGGTGCGAGCATTTTTTAATGCGTCGACTTCGTTCTTGAGATCTTTAATGGCCTCAACTAATAAACTAACTATTTTATCGTAACGAACTCCTAAATAACCATCCTGTCGCTGTCCCACTGCTTCGGGCAGCACTGACTTGACTTGTTGTGCCAATAATCCAGCTTCGGCTACAGCAGTGCTCTTACCTTGTGCTTGATCAGTCCAATTAAAAGTGATGCCATCTAGATGCAATACTTTATCTAGAGCATCTGGAATCCTATTAATATTTGTTTTCAGACGCTGATCGCTCAAACCAAAACCAATTAAATCGCCTTTGGCCTCGAGATCACCATTGTCATGCATTACAGCTTTTAGTATCATGTTTGTACTAAAATTTTCTGTTGCATAGAATTCTATTCTACATCCATTGGCCGAAGTTGTCCATGTCTGAGTTCCTGTGAAAACAATTTTGGCTTTTTCAACATGAGTATCACCATTCCATCCTGATGCTGAAACTGCACCCATTACACTACCGTTGGGCTGGGGCGCAATCGAACCCGGTGGGGGACTTCTCCGCAATGTCAATGTTGATGTGGTGCCTGCGACTCCACCATAAGTATCTAGCAATAATCTGGCATTTTTGCCGACTTCGCCGTGTAAATGTACTATGGTATCACCACCGGCCACAGGAGGGTTTAGTGTTCTTTCAGCATTGCTACTGGCATTAATTTCTAATCTGCTGGTAGCA
>Ga0129333_10002237_pt1 | contig 17919 bp, 15 predicted proteins | sample CPB6_08_DNA_FD_94474 | JGI IMG/M metagenome (GOLD analysis project Ga0129333, IMG submission 94474) | Freshwater to marine salinity gradient microbial communities from Chesapeake Bay, USA - CPBay_Sum_0.6_0.8_DNA | ecosystem: Environmental > Aquatic > Marine > Coastal | place: USA: Chesapeake...
AAGACGCACGGAAGTTTCAAGGTCATTGCCATTGGAATAGAGAGAGCCGATGAACACAGCGAGCACTTCGGAATCTGTTTCCGAAGTGAATGAATATCCATCTTTGATGAGTTTTTTTCGGAGGGCGGTATAATTTTCAATTATGCCATTATGCACGAGCGCAATTTTGCCTGTGCTATCTGTATGTGGATGTGCATTCACATCATTCGGTTCGCCATGCGTTGCCCAGCGGGTATGACCAATTCCGATATTGCTCAGCATCGAGCTTAGGTTCAATATTTTTTCTAAGTCTTTCACCTTACCCGCTTTTTTCTGAATCAAGAGATGTCCTGATTCATTCGTCACGATGCCGGCGGAATCATATCCACGATATTCAAGGAGTTTTAATCCATTGATGATGATGTCTGAAGCCTTTTGATGACCGATATATCCAACGATTCCGCACATAGAGAGAAGTCCTTACTTGAAAATTCCCATATCAAAGGATGAGGAATGAGTGATTATGCAATGTGTCAAGTCCGTATATTTGAATGTCTGATGCAGAATGCAGCACATATTCGGACATACAACCCACTGCAAAAATACGGAATATGTATCAGACCCGCTTCAGTGCTTTTACGGCAAGAAGTTTCACCACTTTTACTATTATTTTGGACAAATCCGTGAATAAACCCTATTCTCACCAAATTCAGGTGATCATATATTTCCTCATGTTGATTGTTTTGCCAACTTTGGGAACAATCACAGCGGTTATTTTGGCATTCCAGGGTCATTTTTCTTGGGATAATTTCATCATGTGCATTGCGCTCACCGTGCTTACCGAGCTTGGCATCACGATGGGATTTCATCGCATGCTCGTGCATCAGAGTTTCACTGCGCATCCATTTGTACGATTCATCCTACTCATGCTTGGTTCAATGGCATTGCAGGGTCCGCCATCCAATTGGGCGAGCATACATTTGAAGCATCATGCAAATACTGATGTAGAGGATGATCCCCATAGCCCAACATTCAAAGGATGGCTTCATGCGCATTGCGGTTGGATTTTTTCCATAGATCCCGAAGTTCATTTGCAGGCACGCCAAACATTTGGCAAGAAGTTTCAACAGGATAAAATGGTCACATTTTTTGATGCCACATTTTTTGCTTGGTCCATGCTTGGTTTGTTCATTCCATTCTTAATAGGCGGCTTGGAAGGATTATTATGGGGTGGTTTTGTGCGTTTATTCTTGGCTTTGAATTTTACATGGAGTGTGAATTCTTTTTGCCATATACTTGGTGGCAGAATGTTTAATACACAAGATGCTTCAAAAAATAATTTCATCGTAGGAATACTTGCGATGGGCGAGGGCTGGCATAATAATCATCATGCATTTCCTCGCTCCGCATTTCATGGTCTTGCCTGGTGGCAAATTGATTTGTCGGGATATCTCATTTGGATCCTCGAAAAAATGCGACTTGTCAAACAAGTCTATCGCGTGCCTAAAGAAATTCTTCAAGACAAATTGATCACGAAATGATATAATGCCTCACAGAAAAGTGGGGCATTTTTTTGTTCACTCGCGCTGGATTTCGAGCATAGCCGATGAAACGGGTACCCCTCTGACAAGAGGGGAATAGATAGTGCATACCGCTCTCCGAGCGAAGTCATGCTCTCCTCGGCTTCGCTAGGAGAGCACTCGTGATAATAGTTACTCTTATCTTAGGGGTTGTTTGAAGGGCGGGTTAAGAAACATGTCGTGTATATCCGAGCGAAGTCATGCTCTCCGAGCGAAGTCGAGGAGAGAACTTTCCAATCTCTCCACACATTCTTCAATACTACCACAAATAACATCAGCTTCCGGAATTTCTGAATACATTCCCACCAGAATGGTTTTTGTTCCGGCATGTTTTCCGGCTTGGGCATCTGAAATGCTATCGCCAATCATGCAGGATGAAGAGAGATTGATATCGAGTTTTTTGGCGGCATCGAGAAGCATGCCCGGTGCGGGCTTACGACGAGGAGAATTGGTATTTGCGAGATCACCGCAAAATTCAATAGCATCAGGAGCATAGCCATGCTCAGCAAGAAGGGAACACATATATGCATGTACTTCAGCAAGATCGTGTTCAGTCATGAGGCCTTTGCCAATGCCTTGCTGATTGGTGACAATCACCGTGAGATATCCATGTTTTTTTGCCCATGCAAAGAATCCAAGTGATGCCGGAATAAGCTTGAATTCAGATGGTGTTTTCACATAATCATTCGGAATGCGCTCATTAATGATGCCATCACGATCGAGAAAGAGTGCTTTGTTCATGATTGCTTCCCGTATTGTGACCATATATCATGCATGATTGTATCAAGTTGTGCGAAAATTGAAGACCATGAGAAATTCTCTTCAATCAATCTTCTACCTTCCTGTGACATGGCAATTCGCTTGGCATCATCTTGCATCAATTGTATGGCATACTCCGACATTTCATCCTCAGTTTCCGCAATGAATGCATGCTTGCCATGTTCAATAGGAATACCCTGACTTCCGGATTCTGTTGTAATCAATGCACAGCCCATTGCAAGCGCTTGCAATGCTTTATTTTGAATACCCGATGCACCTTTATGCGGATGCAAAAAGATGGCAGATTGATAGTACACATCTTCAATGACTTCAACATCTGCCTTGACATGAATGCCATTTCCCTCCAGATCAAGAATTGCTGAACCCGGCTCTGATCCGGCGATGGTCAAAGTTACTTCCGGCAAACGACTTCGAATCTTCGGAAAAATATTCTTTGCGATATTCAGAGCCATCATTGCATTTGCCAATACATGCAATAATCCAACAAAAACAATTCCTTTTCGAGTACGCAATTGTTCTTCGCTCGAAGCGGGCATTGCTTCAAGATCAATTCCATTTGTGAGCAAGGCATATTGTGCATGTGGCATGGCGCGTCGCATTGCTTCGATATCGGTATGCGTGACACAAGTAACGCAATCAAATCTTCTCAGGATACTTGGTTCATAGGATTTGAGTTTTATCACTTCCCATGAACGAATCATTTTTTGCAAAATACTCGAAGTTGAAGAAGCTGAACGCGATTGATAAAGCACTCGGCAATCTTCAGCGATTAGAAGTTTAGGAATCTTTGAATCCTTCACATATTCTGCGGTTCTCATGAAGAATGAAATGAGCAAATCATACTGTTTCTTTGCAAGTTCATTTCTGACAATTACATGAAATGCCGGATCATCATAAAATGCTATTTCAAGTGGTTGATCTGTCCACAAAGTTTTGATGGAACGAAGTCCATTCTTGAGTGAGGTCACCGTCACTGTATGCACCGTGATTCCAAGATCAATCAATGGCTTGAGTCTTTCCGGTGTCGGGGCTTCGCCATGTATGCATGAAATGAGTGTGACATTATGATGCTTGGATAAATGTCGCAATAAATGAAATGACTTGATGCGATCTCCACCAATAAGCGGATAGGGAAATCGTGCCGTGAGAAAGAGGATGTTCTTTTTTGATGATTGATTGCTCATGCTTCCGCATCTCCTTCGGGCAATAAGGCAAAACGACCCGCCACGGATTCCTGTACTGTATCCAGAAATCGAGATGGAGAGCCAAGTACCATGCCGCTTTCTCGATCGAAGATGTCTATTGGATACAGCAAATACAAATGTTCCTTTGCACGCGTGATTGCAACATACATGAGACGTCGTTCTTCCTCGATATGTTCTTCATCTATGAGAGCTTTATTTGGAGGAAATTTTCCGTCCAATACCCATGGAATGAAGACGGTATTCCATTCAAGTCCTTTCGCAGAATGAATCGTTGAAATCGTGAAAAACTCATCTTCATTGAATTCTTCTCCGGCTTCAGCAGACTCCGTTGGTGGCTCGAGTGCCATTTCTGAAAGCATGGTTGCAATGTCAGCATAGCGTTCGGCAATTGCTGAGAATGTTTCGATATCTTTCCAACGCTTTGCGCTATCATCATGTTTTTTGCGCAGAATCGGACGATAAAATTCTCCAGCCAAGAATATCTTCTCACTGATACTGAGCGCGGGATCTTGCATCTTTCTCAAGAGTGCGAGAAGTCGCAAGATTTCATCTTTACCGCGTTTGATATCGTTCCAACCTTGATCATTCATGAGACTCAATGTGCCGGTTGAAATATCATCAGTGATGATGGAGGCAGTTCCGGGTCCAACACCCTCAAGTAGCAATAACAAACGATGCCAAGCAAGAATATCGGTTGGATTATTAGCAATGCGAAAGAATGCCAGCATATCCTTCACATGTGCTGTTTCAATGAATTTGAATCCGCCGAATTTTCGAAAAGGTATTTGCGCTTTGGCAAGTTCGATTTCAAGATCGAATGACATATAGCCGGATCTGACAAGTGCCGCCATTGCATTCAGCGGAATGCCATTTTCGCGAAGTTCCAATATCTGCTGCACAATGAATGCGGATTGCTCTTGCTCATTTCTTGTTGAAATGATCATTGGCTTTTCTTCGGAAAGAAGCGAGCTGAACAGTTCTTTTTTATAGCCAAAATTTGCCGCTTGCAAGACATGATTCGCGCAATCAAGTATTGGCTGCACCGATCTATAATTCTGCTCGATTGCATAGAGAGCGCAATCGTTGAACAGAGATGGGAATTCTAAAATGTTGGCGTGATTTGCGCCGCGAAAACTATATATGCTTTGTGCATCATCACCGACAGCCATCACATTTGCTGTTGAACCTGCAAGGGCTTTCACGATGCGATGCTGTAAACTATTGGTGTCTTGATATTCATCAATCATGATGAATTGATATTCTTTTTGAAGTTGAGTGGCAATATGTGGTTTGCTTTCGAGAAGCATCAAAAGATAGACAAGCAAATCATCATAATCCATCAGATGATGTTGCCTTTTATAATTCACAAATTGAATGAACAATTGCGAGATCTCATCAATTTCTTGAATGAATTGCGGGTATTGCTCATGAATGATATCATCAACTGTCTTGCACATATTGACAGATAATCCATAGATCGTCGCGAGTGTATGCTTCTGCGGAAATCGTCTTTTGGTTTTTTGCGCTGTTCTACGATTGCGAATGAGATTCATCGCATCTTCCACATCTGATTGATCAATCACCGAGAATGTCTGATTAAATCCGAGTTCTACCGCAAAGCGGCGTAGAATACGATGAGCAAATGAATGAAATGTGCCACCATTCACTTTATCGCATCTTCCGCCAAGCATTGTGGATGCTCTTCTGAGCATTTCAGACGCGGATTTTCGGGTGAAAGTGAGAAGCAAAATGCGCTCAGGAGGGATACCTGATTCCACTAGTCGAGCAAGTCGATAGACCAAGACGCGGGTTTTGCCCGTGCCTGCACCGGCGAGAACAAGAGCCGGACCATACAGATGACATACAGCGGACAATTGTGCCGGATTTAACTCTTGCTCATACGGAATCGTAAAGTTGGGATGTCCGTTCTTCGCAATGGCATCAATTGATTGAGCCGAGTTTTGAGAACTGCGAAGAACAAGTTTTTTCATGGAATTGAATTGAGCAGGTTGAATCGAAATTAGAATGATTCTTCTTGTTGATCATCATCATCAAATAAATGATCATCGTCAAGTTCATCTTCATCAAAGGCAAGTTCATCATCAAATGAATCTTCATCGCTCCAACCACCGGTTGCTAAATCAGATTCTAAAAATTCTTCCAATTGTTGAAGCATCGCTTCTTGTGATAAAAGCTTTACTAAAGCTTGTGCATGCATTTCGGCATCTGCAGATGAGCAATTCCAGATTTCCTCCTTCATATATGCAGGAGTTTTTTTGCCGCTTGTAAGCATGCCAAGAATTGCTGAATGATTCGTGATGGTCGTTGTCGCATCTGTGTCGGCATTTGTCGCACGGACCTCAAATGTGGCAGGTTTATCGCCACTTGTCCAAATTATGTCGATATAGAAGAGATCCCCTTCGAAACTTTTCAGATGCTGTTTATTCTTCATGATGTATTCTAAACTGGAATATGCACATAGCTTGATTATTACAGAGCAAACATACGAAAATGCGAAGAAAGCTCAAGGACTTTGAAGTTTGACTTGAAGTGCCTTATACTCTGGATCATCCTTGATTTCAAGAGCTTTTGCAATATGTTCGAGTGCCTTTTCCGTATTGGATTGAGAGTGATAAATAACACTGAGATGATAATTGACCACACCATTGCGGTCAAGATCTTGTTCAAGTGCTTTTTGTAGTATTTTCAATGCTGCCTCAGTATTCCCCAATTTATATTGTATCCAACCATAGGTATCGAGATAGGATGGATTATCCGGATACTGCGAAACAGCAATGAGTGACATTCGCAATGCTTCATTCAAATCCGTATTTCTCTCGGAAAGAGCATAGGCAAAATTATTATTAAAGGAAGCATTCAAACTATCGATTTGCAGTGCTTGTTTGAAGCAGGAATCAGATTCTCGATATTGTTTGAATCGATCATGAATTCCCGCCAATTCGCCCCAAGCATCTGCATCTTTCTTATCTCGATTTATGGCATCTTTCATATATATCATTGCATCATCAAGATTATCATCTTGCAATTCCTTGATGCCGAGCAGAAAAGAGAATCGTGATTGTTTCGGGTATTTTGATGCATATCGAGTGCAATGCGAAGTGAAGAGAGAACGTTCGTCAATGCGTAACAACTCCATTGCCAAGCCAATGCTTTCCTGCATATTTGATGAGTCTGCCATTGACAAAGCACGTTCATGAAAGTGCTCAGCCAAGAGTGAAAGATTAGCTTGTTCTGCAAGTAATGCACAAGATATAGTGACAATCCATGATGATGTTTTAAACTCTTTCAATTGTGAAAGGTGTCGTTCAATACCCGCAGCATGATTAATTGTATCATTGCTGAGTAAGATTGTCATCAAAAGTGATTGATAATATTCATCCAATTCTTCATCAAGGGAAGTTGGAAGAAAATCCTCGATGGCTTGCATTGCCTCATCCACATGACCATACAACTGATATCCTTCGATGAGCATCGCCCGAGCCATTGCATTGTCGGGATGAATCGCTTGATTGTTTTTCATCAACTCAATGTATTCTTGTTCTTTGTTCAAGCGAACAAGCAGCATTCCATATCGTTTGACAATATCTGATTTAAACTCGGTTATATTAGCGAGTTTTTTGAAATAGACATCAGATTGCTCCGGATACAGATACTCAGTCAATCCTGCCAAAGCATATAAAATGACAATGTCATTCGGTTTGAATCGCTCAAGGTCCATAAAAGCTGACAAAGCTTTGTCAAATTGTTCATGCTCTACATAAAAGTCGGCGAGGGCTTCTCGAGCGGCAAGCAAATTCGAGTCCAATGCAATTGCTTTTTCCATGAATTCAATTGCGCGATCAGTTTGCTGCATTTTGAAGTAACAATTCCCCATGGAATAAAACACCATTGCCGATGTATCCAAATGCAATATGCGTTGATAGATTTTTAATGCATCATCATACTCTTTATTCAAGTAATGGTCAGTGGCTTGAATGAAATAATCAAGAACAATCCCGGCCATTCGCGTTGAATCTGCCCTTGAAAGTGGTAAAGGTTTGCTTCTGAAAAAAGAGGGAAGTGGCTTAACAATGCGCTTGTTTGATGTGGTGATTTGTGTTTCAGGAAGTGTTGATGCACACCCTGAAAATAAGCTCATCGATATGATGATGAGTGAGATTGAAAAAAAAGATATTCCCAATGCCTGTTTCATCGATTTGAAGTGGCAGTGCATAAAAAAACCCCGCTTGAAGCCAAGCGGGGTATATGAACTATTGCTAGAATCACTTGGAAGCAAGATCTTTCATCATTGCCGCATAACCCTTTTTATCGAGTGTGCGCAATGCGCGAGCTGTAGCTTTTACTGTGATGAAACGACCTTCTTCCGGAATCCAGATGCGCTTCTTTTGCAAATTTGGAAGAAAGCGTCTGCGTGTGCGATTGTTTGCATGGGAAACATTATTTCCATAGCGGACGGTCGTACCGGTTAATTCACAAACCTTTGACATTGTCTTTACCTTGTTATAGAGGTTTTTGTAGTTACGAATTTAGACTGCAAATATAGGAGATTATCCTCATACAGACAAACAATTTTCCCTGTTATTTCCATCATTTATGGCGTTTTTGATGATTCTTGTATCCCCAGGTAGCGTTTTTCGATGCCGATTCCCATGGGTGAAAAGGTGAATATTGGCTTACCTGCTGCTTTTTGTGCCGTAATCAGCGTGGCATATATCAGTCCATGATGTACCCAAAAAATCCAATTGATCCAGTAATAGGTGGAGAAAGAAAATGCAAGATGAGCTAACATCACATATGGAGCGATGGAGGTCATTGTGAGTAGTTCAGGGGATAGATGCGATCTGAATTCTTCATCACGAGAAGCATGCAAAGTCTTTTTGAAAAGGAGTACAAACAATGAAGCATAAGCAAAAAAACCAAGTGTGCCTCTTTCAGCAAGTAATCCGGAATGCAATGAATCGGAAAAAGATATGGGATTCAATTTTGAGAAATACTCATAACATCCTGCACCGATACCGGTGATTGGATATTCTGCCCAAATGGAAAATCCCTGAAAAATGGTTGAAAGTCTTCCAAAGAATGATTCACCAACAATCGAAGTGCCTCGGCCACCACCGGTTGAAAGAACATCGACAATTCCACCTACTCTTTTTGTGAATAAATCAAATACGCTGATACTCACATATTGACTAACAATAGCATCCGTGATGAGAATCAATGCAAATCCACCTGCAATGGAAGAAAGTAGAGCAACTTTTTTTCTTGATTGTTCAAATATCAAAGCCCAAACCGTGATAAGTGAAATAGAGAATAATGCAGTCAATGAAAAGGTAAGGAACATGCCAATAATAGCAGGGATTGCAATGCAAGCACGAAGAAGTTTCGATTGTAAAAATGGCTGCGTGCCTCGCAAAAATGGAATCAATAGGAATGTAAGTACGAGTGTATTGAATTGCGCATAGAAAGATGGCTCGCTAAAAATGGATGTTGCCCTAAAGAAATTTTCAAAACGCAAACTGAGTTGCGTCATATTGTCCATCGAATGATAATTCCGAATACTTATGGACACATTATTTATGGGAATCCAGGCAAGAGGCAAGTCGAATGCACGGGCAAAGATTTGATAAATGCCAAAGATATTGATTGCTATGCTGATGATGAGCATGAATCGAATTGCAGTTCTGAATGCATCTGCGGAATAGATGCCTGAGGCGAAAACGAGTATCAGCAACCATTTAGAAAGAAAATTCGTGCTGGTTTTTAACCATTGAATCTGCATCTCCGATGATCCGGAAAGAAGAGGTGCAAATACAGATGCATATTCGGCAAAGAGAATGAAGAATAATCCTGCAAATGCCCAGCCGGGTAATGTCTGAACAGTTACCCCTTTCCAAGCGATTTGATATAAAGCGAAAAAAATCACTAGCCAAGAACTCACATCAGCAGGGGTGATGCCATATGTACTGACATTAAAAAATTGATAGATGTTGATCCAACATGCAACAAATACAATCGATATGATCAATGCATGTGATCTCATGAGGACTTTTTAAGGTATTGTTGTAATGTATTCAATGTATGAATTGGAAGCGAGCAAGCATAATTCTCACAGAAGAACAGAGCAAGTTCTTGATCAGTTTTTTGATTTGCAAGTTGAGGTGCAAATGATGCTATGTCATGCTCAGATTCAGCATAAGCAATCACGGCATGAGGAAGATATGAAGAGAAAAGTTCTTCCATGCAAGCATTGCGTTCATTGCTCTGTCCTGTTCCTGCAATGACTATTTCTGAGCGGGGTCCATTCATGAACATCAGCGCAGTCAAACTGGAAGAAAATCCAATCGGATAGGACTGTAATTGCTTTCCATGAGCTCTTATCAATTCATAAGCAAGATTCATATACTCAGATTTGCCTGTTAAGGCTCCCAGCTTGGCATATGTCATGATTGCAAGTGAAGTGGATGATGGAATCGCCCCATCATAAGCAGATGCATATTTGTGAAAGGATAATTCATGATGATCTGCCAGCGTTATTCTTCCACCGTCCTCGACGAAATTCTCTGCAAAGGCATCTGAAAGGTTGATACAATCATGAATATATGTTTCATTTCCTGTTGAAATATATAATTCCAATATTGCAAGCATAAGAAAAGAATGATCATCAGCCATTGCTTTAATGGATGCTTCTCCATTGCGATATCGATGCAATAAGATATCACCATCAAGCATGGTCTCTTTGATGAATGCATATGCTTTTTCAGCATGATGAATCCATTCCGTTTTATTGAATGATCTTCCTGCATAACTCATGGCTTGAATCATTAGAGCATTCCAATCTGTCAAGATTTTATCGTCAAGTAAAGGTGGAATCCGCTTATCACGATATGCCAAACATTTGAGTCGCATACTTTCATAGATATCACCATGCAATGTCTTTTGAGAGTCATCCAAGAATAAACTCAGAATATTTTTTCCGGTGAGCTTTCTTTTTGCTTCATCGACATAATTGCCTTCTGGAGAAATATGAAAGCAAGTCTTGGCGAGATTGAATTCATCTTCATTTAAAATCTCGGACAATTCTTTCTCGGTGAAGAGATAATATGTGCCTTCTTCGCCTTCGCTATCAGCATCTTCTGCGCAATACCAACCGCCATGTGGAGCAGCCAAACGAGATTGTACATACGAAACAATTTCTTCGGCATATCTTTTGAATGCTTCATCTTTTGAGTAAAGCCAGGCTTCAGTCATGGATTGCAGAATCATCGCTTGATCATAGAGCATTTTTTCAAAATGCGGGACAAGCCATTGTTTGTCTGTGCTATATCGATGATAGCCATAACCGATATGATCTTTCATGCCACCTAGAGACATATTCTTCAGGGTTTGCATTGCCATCTTCGCCAAATCCTCATTCTTTGTGAAATGGGCTCTGCGAAGTAAATATATCAAATGATGCGGGCTCGGAAATTTTGGCGCAGTACCAAATCCTGCATATTCCATATCATATCTCTCATGGAATAATCCATCAGCTTTTTCAAAGATGTCCGGAGGAATCTCTCCCAATTGTGATTGTATATGATGATTCGACAATTGAGAAACGATTTCTTTTCCTGAAGAAATGATTGCATCTCTCTCTTGCTTCCAACCTTCGGCAATTCGCAAGAGAACATCTTTAAATCCAATGCGATTTGGAATTGATTCCTTTGGAAAATACGTACCGGCAAAGAAGGGAAGTTTTTCGGGTGTCATGAAAATGGTAAGTGGCCATCCGCCATGACCTGTCATTGCTTGACACATTTCCATGAGCGCTGCATCGATGTCGGGTCTTTCTTCGCGATCGACTTTTATTGCAATGAAATCTCGATTGAGCAACTCCGCAATTTCCAGATCTTCAAATGATTCATGTTCCATGACATGACACCAATGGCAGGTTGCATAACCAATGCTGACAAATACCGGCTTTTCTTCGGTGATTGCTTTTTCGAAAGTGGAATCATTCCATGGCATCCATTCAACTGGATTATATGCATGTTGCAATAAATAAGGCGAAAGCTCATTGATCAGAGCATTCGCCTTTGAATCGTTTCGAGAAGAAGAATGATTATCTGCCATAACGCAATTTGATATTTGGAATCAGATATTCTTTGAATGTTTTTTCTGCATCATAATCGGGTGACCAATTCCAGTCTCGTCTTGCTTTGGAATCATCCACTATGCCGGGCCATGAATCAATGATTTCTTGTCTTTTTTCCTGTGGCTTGAAATCAATAGACGCATTCGGAAATTCCGCTTGTACCATTTCTTTGATTTCTTCGGCGGTTGGCGAGAATGAAGTCACATTATACACTCTTGTGCTCAAACTTTCAAGCGGCGCAGCAGCAAGGTGCAATAAAGATTTTACTGCATCAGGCATTGCCATGAATGGGATTTGGGCATCGGGTCTTACAAAGCAATCATAATGTTTGCCTTGTGCCGCACTATGAATCATCTCAGGAGCATAATCACTTGTTCCACCTGTTGGAACAGTGAATGCAGAAATTAAGCCGGGGAAGCGGAGTGCACGAAAATCAACAAATCCGGATTCCTTTTCTGGTGACAATCTGCGATAACAGTCTGAATAATATCGTCCCAAATGCTCATTATATGCCTTATTGATGCCATACATCGTGATGGGTGAAGCAAAATCATCTTCTTTTGCCGGACCCGACATGCGTTTTGTTTCAAGATTTGGAATGCCAAATGCAGCAATCGTGCTTGGAAACAATACTTTCACGGCAGTATTTGTTCTTTTGCCAATTCGATATGCCAATTGCAATACATTCATAGTTCCATCAACATTGACATGATGCGCTCTTTCAGGATTTTTTTCTCCGCTTGTTGAAAGTATCGCCGCAAGATGAAAGATATCGCTTACATCATGTTTTTCTATATCGCGAATCACTTCATCATCGCAAATGTCTCCGATGATAACTTCTTCGCATAAAGCAGCATGCTGATCACTCAATGGAGAAAGATCAACTGCTATGATTGTGGCTTTTTCTTTAGATAGTGTTTCAAGCAATAAATGGCCGATTTCACCATTTGCTCCTGTGATGACAACTGTTCTTTGTGACATAGTTGTTATGTGTTTGATGACTGAAAAGGGTGTTCATTGAAAAGGCAAAACTACAAAATCAGGGGAGATTTTGGACTTATTCAATTCAGAAGCTGTTGAATTGGTATTTTTGCATGTGTTTATGGAGTACTTATGCGTTCTTATCTGACTCCTGCCGGACAAAAAGCGGCAGATGATCATGCGATTTCCACAATCGGGGTTTCCGGGGCTCTTCTCATGGAAAATGCTGCGAGCGGCTCTGCCCATTGTATTGCAATGTGGATTGATGCTTCGCATATTCGATCGCAAAAGCCTGCCATTCTCATTCTATGTGGGTCTGGAAATAATGGGGGAGATGGTTTTGCCATTGCCAGACATTTACATTGCATGAATCGTTTTGACATCTCGATTGTTCACATTGGGAAGATTGAGTCGATGTCGCAGGAAACAAAAGCAAATCATGATGCAGCATTGGCATTGCATATACCAATGAGAAGTCTGAGTGAATCTGAAATCCCAACATTCAATATTCATGCCGATTGCATTATTGATGCAATTCTTGGAACAGGTGCTTCATCGGAGCTTTATGGGATGCCTGCTTTGCTATTGCAGAGACTTCATGAACTCGATGTGTACTCTTCATCTTTGTGCATTGCAATTGACATACCAACAGGAATTGATGCTGAAACAGGAAAGGCAAATCAATATGCATTCAGAGCACATGGAACATGCACGATGTTCAGCGAAAAAGTTGGAATGATGTTGCATCCCGGAATAGAATATTGCGGTGAAGTGCAGACAATCATGCTTGGTGTCCCGGAGCACATTGCTCATGAATATGCTTCTGTATTTTCCATCGAAGAACAAGATGTATCAACATTGATCACTCAAAGAAAAGAGCAGTCTCAGAAATATGATTATGGCAGATTGCTCATTATTGCCGGATCGCAAGATATGCCCGGGGCACCGGCACTATGCGCCATGTCGGCTTTTCGTTCTGGGATTGGACTTGTAGAAGTTTTGACTCCGGTTGTTCATCCCGGCATGCCGCCCGAAGCACTTGTCTCTACCATTCCAACTGATGAAGATGGTGGAATGAATCTTGCTGCCGTCATGAAACATGTTCAAGCATCGAAAGACAAAACGCATGCAATCGTATGTGGTCCGGGTCTTGGCATGAGAGCAGGAGAAGAGATTGTGAATGCTTTATTGACTCTGAACCTTTCAATTCCTGTGATTCTTGATGCTGATGCCATTCCCAAAACAATGAAATCATTTCCTGAAAATTGGGTATTGACTCCGCATGCCGGTGAATGTTCGCGCATGACTGGTATTGAGCGTACAATACTTGAACAATCTCCAATTGAGATGACGCAATCAATTTCACAAAAGATTGGTTGCATCTTGCATCTGAAAAGCGTTCCTGCTTGTACATCCGATGGTTCAGTTACATTCATCACGAGAACGGGAAATCCCGGCATGGCAACTGCCGGATCGGGTGATGTATTGAGCGGAATGATTGGTGCATTTCTCGCTCGTGGAATCAACTCACTTCATGCCTGCGCACTAGCATCCATGTTGCATGGTGAAGCAGGAGATTTTGCTCGATCTGTTTTTGGTGAAGAATCGATGTCGGCAAGTGATATCATTGCATCAATACCTCATGTGATAGATCGCACCTTGATGGATGAATGGGATGATGAACAATGAAACATGTGATTGACATTGCATTATCACCTTTGGAGGCATCATCACCCGATGTGATTTTTGCTCATGCCGTTCATGAAGCGGGAATTGATGCAGATTCCGTGACTTCACATCAGATTCTGAAGCGTTCGATTGATGCTCGCGGAAAATCCCCAAAAATCATTTTGAGCATTGCTTTGTTTGTCAATGAAGAAGCACCACTGCAAGAAAGCATCTCATCAAGATTCAAAGATGTTCATTCAGGGAAAAGAATCATCATAATCGGGGCTGGTCCTGCCGGATATTTTGCCGGATTGGAATGTCTGCTTCACGGACTTAAACCCATCATAGTTGAAAGAGGGAAAGATGCTCGATCACGAAGAAGAGACTTGCGCGCGATTCAACAATTTGGAACAGTGAATCCTCATTCGAATTATTGTTTTGGTGAAGGTGGTGCTGGCACATATTCTGATGGGAAATTATGGACGAATTCCAAGAAGCGCGGAGACATTCGCAAAGTGCTTCAGTTACTTGTTGAGCATGGAGCCAATGAACGCATTCTGATTGATACGCATGGACATATCGGTTCAAATAAATTGCCCGGCATCATTCAAGAAATAAGATCCACAATCGAGAATTATGGTGGTGAAATACATTTTGATTCTTGGGTGAATCAATTTCTCATTGAACATAATCGCATGATTGGAGTTTCTTGTGCAAATGGGAATATCTTTCATGGAGATGCAGTGATTTTAGCTACGGGTCATTCAGCAAGAGATATCTTCGCAACATTGCTAGAAGCGGGCATTCACATAGAGTCAAAACCATTTGCAATTGGTGTGAGAGTTGAACATCCGCAAGAATATATTGATGAGATTCGTTATAGACAATCACCGCGCGATCCACATTTACCTGCATCATCCTATAAGCTTGTTGAGCAAGTGCAAGGCCGTGGAGTATTCTCCTTTTGCATGTGTCCGGGAGGACTCATCGTTCCGGCAGCAACATCTCCCGGAGAAATTGTCGTCAATGGAATGTCGATGTCCAGAAGAGATTCACCATTTGCAAATTCGGGGATCGTGGTAGCAATCGAACAAGTAGATTTGAAAGAGTATGAGAAGCATGGTCCACTTGCCGGCATGCACTTGCAATCTGACATTGAACAAGCAGTCTTTGCTTCTGGTGATGGTTCGCAAAAAGCTCCTGCACAACGATTGCAAGATTTTCTCTCAGGAAACATAAGTCAATCATTGCCAAAAAGTTCATATATCCCAGGGCTTTTCTCACATGATATAGCCTCGCTTTTTCCAAAACATATTTCCAAGCGTTTGCAAATGGGGTTTCAAGCTTTTGAAAGAAGCATGCGTGGATATCTTCATCAGGAGGCAATTATTGTGGCAACTGAATCCAGGACTAGTTCTCCTGTGCGCATTCCTCGTGATCCCATAAGTCGTGAACATGTGCAGATGAAAGGACTGTATCCTTGTGGTGAAGGTGCGGGATATGCCGGTGGAATCGTTAGCGCTGCGATGGACGGACAAAATACAGTGCAGGCAATTGCACAGGCAATGGGAGTTCAATCATGAGACCCAATCCTGATTTTGGCATATATCTTCATATTCCATTTTGCGAAAAGAAATGCGTGTATTGTGATTTTTATTCTCTCGAAAATATGGAACACAAAGATGTCTTTGTTTCAATTTTGAAAGAAGAAATCATAGCAGGTGCACAACATCATGCTCAATATATGCGACCAGCAACAAGCATATTTTTTGGTGGAGGAACTCCATCACTTCTTATGCCTGATCAAATCGCATCCATTATGTATACACTTCGGATGCATGTTCCCATACACGCAGAAGCAGAAATTACCATGGAATGCAATCCAGGAACTATTACAAAAGAATCACTTCTTGGATACAAAAATTCCGGAATCAATCGATTGAGTTTTGGGATTCAATCATTCAATCAAGAAGAATTGAATTTTCTGCATCGCATTCATTCGCCACAAGAAGGAAAGGAAGCGGTTCGCATTGCGAGAGAAGCAGGTTTTGACAATATCAATATCGACATCATTTTTGCTTTACCGAATCAAAGCATTGCTTCATGGACTACAACATTGGAGCAAGCAATTGCATTGAACACAGAACATATTTCTGCATATAGTTTGATCTTCGAAGAGAAAACTCCGCTCTTTTCAATGTTGCAAAAAGGATTGGTCAAACCACAAGATGAAGAACGAGATGCAGAATTATATGCTATCACAATCGATGCTTTAACAAAAGCTGGCTATGAGCAATATGAAGTATCCAACTTTGCAAAGCCGGATTTTCGATGCAATCATAACAGAACCTATTGGCAAGCGAAAGAATATCTGGCATTTGGTCCATCCGCGCATGGATTCATACACAAAGTGCGATACTGGAATTTTAGGAATCTCAAACGCTATTTTGAAGCAGTGCGCCTGAATGGGATTGGGGAAGCTAGCAGGGAGGAATTGACAGATCACAATATACTGTATGAAGCTGCTTTTTTGGGAATACGCTCTGAAGGACTCTCTAAACGGCGATTCTTAGAAGAATTCGACATAAATATCTATTCTTCGCTTATCAATCACTTGGATAAAGACGTATTCAATGAATATCTGGAAATCATTGAATTACAAGAGGATACAATCATTAAGTTGAATTCTGCGGGATTTGCCATTTGTGATGAGATCAGCGTTCGAATCATAGCCATTTTGGAAGAATTATTGGGGTCACATTGGGATACAAAAGGGTATGAGGAAGATGATGAAACCATCATTGAACTTCCCATCTTTCAAGAAAAGACGCGGTAATTACAAGAAAACTTCCTATCTTTGCTGCTCTAATTTCCTGCCCAAACAGATTAGATTTGGGCTGTTTGAAACAACAACCACAGGAGCACAGAATGAGCATTCGTCGTTTATACGAGAGCACATTCATCATCAATGCCGCCATTGAAGATCCGGATATCGAAGCGGTGATCCGCAGAGTGACCGAATATATCGAGAATCATGGTGGTACTTTCGTTGAGATGAACAAGTGGGGTCGTCGCCGCCTTGCTTACCCAATCAAAAAGAAATACAATGGCTATTATGTGTATATGGCCTTTGAATCAGCATCTGAGGTATTGCCTTTGATCGAGCGTTTCTTCACTTTGGAAGAAAATGTCTTGCGTCATTTGACCTTGGAATTATCAGAAAAACTTCGTGAGCATCGCAAAGAGCGCGCACTCATTTCCGGTTCAACTATACCTGCTGAACCAATGGAAGAGAATGTTGCTCCTGTGAAAGCTCCGGTTGAAACAGAATTATAATTTACCCATTGATACACGAGTTATCACATACCCGAAAGAGATGAACCTATGAAAATCATTCTTCGTCAAGATGTAGAAAACCTGGGTAAAATGGGTGATATCGTGGTAGTCAAAGATGGCTATGCACGTAACTACCTCATTCCCAGAAGTCTTGCATATTATGCATCTCCTTCTTACATCAATGTATTTGAAAGTGAGAAGAAGCGCCACATGGCAGAGATGGCACGCAAGAAAG
>Ga0129333_10002238_pt1 | contig 17918 bp, 15 predicted proteins | sample CPB6_08_DNA_FD_94474 | JGI IMG/M metagenome (GOLD analysis project Ga0129333, IMG submission 94474) | Freshwater to marine salinity gradient microbial communities from Chesapeake Bay, USA - CPBay_Sum_0.6_0.8_DNA | ecosystem: Environmental > Aquatic > Marine > Coastal | place: USA: Chesapeake...
AAGCTTTGTGCGTCTGTGCTAACTATATTGGGCTTGTTAGTTAGGTCCGCATAGCTACCACTAAATAGTGTTGGCTTGTTAGTTAGGTCTGCATAACTACCGCTAAACAGTGTTGGCTTGTTAATCAGGTCCGCATAGCTACCACTAGTAGCTACCTGAGCAAGACTAGTAATATTGGCCTTAGTACCCAGAGTTGTAGTAATAGCGGCTACTGCGCTTTGATCCGCAGCTAGTTGATCGGCAATCTCTTTTAGCGTGTCCAGAGTAGCTGGCGCACTGTTAACCAGTGCCGCTACTTTATTATCCACGTATGTTTGGGTAACAAAACCTTCAAGCAACGGTTGGCCTTGTGCTACTAAATTTCCCAATAGTCTTGCTTTTGTTGCCATACTATACCTTTACTTGTTCATAGATTCTAAAATTTCCAGTTCAGATTTCTGGAAATAATTCTTTATGGATGAAATCGTGAATCATCTCGTCACTAAACCCCAGCGCTTTTAACACACGCGGAGTATGCGGATTCTGCTTTTGTTGCTGGCAGTAGTGATTTTGTGCCGCAGTATAGTCGTACTGTGTAACCAAGTCGTCGTACTTTAATGGTGGACGATTCTTAAAAATATTTTCTATGTAGTACACCAGGGACTTTTTACTCAACTCCAGCACAGCTTCCAGCTCAAACTCGCTGTTTATATTGCCCACCGCCAACATGCTTGGGCTAAAGATTCGTTTAGCCCAGTCTGGTAGTTCACGGGTCTTGTCCCAGTGCATAGGCTCTACCAGTTCTTCAAAGTATTTTAATAAGGGGTGATCACAGTTAATGGGACTAAAGTCTAGGAAAGCACCTGTTACCTTATTTTTTCCGGCTATAATGTCGAAGCCGTATACGGGCGCACCGTCGTAAACGTGCGGAAATACGCACAAGTGCATCATCCACAAACCTTTGGTTTCACTAGCGTCTATTATGTCCAAGTTGGCTCGGCGAAACCAAGCACAGTTGTAAGTTTTGCTAGTCCAGTCCAGTTCGCACTCTTGCGGTAACAAAAAGGCCCGCGCACTTAGAACCTTTTCCAGTTCTAGCGCGTGGGCCTTTAATTTATTGAATATTATACTCATGGGCTATATCATCAAAAAGATTAATGGTTAGCTCAAAGCATTTATTAGCTTCGGTTGCCATGCTAATATCCAACTTTTCTCGCAACGAGCTGATTAACTCTTTACGATTTTCAAAACTATACATATGCCCACTGCCAGGAACTTTTGTTTTTATCAATTGACCGCCGTACAAGTCACCCATATGCTTTGTGTATATATGTGCCCATAGCTGGTGGTCTGTTAAACTTTTTACATGACTACAGTATAGTTTAGTACTGTTGAAAATTATAACAGGTTCGCCTAACTCTAGTAAATCGTCAAATATCAAATCACTGCGTTGTATGTTTGGCAAATCTTGTAACAAATGGCTGCTACAGTTCTCTAAAACTTGATACTGCAGCAGCTGATTTGCTAAGTACGTTGCGTATATTCCACTAGTAACCCGCCCGCCAAGCAACAGCTTAGTAAACGGGTGCTGTTCTGCCAGCTCGTGATTGTGTTGTGTTAGTTCTTTTAATGTAGTCATTAGGTACCAAAGTAAAAGTAGCCATATCCTTGGTCTGCATACCCGCTTTCACCGCCACTGCTTCCGTGATTTTGACGTAAGGTACCGCTGCTACCACCAAAAGTATAACTACCAGTTAATACGTCAGGATTACGATTATACCCTTGACCGGTTTGTGTATGATAACTACCATTTACATATAAAATTGTGGCACTGCCGTACGTTGGACCACTAGCACTACTGCCACCAGTTTGCACATACTGTGGATAGGTATATGCTCCACCCATTTGCGTACCACTAAAGTACGTGTTGTGATAGCTGCTGTAACCATAACCTTGCATATAGAAGTACTGAGTGCTAGTATAGCTGCCATGCGAGTAACTATAATATCCGTATATATAGTTCCAATTATTGTCATACGTCCACCAGGTGTATCCAGTTAAAGCTTGGTCGTAATACGGTAATCCCTGTGGATGTTGAAAGTCACCATAAACCCAGCCACCATAATTATCATACCATGTATTAGTATATAATTGATAACCATAAGTACGAGTATCTGGTTTATATTGCTGACCGCTACCACTATACATTTGATAGTACACAGTGGTATTAGGTGGAAAATTATAGGTACCGTTGTTGCCTGCAGAAATAAAATAACTAATAGCAGGATCAGTATTGCTCCAGTCACCTGCACCGGCCACATTAACTGCACGCACTCTGAAGTTAACTGTGCTAGTAGGGTCGCTTTGATATGCTAGGTTAACAAGGCTGCCACTGCTGAATACAGTTTGTAATACACCAGTGCTCATGTTTTCGACTTGATAACTGGTAATATTTGCACCACCATTATCCACGGGCGCTGTAAAGTATACAAAAGCCCCACCGGCCGTGCTGTTATTAGCGCGGCCGGTTGCTGAAAAGCCTGTTGGGGCCCCGGGTTTTACTAATCTAGCCGCGCGGCCCCACCCGCGGGTGGAGCCGGCTCCAAAAGTAGATAGTAGTGGCATAGACTTACTCCGGTAACAGTGCGGCTTGATTTGCTGCTATTAGTGTATTTGCCTTTTCTAACCACTCTGGTGTTAAAATTTGGTCTTCTACTGCTTTGACTACTCCAGGTAAATTGGCACGCATAATTTTTGGCCAATTTTCTACACTAAACTGATCCTGAGGAGGATTACTCAAGTGCGTAATGATAGCCTGAGCATTAAACCTTTGCAGTACAATTTTCTGCTCTGGCGTTAAAATATCCATTAGCGTTTGTGCTTCTGGAAACGGAATGTTTGTTGCCATTTTTTATCCTTTTAAGTATTAAGCAAATCTGGTTTGGGCACCAAAGGCGGTGAACTGAGCGTTACCGGTCTTGACCACAGTGATAGAGTAAATGTCCACACTGTTTACGTTACCCTGACTTGGAGTGTTACCACCAGACCAGCGCACGGTTACGCTACTGCCGTCTACCTGGAACCCGGTTTGATAGTAAGCAGTGCCACCGTTTGTAGCCAGCATTGCTACTGTAATAGACTGACCAATCTGCATTATACTGTTCAATGTAGTGCTAGCATCACCACGTAGATTTAGGGTCCAGTTATTTGCGGTATTAGTAGTATGATATCTAACTGCCGAGGTTATTAAATCATGTGTTGTTGTGGAAGTAGGCGCAGCAGCTACGATTGTAGTAGTCTCAATCAGGGCCTCAATCGTTGCATGAGCACCTAACTGCAATATACCATTATTTGCTACGGGCACAAGACCTAAACCAATGCTGCCGTTTTCTGCACGTAGTTGATTAGTTCCACTACCAACTACCAAACCGTTTGCTGGCAGTGTTAGGGTACCAGTCATGGTGTCCCCAGACTTTAGTACTCGTTGATCCGCGTAGCTTTTTACAGCAAACTCGGTTGGAACCGCAGTGTTACTATTACCGCTTAACGTAGCATCACTACTAAACTCGTTAATAGTTTCGCCAAGCTGAGCACCAATACTACCTAAGCGTAAGCTTGTAAGACCGGCCAAATCAAATGCACTAGCATTTAGGGTTGCGCGACCAGTTGCTTGATCGATACGGAAGTACTCACCTACACGGAAGTTACCGTCTTGGTCTGTAGACACGTAGAATACGCGACCAGGAAATACTTCATCCGTTTCATTTCCAGGCGCTGCTGGCTGAGTTGGTTCCCCAGGATAGTTTGTAGTAATTACACCGCCGGTACCAATACTTAAGAAGTCGTGACCCGTCAAACGAATCTGACTGTACTTGCTGCGTAACGTAACTGCTGCACCACTGGCACTACCAGTTGGCTTTTCTTGCGATAGCACTACTACTATTTCACTACTGCCGTTAGTGTAGGTTCCGCTTACACTTTGTACTACATAAGCAAAACTATCGCCTGCAATTTGAATACTCTGACCAGGCTTTGGTGCGGCCGTTAAGCCATTCATCACCAGAACAAAGCCTCTTTGATTTTCTAAAGCTCCGGCTTTAACTGTACCTGTACCACCACTTGTAAAGGTTAGTGTATTTCCAACAACGAAAGTACCGGTAGTATTTCTTACATATACTTTGTCCGAAGTATATTGTACGTTGGTTACAATACCTGTTGCACCGTTTTGGGCGGTAACAGTATCGCCAACATTTACTAAACCGCCTGTATAGGTAAAGTTAAGTTGTTGACCTAATAGTGTGCCAGTTACTGCTGTTTCGCTTGCATCAAAACCTCGACTTACCGCACCCCAAGTACCGTAGCTATTATTACCATTTAGTGCACGAATGTGTCCACCGCCTGTACTTGCATAACCAAAGTAGCAGTAGTATGTAAAGCAGCTAACAATCTCTGCTTTGCCGCCATCCTTGATCCAGTAACCAACACCATTATCGCTGATAACTGTGTATCCATGAAAAATCATGGACTTAGCACCCGTTGCATGTACACTGCCATCAACAAGAGCACCAACTCCACCAGTACAAATTGCAGAGCATTCTAGCACGTATGGTGACTTACTTGTAACTGGGCTTGCTGGGTTTAATCTTGCTACCACGCCCTTAATTGTACTAGTAGTAATATCGGACGCAGTGGTACCAGGTACCCAGCCAGTCATACCGATAAAAGTCATTTTATTCAATATGCTACCATTACTTAGCAACCACATTGTGCTTTCAGAATTAATGGTAGTGCCATTGTCACTTAAACCAGTTTTTGGCTGAACAATTGTTGTGCGTTGATTATCACCAACGATAGCTACATTGGGAGGAACTACAATAGGTAGTTGTTCAGCGTAGTTACCAGTTTTAACAAATATAGTAGCAGGAACACCTGCAGCATTTGCAACCGAGCAAGCATATTTAATACTTGCAAATGGTGTTGCTAAATTTTTACCTGCTGCTGGTACGTCTGTTCCGTGTGGGGCTACATAATAAGTATTAACACTCTGTGTAGCACCGATCCAATCAATAGAAGTACCATTGGTTAAAACGGTTAAACTTTGGCCTGGATCACTTGCTTGAATGGTTGGCAGAACATCTGCTCCGCCTAGTACAAATACTTCCCACTTGTTAGCTGTTAAGTCTGTATTAAAAGCAGTAGCATCGCTGGTATGATCTTCTTTTGCAATGTATGCGGTACCTACTGCATTCTTTACTATATCATCTTTTAAGTAATTAGTATTAGCTGTCCACGTGCCACGCCAACGAATACCGCTATTAAACTTTTGCCACTTATTGGCAGCTAAGTCTGTACTGAATGTGGTACTAGCGTGAGGAACTAGTGCAATATAGCTGTTACCTCCATACACTATTACATCGTCTGTAATATATTCTGTTGCTGTAGTCCAGTCACCACGATTTTTGAAACCGTAAGTTAGCTTTTCCCAGTTAGTTGTGCTTGTACTTGGATTAGCATTTGTGTTATCTTGCTTAGCCTGGTAAGTACTGCCACCGTAAGTAACAATTTCACCAATCTTGTAAGCACTACCACTGCTCCAGGCTCCACGGTTACTAAAGCCGTATAGGTAAGGATCCCAGAACGTAGTATTGGTAGGTAAGTTACCTGTGCTATTTTGTTTACAACGATAGATATTACTACCGTATGCAACCAGGTCACCTACTACATAAGCTGTGGCTGCATTGTACACACCTTGTGCGCTGATGCCGTCAACAAACTTGTCCCAGAATGTAGCATTAGTAGGATTGTTACCAGTTGTATCAGTTTTGGCAATGTATACAACACCGCCTAGTACAACTACGTCATTCTTTTGGTAAGCCTTGGTATTGTCGTATGTACCTTCGTACTGGATACCATCAGCAAACTGAGACCAATATGTAGCATTTGGAGGAGTTTGACCTGTGCTATCAACTACGGCAATATAAACCTTACCACCGTGTGCAACACCATCGCCAATTCTGTATTCTGTAGCAGCACTAAACACTCCACGGAACTTAAAGCCTTGAATCATCATGGCCCAGTACGTGGTGCTAGTTGGTAAATTACCGCTAGTCTTGAGGCCATATGTGTACACATACACATTGCCACCGTATTTAACTACATCGTTCATTTCGTATGTAGTTGTGCTACTCCACTCGCCGGCAAAGTGGAAGCGTAATTTTCCTAGATCAATTAATTGACTCATATTATATTAGCCTCATCAATAAGTGTCCACCTGTGCCCCACTCGAACCTTACGGTGTCCTTTGTCCAAAACCATTGCTTATAATCGTACTTGTCGATTATGTCATCTTGTGGCAGCGACACAGCAGTATCGCCATCCAAAATTTCAATGTCTAAATTGCCATTGTCAGGATTTAATCTAAAGCCATAAAAGACTTTATCTACTAAATCTGTGCCCGTATAAAGCCCACTCATTATGAGACTCCTTGTAGTATAGAGAAAACAACATCTACGCTACTGTCTACCTTTGACGAAACAATTAGCTTGTCGCCGGAAGCTAGTACTAGCTTGTTTCCCTTCATGAGCTCAAACGGCTCGCCTGACTCTACTCGCTTATCCCTCTGTACATAAGTATCCTGAGAGCCTCTACGTAATTTAATTGTTATTGGTACAGTTGTAGACAAGATATTTGTTACACTACAACCTACCACAATTGATTTATCTGTTGCTGTAAAAACTATTTGCTCTGTTGTTCCTACAGCATTTGCAATTGCATTTGTAAAACTTGTTGCCATAGATTACCCCAGTGCAATAGCCATAACAATAGCCGTTTCATTAACTAGCGAATCTACTTCTGCTTTTCTGTAAGTATTCGCTAAACTTACCGCATCATAGCTAACTATTCTTACAAAATCTCCAGCTACGGACGGTTGCTGTAATACAACTTGTGTACCATTTGTAGCCACGAAATCGGATGAACCAAGCTGACTACCGTTTAAAATAACATCAACAAAACCAGGAGTATAACTGGCTGTAGTTGTAAAAGTAGTTTGTCCACTAGTTGCAGTAACCTCAGTAATAGATCTGCCTACACTACCACCAGCAGCACCGCCGCCTAATGCGGCGACGGTACCGTCTGTTTTCTTGTAGTATATAATACCGTCTTGGTAGTTTATCGCAATTTCACCAAGCTCTAAATCGCCTGGCTGTGGGATTTTGCCGGCAACTGCACTACGTTTTAATTTTAAAAGTGTTGCCATACAATCTCCATATTAGATTAATAGGTTCCGCAATCTAACTGAGTTAGTTCAACACTACCGCCCGTTACAGTAAATTGAGTTGCTACAAAGCTAGCTAATCCTTTAACTAGGGTTGTAGCTGTGGGAATTGCTGTTTGAGTAATTGCGGTTACCAGACCTTTTGCGTTTACTGTAACAGTAGGTACTGTTACGCTATCGCCAAAATTACCCACATTGCTGTTAACTGTAGCTAACGTAAGTGCTGCACTTACGTTACCAGAGCCGTCTACAGCTGCTAGCGTAGCCGTAGCGTCGCCAGTTAAACTTAGATTTCGTGCAGTTGCCCATTTTGTAGTTGTATCAGCGTTGCCCTTTAAGTTACCAAATACTTGTGCAACTTCTAGGTCTTTGTTCATTTGCCAACGATCTGTGCCGCTGGTATATAGCAACGTTGCCGGAGTTACTGGGCCCCTAATAGTAATACCGCCGCCATCTGCCATTGCCGCACTTGTAGCGTCTTTAGCTAGCTCAATATTTTTATCGCCAATAGAAACTGTTGCACTATTTACAGTAGTAACTGTTCCCAATACGGTCAAATTGCCGGTGATAGAAGCGTTACCATCAATATTGATATTAGCAGCTGTAATATCGTTGCTGTTTAGGGTGCCATTGACAGTAACATCATTAAAAGTAACGTTACTTGTGGTACTAACCGCTTGTGGTAAACTAATTGTAAGTGTATTATTTGTAACGGCTGTTGTTACGCCGGTACCACCAACTATACTCAGTGTATCGCTTAATAAACTAATTCCGTCAGTACCTGTATTGCCACTAATATTAAGTGTTGTTGCAACACTTACAGTTCCTGCTGCTGTTAGTCTACCCTTTGCGTCAACAGTAAATGTAGGAATATCTGTAGCACTACCGTATGTACCTGCGGTAACACCAGTATTTGCCAGTGTAATTGCAGCACTAACATTGGCACTACCATCCACACCAGTTAAACTTGCAGTGGCGTCGCCTGTTAAACTCAGTGTTCTTGCATTTAACCACTTAGTAGCTGTATCTGCATTACCTATCAGTGCGGCTGTAATATTGCGGGCTGCAAAATCACCGTTACTGTCTCGCTTAACTATTGTACCAACTGTGTTTACATTGGTGGCGGCATCAACCATGTCAGTATAACGCTTACCACCAATAATTACGTGGTTAACAGCGTTACCTGCAGTTTCGGTACCCATACCGATATACAGCCTATCACCACCATTACTACCGTTATCAGGTAATGCGCTGTATGCTAATTCGCCTTGAGCTAGTACGGCAGGATTACCACTCAGCTCACTACGCTTAATTCTTAAAATAGAAGCCATGTGCTCTCCTTTTAAAACTGTCCAGCTTCAAAAATCTGTTTTTCTAATATATTACCCGCAGTCCATTTTTGCGTTGCGGAATCATATACTAGTATGCCCCCGTCCGCCAAATTAGTTAGGTCTACGTCACTGCTATTAGTTATACTAACACTAGCTGGAGGGGCCGACAACCCGCTGGTAATTACTCTGGTATTTAAAGGATTCTGTACTATTACTGTAGTATCCTTATCGGTAACTATTACTTGTGTCATCTTGTAACCTCCTGAACTAATGTGAGATTACCGTTTATAAAGGGTATTACGTTATTGCCGCTGTATAATTCTATAGAATATACTGCGGTGGTAAATCCAAATGACTGCGTAACATTACCAAGTAAAGTTAACTGTATAAATTTATCTGTATTATTTACAGTTAATTGCCCGTTAGCAGTAGTTGCTTCGTGAATAATAGTAGGACTATCAACGGTTTCACGAATTTGCATTCTAGCACTATATCCGGCTAAATCAATTGGTTGATTATATTCTATTACGCCGCCGCTAGTATAGGTACTGTACTGTAAACTATTGACCTGATTCAGTACTGCGGTAGTACCTGTAACAGAAGTGGCTATGTAAAAAGAGTCTCCAACATTATTTATCTCTTTCATACCGCCAGCACCAACTACCTTAACTCTCCAGCCTGGTGGTATACTATGAGACGACTGGGTAGTTATAACGCATGGAGCAGCCTTTGCAATACTTTGAATTGGTACATAAACTTTTGTTTCTGATTCCCAACGATAAGTTTCCTGAAAGGTGCTACCTTGATAAATTTTATAATTAATCTTAGCTGGTTGCATTGCTGGACACCTTTACCTTTCGTACAGCAGCTACTCGCTTAAATGCATTTAGCTCATTGGTAAGTGCTATTACTTCGGTTTGTAGCTTGTCGTTTTCTATACAAAGCTGACGAAGTTGAGCATTTAATTGAATAATTTCTTGCTGTAATTTATTAAGTTCTGTGCTCAATACAGTATTTTGAGCACTCATGCGTTCCAACTCTTTATGCATTAATTGCATAACACTATCGCCGGCTTCAGATATACGCCAATCTTTCAAGACTTTTTTAATACCAAAAGCTAGCGCAATTACTGCTAATGCAACCACAAAGATAGTTTCGATCGCCGTATTACTATCTACTTCCATAATTCATGTTCTCCTTGTTAGCAGTAATATAGATATTTCTGCGAACTATATTCGGCTTTTATACATTTTTACTGGCTTCCAGTATTGTTAAGAATTTTTGCTGACTACTAGAGCAATTTGATATATTATACCACAGGGGCAGGATGTTGTCAATGCAAAAAAATACCCTGCCCAATGATTTGAGCAGGGTATTTATGGAGCACTTTGTTTAGTAAAACATGCTAATGCCAGAATCAACAGTACTGATTTCATCCGCTGGCACTACGCCATCTCGCTGTTGTGCTGTATGCATATAGAGCGAATATAGTATATTATATAACTCTAAGTGTGTCATAGTATCGCCAGTCGGCTCTCCGGTTTGCGGATTACGTATGGGAAAAGTCATCTGTGCATTAAACTTTTTTCTGCACATAGCGTGTGGAGTTCGTACAACTTGATCAGCAATCGACATTACTTTTTCTTCATTAAAAGTAATGGTTGCTTGCCCACCAAGAGGATTATCCACTGCTATACTATAACAACGCTGCCAAACTTGACCTTGGCCGGTCTGTTCTTGATATTGTGCCATTTATTTTCCTGTAAATACAGATTATTGCTCTATGCCGCCACCGCCGCCACCACCGCCGCCACCGCCACTTGAAGTATAAGCTTCTGCGTAGAATACCACGGTACTTTGTGACACTATTGGCGAGCCAGTTGGCGAAGTAGATATTTGAATAGTTACATTAATATAACTGCTTACTGGACCGAATTGAGTGTTTGACTCTTGGATAGCAATAAGCGGAGTATTGCTTGGAGCCGGTGTTGTAAGTGGCGGATCGCCTAAAATCTCCATCCAAGCACTTACATTGTTTACCAGCGCTGGGTTTGCTCCAATTGTACCTGTTGGACTAATATAAGAGTTGCCAGTATTCAGTATAAATCTTATATACTTGCCTACACCACTTGTACTACTTGTTGGAGTTATCCAGTCGTATTGATTAGCCCAACCATTGGTATACGTAGCGTATGTGCCGTTTTTATAAAACGCTACACCAGCTAAACTTGCAACACCTTGGCTGTTGGAGGCAGATATTTGTGTTGCGTGAATCCCTATTGGATTGTATATGGTGGCTACCGTAGTGCTATAACTAATTTGTAGTGTATTGGACGCCGCACTGCTGCCTCCCAAATTATTTTGAAAAGCTCCTGCCGGTACGCTGATATTGGCTGTACCGCTACTGTTAGCTGGCGGGGTGTAAGTAGCTGTAAAGCTTGAACTACCGTCGCCACCGCTAAAATTAGATATAGTGCCTGCGCTAACACTAATATCGCTTTGTGTGAATCCAAACGCACCTGTGACCATTTGGAATGTTAGCTGTGCTGTTTGGCCCACTCCTAAATTAGCATTATTAGTACTGATGGTAACCGTTGGCGCACCAAACATTGTCCAAGTATATGTTCTGTTAGCACTGTAACCAGTATTAGTTGTTGCGTATACAGTAATACTATATGTACCACCGCTAGTTGCAACGCCACTCAATGCAGCGTCGTAAAAGAACGACCCAAATGCAGGTTCATTACCAGCAAAGCCCATCCCAGGAGGAAGTGTACCAGTATAAGTAAATGTTGCTGGTGTTGGCGAGCCGTTTACTAATATTTCGAAAGATTCAAAATAATAGGTTCCAACAGTGCCGTTTCCTATAGAGGTAGGACTTATAGATACAGCCGGAGTAGTACTAGTATCACCAATACTAACATCTGCCGCCGTAGCTACTATAGTGCCACTAGTACTACCTGTACGAAGTTGTACACGTAGTGTTTCGGTGCCTTCAGTAGTTAAGTCACTTCGTAATGTTCTTGTAAAGACACCACTATTATTGGTTATACTTACTGAGCCTGTGTCAACAGAATCGCTCATGTCATTAGCATTTGCCAAACTGCTGCCTGTAACTTGCGACCAATATAGTGTACCACTACCGAAATTAGTGGTTGTAACTGTATACGTAACGGTTTCACCTTCGTTAACGCTTGACACATTTCTAGTCAAGTTATACGTTGGTGCTGGCACAGTGTTGTAGTTAATAGTAAGTGTATTGCTGGCTGGATTTATGTTTCCAAAACTATCACTGAATGTGCCAGATGCTACAGATATAGTAGCGGAAGCATTGCTGTTAGCTGGCGGAGTATAGGTAGCGGTGTAAGTTGTACCACTACCACTAAAACCTGTTAGAGATCCGTTACTAACTGTAACGTCACCGAGCGTAAAGTTACTAGTAGACTCACTACTAGTAAAAGTGACTACAGTTGTTTGGTTAATACTTAAGTTTGTACTGCCCGCTGTAATGTTCATTGTAGGCTGTAGCGTATCGTAATTAATCTGTATAGTATTAGAAGCTGTATTCGGTGCCCCAGTTATGCCATTTGTAAATCTATTTGCAGGTACAGATATGCTTACCGTTCCAGTACTATTAACTGGAGGTGTGTACGTACCAGTAAAAGTTTTATAGTTACTGGTAGATAGAGCGCCTAAGCTACCTGCACTAACTGATACTGATGTATTACTAAAGTCATAGCTTACTTCGTTGAGTACGAAAGTAATAGTAGCCGTTTGGCCACCAGCCAAAACTGATACATTGCTGCTGACAACAGCGGTAAATACGGCCGATTTACCTCGCAAATCGTTCATACTAATAATAGTACCGCTGCCAGGTTTTAAAGCTAAGTTGCGAACATCGGTATCATTAAGAGCTATCAAAGCCGTTGCCGACTTTGATAGCTCTATATTAACGTCCCTTAAACCTATCTGTCCACTGGGTGTTGGCATTTACTAATTCCTTTAACTGGTTTAGTTCTAGTCGTAGTTCTTTTATTGCCTCAATAAATAGCGGCGCAAGTCTTTCATACCTAACTGTTAGGTATTCATCACTGATTGGCGCTGCAACAACTATTTCAGGCAATATTTTTTGTACACCTTGTGCACTTACACCTACTTCTATACCTTTATCCTGATAGCCCAATTGCTTGGCTGCTTCATTGGGTTTATAGTAAAATCCGCTTAGTGTGCATAGCTTATCTAAAGCATTAGTTATTGTTCCTAGCTTATTTTTTAATCTGTCATCAGAATAATATGCCGTAATGTTGCCTGTTGCACGTATTTCTCCACCAACACCACTGGAAGATGTCCCGACACCTAAACTATCAAGTTGTGTATTTAATAATTTTGAATCACCTATAATTACTTGAATCGCATAACTTGCTGTACTTAAGTAAACATTTGATGTAGGGCTATTACCACTATTCCCATACCAGACAAACTGACCGGCACCATCACTATTACCTAATTGACCTTGATTAACAGGAGTATCAGCATTATTATTAGCAGAACCGTGATTGCGTAAATATCTTCCCAATATTCCGCTTGACACATATCCTACAGCTCCAAGTGTACGCAATGAATTATAACTATTACTTGTTGCATTAATTCCTATTATGCCAGAAGCAGCACTACCTGTTGTAGCGCCTACTAAAGCACCACTATTCGCACTCGCATTATCTTGAATAGCAATAATGCCCCATGCATTAGCGTTTTGTTTTGCAGCAATAACGGCACTATATCCAATTACAGACTCAGTACTACCAAGCGCAAAAGTGCCTCCATTTACAGATGCAGTTGTACCGCTAGTAATTTTGTCAACTGTCAGTGTATTAGCCTGGATTCTATCACCATTGATAGTATTAGCAACAATTCTATCGCCACTAATACTGTTTTGTACTATTAAAGATCCAGTAATATATGCTACTTGCTGAACCCAGCTAGTAGTGTATCTATAAGTTATGCTTGCATTAGCATTATTATAACTGACTGTTGCTATATCTCCGGCAATCGGATTACGACCAATAGCAGCAATTACTTCTAAATTAGTCGGTGCGCTACTATCATTGGTAGCTCTACTAACTAAAAAGGTTGCTGAACCAGGGCTGCCATTAGTACCATTAGTGCCGTTAGTACCATTAGTACCATTAGTGCCGTTAGTACCATTAGTACCGTTATAAGCTATAGCTCTTGGAGTTAAGCCTGCCCATATCAGTGTACTAGTGGCTGTAGTAGCACCTACCGTTAATGGATACGTTATTTCCCATAAGTACTGTCCAGCACTTGTATTGGTTGGGGCACTAGTGCTCCAACCACTGGGTGCTGAATAATTGCCGGTACTCCAAGTATAAGTAGTAGAATTTAAACTACTTGTATCCGGAGCAGTGCTGGAACCAGTCCATAAGTATGCGCTTGGAAAAGCGCTCATTACACCATTTTGGCCTGCTTGTCCTGCAACTCCACGTTGAGCTACGGACATAGTTACAGTCTTTGTGAAAACTTGGCTTGTACTTGGCTCCGTTACAGTTAATGTAACAGTAATACTCGTAACGCTGGAGCTACTAGGAGTAATAGTAATACTGCTACTACTACCGGTACTAGGCGTAGCGTTAGTAACGCTCCAACTATAGCTAGGACTAATAATATTTTGAGTTGTGGCAGTTAGCGTAGCATTGGCCGGAATTATTGCGTCGCCAGTATTAACAGTAAAGTTAGTAATGCCACTTATATCAATTGCTTTAGCTGGCGCACCAGTAGCCCCGGTAGCTCCAGTGGCTCCGGTAGCTCCCTGACGACTCTTTGCAATACTATACACAGCAGTATAATTAACTCCACCAATACTAGCTGTTAGTGTAAAGTTTTCTTGATTGCTGGTCCAGTTAGTGCCGCTTAGTGTAATTGCACCAGTATTACTAATAGTTAATGTTAGCCCATTTTGTGTAGTGGTACCGCTATAACTTACTCCAGTTGTAAGTATGGTGCCGCCTTTGTATAGCCGTAAAGCATTGCCGGTTGGTAACGTGTACCCAGTACCATCACTATTAGCGGCTATAACATCTGCTTCACTAATTAAATCTATAGCTATAGCATCGGTGCCTTGTCGGCTCTTAGCAATACTATAGATAGCGCTATATGCAATACCATTATAAGTAGCAGTAACAGTAAAGTTTTCTTGGTTGCTAGTCCAGCTAGTACCACTTAGTGTAATTGCACCAGTACTACTATTAATGGTAAGTGCTAAGCCATTTTGTGTGGCACTACCACTATAACTTACGCCAGTAGTTAGCTGTGTAGCACCTTTATACAATCGCAAAGCATTACTAGTTGGTAACGTATATCCTGTACCATCATTATCAGCAGCTACAACGTCGCTTTCGCTTGTCAGGTCGACTGAAATGGCATCATCACCGGCGTTACCTTTTTTACTCTTACTAAACTTTTGCGAGACTACTCTGGTGCCTACAAAACCTGCTTTGGTTTTGTATTGAATAGTATACTCTATAGTAGCAGTATCCTGAGTCATATTAGCATGCTCAGGGAAAGTAATGCTATATGTACCGTAACTAGGCTGATCTTCCGCAACTATTCCCGTTGCTGAAATATTTGTAATTGTCCAAGTACCGATTGCGTATGGACTACTATTATCTACTAATAGCTTTTCCGCACCTTCGTAAACTTCTATTGTGCAACCACTATCCAAATATTCGGTTGGATCTACATTGCCAGCCGCAGTAGCTTGTAGCTGTACTACAGGATTTTTTAAATCTACAGTAATGGTATCCGTACCATTATTTAGTCTAAATATAGTATCTTCGTCGTAGGTATCACCTATCTGTGCTCGAACTATGGCGTACGCAATATCATTGGCTATATGAAACTGACTTTTACTAATAGTGATTACATTATTAGTTTGTGTAAACTGAATAGTTGGCGTTGTAATCTCTGTGCCGTCTGCTTTAAAAGCACGAACGGTAAAACTTGGATTACCGCTTAAGTTGGTTAAGTTTGCAGTAGCAACTACCTGCGGAGTGTCTGCTAATATAGCGGTTGCATCGCGATATACAAAATTATCCGGCGTTAAACTTAGCCTAATTTGCGGCGCATCTTGACCAATACCGCTAACTACTATCCAATCTCGTAGTACTTCTGTGTCATTATACACAGCCTTAAAAGTAACTTTTGCACTATTTGCAACACCGCCCCAGTTAGTGGCGGTAAATACACCAGTAGTACTATCAATACTAACTTGTAACCCATTAGTAGCACTATTTGCTACTATACTATAAACGGGACCATTTCCAGTTACTTCTTGACTAATATTCCAAACTCTAAAAGTGCCTGTGGCGAATTGCCAGTTTGGAGTATTACTATTAGTCGATCTCGCTAAGTAGTGTGGATTATTAGTAAGCTCACCATATACGCTAGTAAACTCATCATAGGTTTTTGCATTTAATTCACTTGATATAGTGTACGTTGCAGGGTCAATTTTACTTATAAAAGCATAGCGAATATAATAAGTAGTATTACTTAATAAATTATCTATACTAATAGTGGAACCCACCCCGAAATCAATCGGGGTGAGTGTTTGAGGATTAAAACCTTGCTGAGTACTGACCCATACCTTTACACCCAGTAAGTCATCGCGTACATCCGTGGTACGTATAGTATCGTATCTTGTAGTGTAAAAAAGGTGTAAGCGTTTTATACCTGGATATAAAGTAACCGCCATAGTTATCCTTTATGTAATAGTTGTTACAACTAAAGTACCTAGAGCACTTTGTGAACTATATTCGCCTGTTCGACTTACGGCTCTACAAGCTACTCTATAAGTAATTCCTGCTTGAGAAATTCTTGGTACAGGCAAATCTAGTAGATTAAATCTAGCTTCACTCTGGCTCTCTATAACTTTTATATTGTTGGTATTATCGGGTACTAATTCCCAAAAATCTTCCACGCCTGTGTCTTTATACAATCTATATTCGTACGCTTTAAAATCTGCGTTCTTAACTACAGTTTGTGGTACTTTTGCTACAATATATGTAGTATCTAGGTCTAGCTCTAGGGCGGGAACAGTAGGAGTTAAGCCCGATATACTTGCTACAAATATCTGTGTATCACTCCAGGGACCGAACACTGTTCCGAGCGCATCAGCATATCTAGCACGCACTTTATACATTACTCCTGTTGTTAGTCCATTAACAGTATAATTCCCGGTTTCTTTTCTAACAGAGTATGGGTTTGTTGGATTTATTCCATTAAACTGCTCGTCGGCCCTAATAATTTCTAGTTGAACAAATGTAGCAAAATTTGTTAAGCCAGATGGATTACTAAAACTTATCAATGCTCCTGTTTGGAATGTTCCAACAGCTATTTCTTGAGCTGTTTCCCTGGTACTGGTGATAGAATTTATAATAGGTGATTCCGTAATGGTAGAATTAACTATACCTGTGGTAGAATTAATATTTGCATTATAGCTAACATTAGGAAATTCATTATTTAAGTTTAAGGAATAAATTTCAGGACTGTAGTCTGTTAGAGTAATTCTTGCAGTTAGATTTGTGCTTGGCTCTACTGATAGCACTACTAATTCTTGTGATTCTTTACTTAGTTCACCTATAATATACAGATTATCTACTTCTAGATTATCTGCTTGAATTATTGGTGATACACAAGTCACAGTGTCATAGTAGTTATTTGTTGGTACGGCAGCTATAATTTTCTGAGTGCTAGCTCCCGTATTAGTTCTAATCAACAGCCTGTACTGCTTGGTACTTTCTAGATATACACTTTCTGTAAGTACTAACTGGTTACCGCTTATAGATTTAATTCTACCACTTCCTGTGCCCCACAGGGGGACGTCGTGTGTTACTCGTACCATATCGCCACGATTGCACACCAGGTACTCAAAGTCAGTGTTTAGTGTATAAATTTCTGGACGTAACTTAAGCTGTGCTAAATGCCATTTTGCAAAAAACTTAGCCTGCGCTGCATTTGTAATACCTGGCAATTGCAGTTCTTCAAATACTTCTGCGTTATTCTCGTTTTTGCCATAGTTATAAACCATAAACTCTTTTGTTTGATAAGCGTCAGATTCATCTTGTATGGTAACACGGAATGCGTCTGGTATTTTTGGCAAGGCCTTTGTAGCCTCAAATCCCCAGCTATTGTGGGGGGTAAAATGCTGTACTGCATACGGTCTTGGTTTGTCAATTATAACACTCCACTTACCGTCTATAAATATTGGACTAGCCATACCCGCTGCACAAATATCGCGTAGGGCATCCATTACACTA
>Ga0129333_10002239_pt1 | contig 17902 bp, 13 predicted proteins | sample CPB6_08_DNA_FD_94474 | JGI IMG/M metagenome (GOLD analysis project Ga0129333, IMG submission 94474) | Freshwater to marine salinity gradient microbial communities from Chesapeake Bay, USA - CPBay_Sum_0.6_0.8_DNA | ecosystem: Environmental > Aquatic > Marine > Coastal | place: USA: Chesapeake...
AAAAACGGGGCTTCGGCCCCGTTTTTTTATCAGCGGACAAGTGCCCGGCGATCAGGCCTCGTCCGGCTCCGGGTTTTCGGCTGCCGCGGCGGCGCGTAGCTTTTCGATGACGCCGTCCGGCGCCTGCGCGGCAATCACCGGCGTCCCACTGCGCACATCGGCATTCTGCGCGCGATGACGCAAGGCGTGATCCATCAGCGTCAGCGCCAGCATCGCCTCGCAGATGGGTGTCGCACGGATGCCGACGCAGGGGTCATGCCGGCCATGGGTCTCGATCATCGCTGCCTGTCCGGCAGTATCCACCGTATGGCGCGCAAGCCGGATGCTCGACGTCGGCTTCACCGCCACATTGACGATGATGTCCTGTCCGGTGGAAATGCCGCCGAGCACGCCGCCGGCATTGTTGGACACAAAGCCCTGCGACGTCATCTCGTCCGAGTGCTCGGTGCCACGCTGTGTAACAGCGTCGAAACCGGCGCCGATCTCGACGCCCTTCACCGCATTGATGCTCATCATGTTGTAGGCGATATCGGCATCGAGCTTGTCGTAGACCGGCTCACCCAGCCCGACAGGCACCCCGGTAGCGATGGTGGTGATCTTCGCGCCCACGGAATCCCCTGACTTGCGCAGTTTGTCCATGAAGATTTCCAGTTCGGCGACGATGCCGGCGTTGGGCGCGAAGAAGGGGTTGTTGCCGACTTCGTCCCAGGTCACAAACGGAATCTCCACCGGACCGAGCTGAGACATGTAGCCGCGAATCACCGTGCCGTATTTTTCTTTCAGCCATTTCTTGGCGATGGCACCGGCAGCGACGCGCACTGCGGTCTCTCGTGCTGACTGGCGGCCGCCGCCGCGGTAATCGCGGATGCCGTATTTCTGCCAGTAGGTGTAATCCGCATGTCCCGGCCGGAACAGATCCTTGATCTTGGAGTAGTCCTTGCTGCGCTGGTCAGTATTGCGGATCAGCAGGCCGATCGGCGTGCCGGTGGTCTTGCCATCGAATACGCCCGAAAGAATTTCAACTTTATCTTCCTCGCGACGCTGGGTGACATGGCGCGAGGTGCCGGGTTTGCGGCGGTCCAGTTCGAGTTGGATGTCCGCTTCAGTCAGTGCCATTCCCGGCGGGCAGCCATCGACTACACAACCGATCGCCGGCCCATGCGATTCGCCAAAGGATGTGACACAAAACAGTTTGCCCAGGGTGCTGCCCGACATGACGAAAGCTCCAGAAAAACATCAATAAAATCAATGCGAAGTGTAACATAGGCGCATGAGCGACAAACCCGATCCCGATTCGATCCAGGGCCCCGGCGGCCTCAACATGCGCCAGTTGCACGAACTGGTAAAGCAAAGCCATGCGCGGGACCAGGCCAGCCGCGCACCGAAGGCGCTCAAGCAGCCGCAGAACCGCTGGCAGCGATTAGTGCGCTACGTCTGGGACAAAAAAAGGTAATGCGGGAAATCTAATCGCTGCGAGGCGAGACCTCCCCCGTTTCGCTGCTTCCCGGCGGCACCGGCGCAAAGTAGCCGATGGCGAGCAGGCCGATGCCCACACCGATGAAGGTCACGATGCGTTCCACCGTGCCGGCATTGGCCAGATCGAACAGGAAAAGTTTGCCGACGACCACGGCGAGCAGTGCGGCGCCGCCGATCCACGCCGCACGCAGCCCGGCGCGCCGCGCCCAGACCATCAGCAGCAAAGCCGTCGTTGTCCACACCAGCGACAATGCCGCCTGCGCCAGCACCGAGCTCATCATCGCATGCAGGGTGTAGCGCACATCGCCCCAGTGATGCACGGCGCGCATGACGACGGCGTTGAGTGTCAGAAAAGCGAGCACGCCGAGCAGTGTCTGGACGCCGCGTGACAAGGACCCGTCGTCGTCTGCGCGAATGGTGAACCATAGACCGGTCGCCAGCAGCACGGCCAGTTGAGCAAAGTCGAGCACGTTCAGCAGCGGAAAATACGGCAGCGGCGCGACGCGCGCGGCATGCGTCATCGCAAACAGGCTCCACAGCACGCACCAGAGTGCCAGTCCACCCAGGCCAATATCGCGATAGGCCGCTGGCCGGCTGGCCCAGGGCCAGCCTGATTCGACACCACGGTAACTGATGCCGCCGAGCAGCAGCGCCGGCAGCAATCCCCACACGGCCACTGGCCAGTCGCCGCGCAGGCCGGCTTCGCGCAGTTGCCACGCTGCCTCCCAGGACAACAACACAGTCACGCCCCAGAGCGCAGCAACATGCTGCATCGCCGGCACCGGAATCACCGCGTCCTGCTCCTGCCGCTTCAGCGTCGCGTAGAGCACCAGCACGGCGAGCGGCCAGACCAGCCACCCGTAGGCAGCAAAGGGATGGCTATGATCGCCGGCCGCTTCAAGCAGAACGACAGTCATCGCGAGCGGCAGCAACCATTGCACCCGACGCAACGCGGACCATTGCAGCCGGCTACCCGCCCACTCCGCCAGCAGCACGGATGCCATTACGAAACACAGGGAGGCATGCGGGCGCAGATCCGGCGACAGCGCGTGCCCCGTCACATGAAAGCCCGTGGCAAACCACCACCACAATCCCCACAGGAGCAGGAACAGCGCCGTCGTCTCGCCACCACGGATCAGGATGCCGCGCTTGCGGTGCATGAGTCCCGAGGACAGCAGCGAGGACAGCGCAATCAACGCGCAGCCGACGACAAAATCATTGAACCACGGATTGGACAAATCGTATTGACGGTAATGGGACAGAAACAGCAATGCACCGCCGCCCTGCAGCAGTAGTCCGAACAGACGCATCGCCAGCCGCTCCTGCCGCAGACCGATCCATACCAGCGCAGCGCCCTCCAGCGTCCAGAAAGCGAAAGTCGGATAGGCATCGAATGCGAAGGCCACCGCCAGCGAGCCCAGCACCACGGCAAGCGCCGCATGCGCTTCGGCGAGCACCCGCATCTGCTCACGCCGCCACAGCAGCAGCGCCAGCGTGGCATAGAGAGTTGCTGCGCCCGTCGCACTCCAGGCCAGTCCGTACTCGATGCCTCGCACCAGCCCCGCCTGCATCGCCGCCACGGTCAGCGGCGTGCCGAATACCAGCGTGCCATCCACCAGTCCGCGCAGCCGGGGCGGCTGGCGATACGCGAAAAGAACCGGTATCGCGAGATAGATCAGGAAAAACGCGATCACGAAGGGCTCGACGCTGGCAAACAGTTCAGGACGGTAATTGCGCCCCCCCCAGAACAGACCGACGACAAAGGTAAAACCGAAACCGACCAGATTCAGCGCGCGCCAGGACTTGAACCAGCTCACCGCAAAGATGAACAGATTGAGCAGCAGGTAGTACGAGAACAGCAGGACGTGGCTTCCGCTCTCGCTACCGGCGAGCACCGGCGCCATGAAAGCACCCGACAAACCGAGCACGGCGAGTATCGCTGCATCCTGACGTACCGCCAGCAGCGTGGTCAGCACACCCAGCAGCATGAATAGCGCGAAGCCGAGAGGCGGCAGGATCAGCGCATACACTTTCAGACCGAAGAATACGTCGAGGTACAGCAGACCGATGCCGCCGCCCTGCAGGATCAGCGCATAGGTGCGCCGTGAACCGAGCAGGCGCCAGCCGGTGAAGAACAAAGCGGCACCGGCCATCGCGACACCCGCCAATCGCAGCGGCACCGGCAGCAGCGCATTGTCGTAGGCGTACTTGAGCAGGAAACCGACCCCGAGAAACAGGATCACCACGCCGGCCTTGGCGACGAGATTCCCGCTCAGCAAACGATCCCACCAGCCTGGACCGGTTTCGGCCGGCTTTTCGGAAAAAGGACGGAACGGGTGCGCTTCGGCCGCGGGTTGCCTGTCGGCAACTGCGCCGGGAGGCGCTGAACCCGCTGTCTGCACATCCGCAGGGGCTTCCGGCCGGGGCGCAAGATTGGTCACGACGCCCCCGGCCATGGCCGGCTGCATGACCGAGGCGTCCGGCAGCGGCCCTTGCGGCGCCTCATCCGGTGCGCTGTTAGTCGGGACCGGGACCAGTGACTGCGCCCGGGCTTCCAGCGCCTTCACGCGAACACTCAATTGCCGGATGGCGTCTTCAATGATCGCCAGCCGCCTGTCGTCAGCCGTGGATGGCGACGATGGTGGCCATCGGCGGTAGAGCACGCCGGCAATCAGACCCAACCCGGCCCCGGCGAACACAGCCTGTGATCCCCACGCAGCACCGATCAGTGCACCTGCCAGCATGCCGACAAACCACATGTTTTACCTCCTATCGCCAGTCACCACGCATCGCGAGCACCAGCGCCTGCAGATTCTCCGGCGTCGCTGCTGACGGCGCAACAGGTTCTCCCGCGGTCAGCGCAATTTTGCGGAACGGCTTCAGCCGCGCCGGATCGCTCATCGCCGCGCCGTCCTTGCGACTGAAGAAACTGCCCCACAATCCCTGCAAGGCCATCGGTATCACCGGCACCGGGGTACGCTCGAGGATGCGCCGGATACCGTGCCGGAAGGGATAGAGTTCCCCGGTATCGGTAATGCGCCCCTCAGGAAAAATCGCGATCAGGTCGCCCGCAGCCAAGCCCCGCGCAATTTCCTCATACGCCGCGTCCAGCATCACCGCATCCTCTTTGGCCGGCGCAATCGGAATGCAGCGGCTGGTGCGGAAAATGAAGTTCAGCACCGGTATCCGGAAAATGCGGTGATCCATGACAAAACGGATGGGACGGCGGCAGGCCGCCGCAATGATCAACGCGTCGACGAAGCTGACGTGGTTACAGACGATGACGGCCGGGCCATCGTCGGGTATCGCATCGAGCCCCCGCTTGTCGAGCCGGTACACGGTATGGATCAGCAGCCACACCAGAAAACGCATCAGAAACTCGGGTACGAGTGTATAGATGTAGATCGCCACCACGGCATTGATCACACCGGTCAGGAGGAAGAGTTGCGGGATGGTCAGTCCGGCCTGCAGCAGCAATACCGCCGCACCGGCAGCGATGACCATGAACAGCGCATTCATGATGTTGTTGCCCGCGACGACCCGCGCCAGATGTGCCGGATCGCTGCGGCTCTGGATCAGCGCATACATCGGCACAATGAAGAAACCGCCGAAGACGCCGATCAGCAGCAGGTCCGCCAGCACGCGCCACATGCCCGGCTGGCGAAGCACCGACAACACATCCGGCGCCGTTGCGGCAACGGCCGGCGATGCGGAAAACAGGTCCAGCGCAAATACCGTCATGCCGATGGAGCCGAAAGGCACCAGCCCGATCTCGATCTTGCGGCCGGAGAGCTTTTCACAGAGCAACGAGCCGAGACCGATGCCGATACTGAATACCGCGAGGAGCAGGGTGACCGTCGTTTCCGCACCGCCGAGCACGGTTCGCGCATAGCCCGGAAACTGGGACAGGAACAGTGCACCGTAAAACCAGAACCAGGAAATGCCAAGGATGGACAGGAACACGGTGCGGTTGCTGCGCAGGAAGCGGATGTTGCGCCAGGTTTCAGTGATCGCGTTCCAGTTGATCTTCAGCTGAGGGCACGGCGCCGGCGAATGCGGCACCGCACGGCTGACCCAATAGCCGGCAGCAGCCATCGCGATCACCACCACCGACACCCAGAGAACGCCGTCCGACCCGAGGCTCACCAGCACACCGCCGAGCAGGGTACCGAGCAGAATCGCGAGAAAGGTCCCCGCATCAATCAGGCCATTGCCGCCGACCAGTTCTTCCTTGCGCAGGTGCTGGGGCAGATACGCATATTTCACCGGACCGAAGAGTGTCGACTGCGCGCCCATCAGGAACAGCGCCGTCAGCAGCAAGGCAAGGCTCTGCAGATAAAAGCCGGCAGCGCCCAGCACCATGATCGCCACTTCGAGCAATTTGATGCCGCGTGTCATCAAGGACTTCTCGTATTTGTCAGCGAGCTGCCCTGCGGTCGCCGAGAAAAGAAAAAACGGCAGAATGAAAAGACCGGCACAGAGATTCACCAGCAGGTCTGCGCTCAGCGAGGAAAAACTCGACGCCTGAAAGGCGAGCATCACGACCAGGGCGTTCTTGAATACGTTATCGTTGAAGGCGCCGAGAAACTGCACGCCGAAAAACGGCCCGAAGCGCCGCTCACGCAGCAGGGAAAACTGGCCGCGGCCGGCCACTCAGGCCACCCCGGCTGCCAGGACGACGCTGACCGCCTGCCGACTCACCGGCCGGCGATTTCGCGCAGCAAGCGGTCACACCAGGCCACGCCGAAGCCGGTGCAGGTGGACGCCACGGCACCCAGCCCGCCCTTGCAGTTGTGCGCGGACAGATCGACATGTATCCACGGCCGCCGGTCGGTGAAACGCTGCAGCAGGCGGGCCGCCAGAATGTGATCGGCCTCGCCATCCAGCGTGCATTGCTTGACGTCGGCGATCTCGCTGTCGAGCGCGCTGTCGTAATCGTCGTCCATCGGAAACACGCAGACGCGTTCGCCCGAGGCAGTTCCCGCCGCAAGCACACGCGCTGCCCATTGCGCCGTGCTGGCGAATACGCCGCTGTAGCGCGTCCCGAGTGCGACATGCATGGCGCCGGTGAGCGTCGCGAAATCCACGATCAGGTCGGGCTTGGCGCGGGCGGCCAGCGTCAGCGTGTCTGCGAGGACCATGCGGCCTTCGGCATCCGTGTGCACGACTTCGATAGTGGTACCGTTGAGCGCCGTCACCACGTCATTCTGCTTGTAGGCGCGCGGACTGAGATGGTTCTGGGCCAGCGCGAGCCAGCAGTCGATATTGACCTTGAGCCGGGCGCGCGATGCGGCGAGCAGCGTGCCCAGCGCGACGGCCGAGCCGTTCATGTCTTCGTGCATGCCGGCCATGTAGCGCGCCGGCTTCAGGTTATGCCCGCCGGTGTCGAAGCAGATGCCCTTGCCCACCAGCGCAATGGTCTTCGTCGCCCCCCGCGGCCGGTAACGCAAGCGCACGATCGCCGCATCCTTCTCGTCACTGCCCTGCGCCACGGCACAAAAGGCACCGGCACCCATGCGCTTCAGCCGGTCAAATCCGAACTCTTCACGGGACCAGCCATGACGGCGCGCCAGTTTCGCGATCTCCCGGCGATAACGACCCGGCGTGAGTTCATTCGGCGGCTGCAGGGTCAGCGTGCGGCATAGCACATTGCCTTCGGCCACCGCGCGGATGTCATCCACCGGCAGATCGCGGGACAGGCCGTATACCGTCACGCGCTTCAATGCCTTTGCCGCCGGCTGCCGCTTGCGTTCCGGCAAGGCGATGCCGTTCACCCAGACAACATACAGTGCCAGACGGGCCAGCGCGCGCCGCTCGGCAGCGCTGCCGGTCACCACGATAGCCAGTATCTCCGGCTTCTCGGCCAGCAAACCGGTCACTGCCTGCCGCAACAGCGTTTGCTGATCGAACGCCAGTGCCTGCAGATCGGGCGTCGCAAAGGCCATCAGCCCGCCGGCTTCCGATTCGGCACTCAGCGGCGCTTTCACCAGATCGGCCGCTTTCTTGCGGCGACGGCGCAGTGCCGCCTGCAAACGGTCACCGCCGGGCAGGTCCGCCACGGCAGTCCCTTTGGCGCCCAGCACCAGCACATGATTGATCGCGTCGAGTGCGCGCCGGTCCGGCAGCGCCGCCTTGAGTGTCAGTTCGGCCAGCATGGTGATTCCGTCGATGGAGTTGTCGGCGATTATAGCTGCCGGTGCCGCGGCGACTGAGTAGTAAAATGCGGTATCCGGACGTACCGTCCATCCAAGTGACCTGACTGATGCAGCCTTATCTCGATCTCCTCCGCCATGTACTCGACACCGGCACACGCAAAGCCGACCGCACCGGCACCGGTACCGTGTCTGTTTTCGGTGCGCAGCTGCGCTTCGACCTTCAGGCCGGTTTCCCGCTGGTCACCACCAAGAAGGTGCACCTGAAGTCGATCATCCACGAACTGCTGTGGTTCCTGAAAGGCGACACCAACATCCAGTATCTGAAGGACAACGGTGTCTCGATCTGGGATGAGTGGGCACGTGCCGACGGCGACCTCGGTCCCGTCTACGGTTACCAGTGGCGGTCCTGGCCGGCAGCGGACGGCCGTCACATCGACCAGATCAGTCAGGTGCTGGAACAATTAAAAAAGAATCCCGACTCCCGGCGCATGATCGTGTCGGCGTGGAATGTCGCCGATCTCGACAGGATGGCACTGATGCCCTGCCATGCCTTTTTCCAGTTCTACGTTGCCGACGGCAAGCTCTCCTGCCAGCTCTACCAGCGCAGCGCCGACATGTTCCTCGGCGTGCCCTTCAACATCGCCTCCTACGCGCTGCTGACGATGATGATCGCGCAGGTCTGCGGCCTGAAGCCGGGCGATTTCGTGCATACCTTCGGCGACACCCACATCTACCTGAACCACATGGACCAGGTGAAGGAACAGTTGTCGCGGGCGCCGCGGCCGCTGCCGCTGATGAAGCTGAATCCCGCAGTGAAAGACCTGTTCGCCTTCCGCTACGAAGACTTTACCCTCGAGGGCTACGACCCGCATCCGGCGATCAAGGCGCCGGTAGCGGTCTGAGCGGATGAGCACGCAGTTACAGAAGCAGCAGCCGCGCCTGTCGCTGATCGTGGCAATGGGCAACAATCGCGTGATCGGCGCCAACGGCAAGATTCCCTGGCATCTGCCCAATGAACTGCAATTGTTCAAGCGCGTCACCATGGGACATCACATCATCATGGGCCGCAAAACCCATGAATCCATCGGTCGCCTGCTGCCGAGCCGCACGACCGTCATCGTCACGCGGCAGCCGGATTACGCCGTGGATGGCGCAATCATCGCCCACTCCCTCGACGAGGCACGCGCGCGCTGCGCTGGTGACAGCGAAGTCTTCATCATCGGCGGCGGCGAACTCTACCGCGAAGCCCTGCCGCAGGCAGACCGGGTCTACCTGACGGTAGTGGACGCCGCACCCGAAGGCGACACTTTCATGCCGGCGCTGGACCCCGCGCTTTGGCGGCAGACACAGTCCGAATCCTTTGAACGCGATGAACGCCATGCACACCGCTATCGCTTTGAAGTGCATGACCGCACAGGCAGACAATAAATGAATAAGTTATTGTTTTTATTTATGTTTTTTTAATTCCCGCATGGGCTGCAGGCACCGGCATCACCGCTGCCGACCTGCTAATGCGCGCGGAAGCCGGTGACCGCAGTGCGATGCGCACCCTGGCCGACGGCTATTACGCGGGCGTCGACGGCCTCGAACAAAACTTCAGCAAGGCTGCCGAGTGGTACCGCCGCCTCGCGCGCAGCGGCGATGTACGCGCACAAACCAGCCTTGGTCTGATGTACGCGCGGGGGTATGGGGTCGAGAAGAATATGCGCGAGGCCTTTCGTCTGTGGAATTTTGCAGCGCTGCAGAACGATCCCGGCGCGCAGTTCAACCTCGGGGTCACCTACTTGCAGGGCGAAGGTGTGCCGCCGGAGGCACCACGTGCCGCGCACTGGTTTCGTGAAGCAGCCAAGCGCGGCCACGTCCAGGCACAGCGCAATCTCGCGCTGATCTACTTTCACGGCAACGGTGTCAGCCGCGATCTGCAGCAGGCCTATTTCTGGATGAAGGTGGCGGCACTGCAGGGCGACGAGGACTCGACAAAATCTCTCGAAGCCATCACATCGGGGCTGCCGCCGGACCAGCGCGATGAGGCCGAAAGACAGGCGCAGGACTGGATGAGCAAAAACCGGCGGCTCGAACCCTAGGAAAACCCCGGCTACCCGCGCTCAGGGTGAGCGCACGCAATCCACGAAGTAACGCAGTTCGCCATTGGAGCGGTCGGTAACGAGGCCGTGTATGTCGGTCTCGAAGCCCGGGAACTGCTGATTGAACATGCGCGCGAACTGCAGATAACGCACGATGGTGGCATTGAACCGCTCGCCCGGGATCAGCAAGGGGATGCCCGGCGGATAAGGCGTCAGCAGCACGCTGGTGACACGACCTTCGAGCTTGTCGATATCCACCCGCTCGATCTTGCGGTGGGCCATCCGCGCCCAGGCCTCTCCCGGCGGCATCGCCGGCTGCATGTCCGAGAGGTACATCTCGGTGGTCAGGCGCGCCACATCGTTGGCACGATAAACGCCATGGATCTGATCGCAGAGATCCTTGAGACCGATCTTTTCATAGCGCGGAAACTTGGTGATGAACTCCGGCAGCACCCGCCACAGCGCGCGGTTATTGTCGTAATCGTCCTTGAACTGCTGCAACTCGGTCACCATCGTGTTCCAGCGGCCCTTGGTGATGCCGATCGTGAACATGATGAAGAAGGAATACAGGCCGGTCTTCTCGACGATGATGCCGTGCTCGGCCAGATACTTGGTGACCACAGCAGCCGGTATGCCGGATTTTGCGAACTTGCCGGTGACATCAAGACCCGGCGTGATCACCGTGGCCTTGATCGGGTCGAGCATGTTGAAGCCCGGCGCCAGGTTGCCGAAACCGTGCCAGCGCTCGGAAGGCCGCAGCATCCAGTCGTCGCGGTTGCCCACCCCTTCAGCCGACAGCCGCTCCGGCCCCCAGACCTTGAACCACCAGTCCTTGCCGAACTCGGTATCCACCTTGCGCATCGCGCGGCGGAAATCGAGCGCCTCCATGATCGACTCCTCGACCAGCGCGGTACCGCCCGGCGGTTCCATCATCGCCGCCGCCACATCGCAGGACGCGATGATCGCGTACTGCGGCGAGGTCGAGGTGTGCATCAGGTAGGCTTCGTTGAAGGTGTCGTAGTCCAGTTTGCGCGCCTCGCTGTCCTGCACCAGGATCTGTGAGGCCTGCGACAGGCCGGCGAGCAGCTTGTGCGTGGACTGCGTTGAAAAGATCATCGAATCCTTGCAGCGCGCACGGTTGCGGCCGATGGCATGCATGCCGTGGTAGAACTTGTGGAAGGTCGCGTGCGGCAGCCAGGCTTCGTCGAAGTGCAGCGTGTCGATCTTGCCGTCGAGCATCTCCTTGATGGAATCGACGTTGTAGAGAATGCCGTCGTAGGTACTTTGCGTGATGGTCAAGACGCGCGGCTTGGATTTCGCGTTCGCCGCAAAGGGATTCGCGCGGATCTTCTTCTCGATGTTTTCCCAGCGGAATTCTTCCATCGGAATGGGTCCGATGATGCCGAAGTGGTTGCGCGTCGGCGTCAGAAACACCGGGACTGCGCCGGTCATGATGATCGCGTGCAGGATCGACTTATGGCAGTTGCGGTCAACGATGACGACATCGCCCGGCGCGACCGTCGAATTCCACACGACCTTGTTCGAGGTCGAGGTGCCGTTGGTGACAAAAAACAGATGGTCGCAGTTGAAAATCCGCGCCGCATTGCGCTCGGACGCCGCCACCGGACCCGTGTGGTCAAGCAACTGTCCGAGTTCGTCGACGGCATTGCAGACGTCGGCGCGCAGCAGGTTCTCGCCGAAGAACTGATGGAACATCTGCCCCACGGGACTTTTCAGGAAGGCGACGCCGCCGGAGTGTCCGGGGCAGTGCCAGGAATACGAACCGTCCTGCGCATAGTGAGTCAGCGCACGAAAGAAAGGCGGCGGCAGGCTCTCCATGTAGGAGCGTGCCTCGCGAACGATATAGCGTGCGACGAACTCCGGCGTGTCCTCGAACATGTGGATGAAGCCGTGCAGTTCGCGCAGCACGTCGTTCGGGATGTGCCGCGAGGTATGCGTCTCGCCGTACAGAAAGATCGGGATGTCGGCGTTGCGGAAGCGAATCGCCTTGACGAAAGTGCGCAGCTCGCCAATGGTCGACTCGAGCTCTTTTTCCGAGAAGTCGTCGTCGTCCACCGACAGGATAAATGCCGAGGCACGCGACTGCTGCTGCGCGAAGGATGACAGGTCACCGTAACTGGTGACCCCCAACACTTCGACGCGCTCGTCCTCGATGGCTTTCGCCAGCGCGCGTATGCCAAGCCCGCTCGCGTTCTCCGAGCGGAAGTCTTCGTCAATGATGATGACCGGGAAGCGGAATCTCATATCGCGCGTATGGTAAGGCGGAAAACCCTGATGTCAAAGGATTTTTCAGCCAACGCCGCCCGTCACCGCTCTGCGGACACAGGATTGTGAAAGTTTTAAGACAGTGGCTGCCGCCGGGGTACCGGCGGCAGGAGACAGCGTCAGGTGTTCTGGACGACGATTTTCGGAAACGCCGCCGAGTGGTCCTGCTGCTTGTCGGCGATCTTCACCGCCACCCGCCGCGCGATCTGGCGGTAGATATCCGCTACCCGGCTGTCCGGATCAACCACCACCGTGGGCTTGCCGGAATCGGCCTGTTCGCGGATATGAATATCCAGCGGCAACGAGCCCAGCAGTTCGACGTTGTAATCGCTACCCATACGCGCACCGCCGCCGGCACCGAAGATCGGTTCCTCGTGCCCGCACTTCGAGCAGATGTGGGTGGACATGTTCTCTACGATGCCGAGAATGGGAATACCCACTTTCTCGAACATTTTCAGTCCCTTGCGCGCGTCCAGTAGCGCGATATCCTGGGGCGTGGTCACAATCACCGCGCCGGTGACCGGCACGCGCTGGGCGAGGGTCAGCTGGATATCACCCGTGCCCGGCGGCAGATCAACGACCAGATAATCGACATCGCGCCATTTGGTTTCATTGAGCAACTGCTCCAATGCCTGGGTCACCATCGGCCCGCGCCAGACCATCGGCGTATCGGTATCGATGAGAAAGCCGATCGACATCGCCTGCAGGCCATGGCCTTCCATCGGTTCCAGAGACTTGCCGTCCCGGGATTCAGGACGACCGGCGATACCCAGCATCATGGGTTGTGACGGTCCGTAGATGTCGGCATCAAGCACACCCACGGTCGCGCCCTCCGCGGCCAGTGCCAGCGCCAGATTGACCGCCGTGGTGCTCTTGCCGACGCCGCCCTTGCCGGATGCAACCGCGATGATGTTCTTGATGCCCGGCACCAGCTTGACCCCGCGCTGCACGGCATGCGAGACGATTTTCATCGTCACGTTGACGGTGACACTGTCGACACCCGGCAGGGCCTTCAGCTTGTCGGTCACCATCTTGCGGATCGGCTCGATCTGCGTCTTCGCCGGATAGCCGAGGAGAATATCAACGGACAGCTTGCCGCCTTCGATCTTGAGGTTCTTGACCGACTTGCCGGAGACGAAGTCTTTCTGGGTATTTGGATCAACCAGGGATTTCAGTGCTTCCTGGACCTGCTGTTCTGTCAGCGCCATGACCATTCCAATGCAAGGTTTCGCGGAGGGCGGATTGTATCCAGATGGTCACGCCGGGACCAGTTTCAACCCTACGCGCCCAGAGGTTTTACCCAGTCGTTCAGGACAGTGCGCCCCTCTGCCCGCGGTAGGGGAGAAGACAATTCCTTGTTATAATTCAATCCTTTAGCTGCGGTTACCCTTTCAACATGGTCTCACCCCGTCGCATTCTGGTCACCTCGGCACTGCCCTACGCCAACGGCGCCATCCACCTCGGTCATCTGGTCGAATACATCCAGACCGACATCTGGGTCCGATTCCAGCGCATGCAGGTGAATGACGACGGGTCTCCCGTGGAGATCCACTACGTCGGTGCTGATGACACGCACGGCACCCCCATCATGCTGCGCGCCGATGCGGAGGGCATTACGCCGGAACAGCTCATCGAGCGCGTGTGGAAGGAACACAAGCGCGACTTCGACGCATTCGGTGTCAGCTTCGACAATTATTACAGCACCAACTCCGCCGAAAACGAGGCGATCTGCAACGACATCTACCGCCAGCTTGGCGCCAAAGACCTGATCGCGACGCGTTCGGTCGAGCAGTTCTATGATCCGGTGAAGCAGTTGTTCCTGCCCGACCGCTACATCAAGGGCGAATGCCCGAAATGCGGCGCGAAGGACCAGTACGGCGACTCCTGCGAAGTGTGCGGCGCGACCTATGCGCCCACCGACCTGAAGAATCCCTATTCCACGGTGTCCGGCGCCGCGCCGGTGCGCAAGGCCTCAGAGCATTATTTCTTCAAGCTCTCAGACCCGCGTTGCGAGCAATTCCTGCGTGACTTCACGCAAGGATCGGACCGCCTGCAACCCGAAGCCGCCAACAAGATGAAGGAATGGCTGGGCGAACCCGGTGAAGGCAAGCTCTCGGACTGGGATATTTCCCGGGACGCCCCCTACTTCGGCTTCCCTATCCCGGACACGGACGGCAAGAAATTCTTCTATGTCTGGCTGGACGCGCCGGTGGGCTACTTCGGCAGTTTCACCCACCACGTACATAGCAAGGGCCTGAATGGGCAGTTGCTGCAGGACTTTCTGCGTCCCGGCGGCAATACCGAGCTGGTGCACTTCATCGGCAAGGACATCCTCTACTTCCATGCGCTGTTCTGGCCGGCCATGCTGGAACACGCCGGCTATCGCGTCCCGACCAAGGTCTACGCGCATGGCTTCCTCACCGTCAACGGCGAAAAGATGTCCAAGTCCCGCGGCACCTTCATCACCGCGGAAAGCTACATCCAGCAGGGCCTCAACCCCGAATGGCTGCGCTACTACTACGCCGCCAAGCTCGGCCCGACCATGGAAGACATCGACCTCAATCTCGAAGACTTTGTGGCACGGGTCAACAGTGACTTGGTGGGCAAGTATGTGAACATCGCCAGCCGGGCGGCGGGATTCCTGACCAAACGATTCGACGGTCGAGTCCTGCCCTTGGCCGGCAGCGAACTATCTAATCGCGAATATGCCGTTGAGCAAACGCTTTTGAAGGCAGCCGACTCCATAGCGAATGCTTACGAAAACCGGGAATTCGGAAAAGCCGTTCGTGAAATCATGGCTCTCGCTGATATTGCCAATCAGTATGTCGATGAAATGAAGCCTTGGGATCTGGCGAAATCTGCCAGCAATGATGCGAGGCTGCATTTGGTTTGTAGCGCCTGCATCCGCTTTTTCGCAATACTTACCGCATATTTAAAGCCAGTCATTCCAGCCACAGCCGGCCGGATTGAAAAAGAGTTTCTGGGCGTCGAACTCACCTGGAACAATCTGAGTTCTCTTCCCATAGAAGCAATCCAACCTTACAAACACCTGATGACCCGCGTCGACCCGAAACAGATCGACGCCCTCGTCGCGGCCAATCGCGAAAGCCTCAAGCCCGCCGCGCCCGCCGCGAAACCGGCAAAAACCAAAACACCGGAGAAACCCGTGGAAACCGCCAATGCATCCGCCACCACTGAACCCGCTCACATCTCGATCGACGACTTCTCGAAAATCGATCTGCGCATCGCGCGCATTGCCAATGCCGAGCATGTGGAGGGCGCCGACAAGCTGCTCCGGCTGACGCTGGACGTCGGCGAACTCGGCACAAAGCAGGTCTTCGCCGGCATCAAGTCGGCCTACGACCCGGCGACGCTCATCGGCCGGCTGACGGTGATGGTTGCCAATCTCGCGCCGCGCAAGATGAAATTCGGTCTATCCGAGGGCATGGTGCTGGCCGCCAGCGGCGACGCCCCCGGCCTCTACATCCTCTCGCCGGACAGTGGCGCGCAACCGGGCATGCGCGTGAAGTAAAGCCGCGCGCCGTCACCGGCAGCCCATGAACACACGCGCATCGATCTGCAGCACGGTATCGATTGATATCGTCGATTACACGCGGCGCAGTGTGGCCCAGCAGCTGAAGCTGCGCGAACGCTTCAATGCCGCACTGGCGCTGGCGCTGCGGCAGGTATCGCCGCTGGAACGCATCGTGCTCGATACCGGCAGCGGCGCGGCTATCGTGTTCCTGCTATCGGCGAAACATGCGCTGCTGGTCATGCTCGCCCTGCGGGCCACCATGAACACCCGGGCCGGACAGGATCTGCAACTCCGCGCATCCATCAATCTCGGGCCGGTGCGGCTGGTGAAGGATGCCAATCTGCAGCCCAATGTCATTGGCGACGGCATCAGCGTCGCCCAAAGCGTGCTCGCCTTCGCACAGCCCGGGCAGATCGTTGTCACCCGCGCCTACCGTGATGTGGTGGCCGCACTGGACCGTCAATACGCGCGACTGTTTGAAACCGCCGGCACTTTCACCGATGCGCATACGCGCGACCATGAACTGTTCCTCATCGGACACAGGCCACCGCCCACCGGATCGCAACTCCGGATCGCGCTGGCACGCGTCATCCCGCGCGGTGTGCTGACGCACCCGCGGATGGTGACCGTGCTGACAGCCATCCTGATTCTGCTGATGGCCCTGTGGGTGCAGCAGCAGTCACCGGACCGGAAGGCGGCGCCGGCCACTGCCCCTGCGGCCGGCGGTGACGCCGGGCATGCCGCCATTCGGAGCGACGGAACGACCCGGAACAGCGCGTCCGCAACACCTGCCATGGTCAAAGTATTTGCGCTGCCATGGGGAGAGGTGTACGTGGATGGCGTGAAGTTCGGCGTTGCCCCGCCACTGCGTGACCTCGCGCTGCCGCCCGGTATTCACACCATCGAGCTGCGCAATCCCGGATTTGCCAGCTACGCCCAGCGCGTGGAACTCACGCCGGGGGACGAGATCACCATCCGTCACCGCTTTCAATAAGGTATTGTGCGTCATGCGACCGTCCGCTCTCCTGCTCTTTTTCCTCGCATCGCTGATGCTCGGCGGCTGCGAGTCGGTACAAAACAGCGTCAGGGAGATTCGCGATTCCGTCGATCCCGGGTCGCCGCGCCCGCCATCGGCCTTTCGCGAACGCAGCCCTTCCGAACGGCTGAGCGACGGCATCCGTTCGTTTGAAGCCGGTCAGTACGGCAGCGCGCAGCGCCAACTGCAATCAAGCCTCGCACTGGGACTGACTACCCGTCAGGAACAGGCCACGGCCTACAAGTACCTCGCCTTTACGTATTGCGTCACCAAGCGGCTGCCCGAATGCCGGCAGGAATTCCGCAATGCCCTCGCGGCAGACCCCGCATTCTCACTGAGCCGCGCCGAAGCCGGGCACCCCGTCTGGGGACCCGAGTTCCGCAGCGCGCGCGGCCGTTGAACATGCCCGCCAACATGCCGGCCACTATTGGCCGCTATACCCTCGCCGGCGAAATCGGCCGCGGGGCCATGGGTGTCGTCTACAAGGCGGCCGACCCGGCGCTTGAACGCACTGTGGCCATCAAGACCGTGGGGCTCGATCTTGATCCGGCCGAACGCGAACAGTATGAGAAGCGCTTCATCACCGAAGCGCGGGCTGCCGGCGGGCTCAATCATCCGAACATCGTGGTCATTCACGATATCGGCAAGAGCGGGGAACTCGCCTTCATCGCGATGGAGTATCTGGAAGGCCGTGAACTCAAGGAACTGATCGCCACACGGGAGCTTTCGGCGGACCGCGCGCTCGACATCGCGGCACAGGTCGCTGATGCGCTCGCCTATGCCCACCGCCGCGACGTCGTGCACCGCGATGTCAAGCCGGCAAACATCATGATCCTCACCGACGGACGGGTCAAAATCACCGATTTCGGCATCGCCCGCATGCGCTCATCCGATGTGCGAAGCCCGGCGGGGGTGGTGGTCGGCTCACCGCGCTATCTGTCACCGGAGCAGGTGCTGGGCAAGCGCTCGGACGCCCGCGCCGACAGCTTCGCTCTCGGCGTAATCCTGTACGAAATGCTCACCGGTGACGTGCCCTTCAACGGCATCGACGTCAACGCACTGATGTTCCAGATCGTGCATTTCAATCCGCCGCCGCCCAGCCATATCAATCCGGCGCTCCCGGCCGTCATCGACCTGATCATTGCCAAAGCGCTCGCCAAGAACCCGGACGACCGCTATGCCGACATCGGCGAGTTCGCCGCTGACATGAAGCAGGCCCGCCTGCCGGGCCTCGCCGATATCTATGTGCCGGCCGCCGCCGGACCCGGCGTCATGACCGCACAGCCGCTCTCGGAGACCTGGATAGAGACTCTGCCTTCCGGACGGACAG
>Ga0129333_10002240_pt1 | contig 17896 bp, 2 predicted proteins | sample CPB6_08_DNA_FD_94474 | JGI IMG/M metagenome (GOLD analysis project Ga0129333, IMG submission 94474) | Freshwater to marine salinity gradient microbial communities from Chesapeake Bay, USA - CPBay_Sum_0.6_0.8_DNA | ecosystem: Environmental > Aquatic > Marine > Coastal | place: USA: Chesapeake Bay...
GTAGCCCTTCTTTTTTTACTTTTTATCTCTTTCAATTTCTTTCAGTTCTTCTTCATCTATAGAACCTATTAATGGAACACTAAAGTATGAGAATTTATCAAAACCTCCAGCAAATCCTAACACGTTATTAATAATAAATCTATTAGATGCTTCAGGATTAGATAATGAAATAGCACCTGTAACACCAGGAACATTCTGTAAGAAATATTTTTGTGACCTAGTCCAACCTTCCCATTTACCAGATTCTACTTCTTTAGCATTAAACATTTCAGTAAATGAAATAATTTTTTTAAAATCTCTTGATATAACAAATACATCTGAAACAGCATATACATATTCAAATGGATTATAAAATGCTGTAGTTTCCATAGTAATTCTAGTAGATAAATACGCTGCTAAATCTTTTAGATAATCTAATTCTCTGTCATCATCATCATCACCAAGATTCATAATTATAGCCAATGCTATAGAACCTATAACTACTAATAATTCGTACATAGTTCTTCTAACTCCTTCTTTCTGTGAATCATCTAATTCATTATATTTAGTTATTAATGTTTTTAAGTTTCTAATTTTTTCTTTATCAGCAAAAAATTCAATCATAAATCTTCCAGTAGCTCTCCAATATCCTTCATCATTTGCACCAGTATCAAAATTAAATCCTTTCTTTTTAAATCTTCTTGATATACCATCTAATATCCAATCTCTATGTATTAATGTAACAATTCCTATTAATGTACTATGTGCATACGTTTTATCTTCTTCAGATAATTTACCATCTATTTTAGATATAAGATTGTTAAGTCTTCTGCTAAATAAATTAAATGTATTAACATTCATTCCATCAACACTCATTACTCCATTTTCAACTCGCATATTATCATAAGCTGAAGGTAATGAATCAAATTGTTCTGTAGGATTTTGTATTTTACTAAATTCTTTTTCTGTGTACCATTTACCATTATATAATCTGTAATTATACATTGCTGATAATGCTGCATTTCCTGAAATAAAAAAATTAGAAGCTCGATAACCAGCAAATAATACTTTATTGCTTACATCTCTCATTAAGATATTCTTATCTAAATCATTAAATACACTATACAAATTATCTGATAATCCTAATGTTCTAAGAATAATAGATAACTTATTATTTTTTATAGTACTTTTACTTTCTTTAACAGCATCTTGTGCTAATTCTTTAAAAGCCTTATATCCTAATGTACTAGATTTTTTAGTAACAGTATCACCCATTACTTTTTCAATATTATACCATAATTTAGATGTAGCAAAATCTATAAATTGTGTAGCAAAATTTAATCCTAAATTTTTAGCAGTTACAAATCTAGCTGCATTTTTTAACATTTTTGTAACGTTAATATTAAGTCCTGGAATAACAACATCGGGATAACTTATACCCATTATCTGTACTCTTAGATAATTCTCTAATTGTTTCATTACATTTTTACCACTTGTAGATTCTGATTCTTGTCTTTTAACATTTAATGTTTGTCCACTTTTTATATTTTGTGCTACAAATTCTAATTGTTCTATTCTATCACCTTTTTCTTTAAATTCATAAACCATTTTAGCATAGGCTATCATACTACTTAATAAATCTGTACTAATATTATTAGGTTCTAATAATCTTCTAGTATATCTTGTAGGATTATATTTAATAATTCTAGTTTCATCTTGATAATCTACTATATCTCCAGTAAGTTCTCCAATTTCATCATCTTCTTGTTTAACAACTGTAGATTTACCTAAAAATTTAATTTTATTTATCAATTCAGGTAATTGAGTTTTCATTAATGTATCTATAGTACTTTGATAAGTCTGTGGTGCTAAATTATTTATTTTAGTAGGTAAATATTTATCTAAATCTTTTTTAGTTTGTTTAATGTATTCTAAATCAGCTATTTGACTACTATTTAATGATTTATAATTAGGATTTAAATACTTATCAGAAGGTCTTACTAATTCGTTAGTATATGATATTATATCACCACTATCATTTTTTAATGTATTATTACTAAGCCATACTGCTTTTTCTGAATCTGTAATTGTAGTATCATTAAATAATTCATTAATAATATCTTCTACATTATCTAGTGGTTCTGTATTTTCATTAAACCACTCTGCTGATTCATTTCTATATTGTCTATAAATTGCATAATCTGATTCAATTTTTTCTATAGTAATTTCAGTATCAGCTATATCATCAAGATATTTTAGCTTTAAATCTTCGTTAGATTCATTAAATATTTTTAATTTAAGTTCTGTAATTTTATCTTTATAATAATCTACACTATTATTTTTAGTAATAATTTCACTAAACATATTATCTCTTGCTCTATAATCTTCGGGATAATTATATCTAGCATTTAATTCTTTAAAGAATTTATTTTTTTCATCATAATATTCTCCATAATTATGTTTAGATATAAAGTATCCAGTAAATTTACCATTATATTTTTCATAAGCCCAATCCATTGATTGTCCTATTCTATGACTTAATCTTTCTAAAAATGGATTAGCAAAAGATAATGTATTTCTTTTTGCTATATACATTATATTTTTTACAATAGCATTTATTAATCTTAATATAGGTTGTGAAGCATCTCTTGTAGTACCTAAAAGATATTCTATCATTCCTACATCATTTGTTATGTTAGTACTTTTTAAAGCAGTCATAATTTCAGTAGGTATAATATTAGTATTAACACCAGTATCTTCAATTAAATCATCAATAGTATCAGGTAATTTTTTACTATTTAATACTGATAATGCTGTTTCAATATCTTTTAAACTATCTAAGACATAACTAGTAAGATTATTTAAATCTTTTAATTTATCTAAATTTATTATAGAATTTTTAACATTATTTATACCCATTTCTTCTATGAAATTGTTATAATAAACTAAAAATTCTCTTAATTCTGATAATTGTGAGTAGTGTAATGTACTTAAATCAGCATCTGATTTTAAATTGAGTAGTTTAAATTTAGTATATATTATAGCATTGTCATTATTTTCAATAACTGAACTATTATTAGTTTCATCTTTGCCTATAAATATTTTATCTTGCGTACTAAACTTAACATCTTTTAATACAACAGATGCTGGAGTTTTGCTAAAATTAAAATACTTTTCTAAGAAAGTAAATACATTTGTAGTATCTATATATAATGATTTAAGAAAATCAGCAAATGCAGAATCATAAGCTAAGTTTTCTTTCATTTTATATACTTGGTCTAATTGTGTTTGTAGTGTAGATAATCTTTTACTATATTCTCCTAATGGTGCTGTTTCATCTTTATAAGTTCTTGACATCCTAGACTTTAAAGACTTAGCCATTTTTTCTATTGCATTAGTCATTTTAGAATAAGTAATTTTTTCATTTTCTTCTAATGAATAGAATATCTCTTTTGATTTAATTTCTTTTCCAGGTTCTAAAAAGAAATTATCTCTATTTCTTTCTAAATAAGTTCTAAGATTAAAATTACCATTAATCATTCTTCTTATAGCATTCATTATTCTTTTAAAGAATGATTGTTTAGATATTTCTAAATCTTTATCTGTTAATGTTCCAGTTAACATTTTACCATAGAATCTACCTAATACTTCTAATGCAGCTTTTCTTTCAGGACTCATTTCTAATGCTAATCCTGGTTTGGAATAAGTTTTTACATAATTAAGATAATTATCTTTATATAGTTGTGTACCTTTAATAGCTTCTAATGCTCTATCTAAATTTTTATCTTGTGGTGCATGTAAAGCTATAAGGTGTCCTATTTCTTCAGCAAAATCTTCTACTGTAGCACCATCACCAAATGCAATAGTATTATATGCAAAATCTATTACAGCTTTAGGATTATCTTTTAATCCTCTTTTAGCTAGTATTTCATCTACAGTTGATAGATTAAAGTTTAAATCTTGCAAGAATGATTTTATTTTAATAATAGCATCATCAGGATACTTAATACCTTGCATCTCACTTATCTTTACTAGATGATTAAATTCTTCTAGTAATTCAGTTTTAGATTTTGTTTCAGGAGTAAATGTTTTTTGTGGAACTTGATAATTATTAAAAAATTGTCTAAAACCTAATATATTAGGGTCGTTTGTTGTATCAAGATACTCATAATATATTTCTTTTATTTTGTTTTTTTCTGATAAAGGTATATCTTTAGGTATTGATTTTTTTTCAAAATCTTCTATGTTATTAAGTGTATCATTAATAATATCAATAAATAATGATGTATCACCTGTTTCAGCATTAGAAGGAAATAATAAATCTTTTATTAAGTCTATAAATTCATTCCATAATGTTTCAATAGAATTTTTAGTAGATGGAATTTGTTGTAATATATTTCTAAATAATGGGTCTGTAAAACATCCTGCTATAAATTCATCATTATTTGATAAAGCATAATTTATAGTAAAAAGTTTTGATAAATTATCAGGATTATTTTTTAAATACTCTGTAACTTGTAATCTATAATCTGTTATTAAATTATAAAACTTATTATCACCATTTTTACTATTAATTAAAGTTTTTGTTGTAAGAGCATGAATTCCTTCATGTAATAATGTTTGTATTTTTGAATCATCACTTTGTTCATTATTTATTATAATTCTTTTATAATATTCTGAATACGAGCCTAATGTTATATATCCTGGTTTAGTATTTGATACATTAGTATAATACACTTTAATTGGATAATCTTTTAATTTATTTTTAATTATTTTTGATATAGTAGTATATTTCTCAAAAATAGAATCAGTTTCTACAGGATTATTTATTATATTATTTAACTCATCATCTAATAATTTATAATTATCAATGTCTATTATTTTTTCATCATCTAATCCAAAAGCATCAACTTTTAAAACTTTGTAAAGAAAGTTACTTAATCCAGGATTAGATTCAAATAAATCTTGTATTTCTGGTTTAAGAGGTTTAGGATAATATTCTTCTATATGTCTAATAATATCATCAACAGATACTTCTTCTAATTTAGATACTTTAATATCATACTTATTTCTAAAATTATCTGAATAACTATATGCCCATAATCCTAATGCTACTTCAGGAATACTAGTATCTTTTATTTTACCAGTTTCTAAGTAAGATTTAATAGGTGGAGTTATTGGTAGTTTATCAACTAATGTAGATACATGAAATAGTGTATCATAATATAATTGACTTTCATTACCAAGTTCATCAAATACTTTATTAATAGTACCATCATTATTACGAAATATCTTACAATTACCCATATTTATTATTTTGCAAAGTTTTTAGCAAAGTTAGCTTTTTTTCTCATAGCTGGAGTATAAGTTCCTTCTTTAGCTGACAATATTTTACTAGCAGCTTGTTGTACACTCATACCCATTTTATTAGCTTGAGCAGTAAATGTTCCCTTCTTAGATGGGTCAATTTTAATACTACCTCCAGTTTTCATAGTAGGTATCATTTTTGTGTTTGGAATTAGTTTTTTCATATTATTTTTTATTTAAACATTCATTCGTATCTCCAAATCCACTACCTGTAATATAATCATTATTATCAGTATTCCTTCTTAATTCATCTCTAACTTCCATGAGTAATCTTGGAAATTCAGTACCCCATTTACCTTTATCTTGTGTATGTGTAAGTTTAGCATTACCTGTAGCAAGAAGTTTTTGTAAAGCATCTGGATTTTGTTCAAAAGATTCTTTTATTAAATCTTTCATTAATATTAATGAAAAAGAATCCCATTGTTTAGATTTAATTAAATTAAATTGTTGTCCTAGTTTTTTAATTTCTACACCATTTTTAGTTTCTTTAATCTGTTTCATTATTTGAACAGTTTTACTCCCACCATCACTTCCTGCAAATTCAGCAGGAGCTTCTGAAAATAATCCTTTATGCCATTGAAAAGCTTGTTCTACAGAATCAAATAATTTTTTTCCATAAATCTCAGATACAATAGGTTGAACTATATATTCAAAGGGTCTTTCAGCAAAATTACTTAACTCAGCATTTTCTCCTGTACCAGCATAAATATTTATTTCTGTTTGAGTTTCAGGTTGTTGAATAGAAGTTTTTACTTCAGTTTGAGTTTTAGCTTGTCTTATAATATTTTCTTTTTGAGTAATAGATGAATTATCAGTACCTGTATATACTAAATTACCAGTAGCTCCAGAATAAATATTATTTTTATCTGTTACAATATATTCTACATTATTATATATTGTTGTTTTATAATTACCTAATACTTCTAGTTTATCTATATTTGGAGTACCACTAAATTTAGTTCCATCAATTTTAATTAATTGAGCTTTATTTAAATCAGTTTTATTCCAAAATAAATATATTTCATTATTATACTTTACAACAGAACCTTTTTTTAATGTTTTATCATTAGCATTAAATAAAGTAGATTGATTAGTTTGAGATGGAGTTGTAGGTTGATTGATTCTTAACTTTTCTACTATTTCTGAAAGAGAATCTGCATGAGAATGATAACCACCTTTTACTATAGTACCATTATTATTTATAACTTCCATAGGTTTATAATACAATAATATTTTACCATCAAGTTTACCTTCATTAATTTGTTTTAATATCCATTCTCTTCTTAAAGGTTCTACATTTTGATGTTTTATACCTTCTAACCAATCTCTATATGCTTGGTCTGCTTCATCTATAGTATTAAATATAGTAATATTATCAACTTTAGATTCTATAAGATTACCATTATTATCTCTACGTTTAGAACCTATAAAAGGATTTCCAAAATGTTCTTCAGTACCACTAATTCTTGTAACAACAATACCTTCATTTGTATATGGTGTTGTTGCATTTTTTATATCTGACCATCTACTAAGGTCTTTGACAATAGGTTTAATATTTATTCCAGTCTGAGTTTCAGGTTGTTGTGATTTAAATGTTTTTTCGTAAACATCCTTAATAGCTTGTTTACCTGAATCATTAATGTCTCTAGTACCAACTCCTGCAAAGTTTTTAGTTAATACTGGAGTATCAATTTGATTCCAAGATTTAGATTCTTTATTATAAGTTCTCCATACTTTATCTGTTTGGTCAAATACATATACAGGTTTATTTTCAATAATTGCACCATATATAGCATAAAGAGTACCTCTATCTAAAGGAGCATATCTACCAACTCTTGTACCAAATCCTTTTGATATAGCAAATACAGCATCTGCATAATATACTTGAGCATAATTTCTATAACGATATTCAGGATAAGCTCTATTAGGATTTTCACCAAATGCTTTATCTATAGTATCAGCCATTTGTTTACCTTTTGCATATAGTTCAGAAGATATTGGTGTAGCTTTACGACCTAATTCTCTTAATTTTTGACTATCTACAATTTCTTTTCCTGGTTCTCTATAATGTTTATCATTGGTATTAAACCCTAATTCTTTAGCTATTATATCCCATGCTTCATCAGCACCTTTAGCTCCACCAGAATGATTAGTATAATCTGATGGATTATTTATAGTAAATGTTTCTTCTTTTTTACTATTATTATATTCATTTAAAAGTTTATTTTCATCTACATTATCAACAGTTTTACCTTTTACTTTTCTTAGTGTTAATACTACTCTATAATCATCTGTTTTAACTATTCTATCTGGTTGATTTAAACCTTTAAATGCTTTATTTATATCTAAAGTAGGAAATCCTATTGGCATAGGTAACTTATTAGTTTCTTCATCAAAAACAATTTCATGAAGTACATTTCTATTTTCTTTAGAAAATACTAAAATAGCTCCATTTTCAAGAATATATTCAGTTTTAATACTATCTTTAAATTGTTCTTTTAGTTTTTCTAATACAAATTCTTGTAAGTTTGTACCATTTATATTATCTATTTTTTTAGCATATTCTAAAATAATTGATGGAGTAAAGAATCCATATTTTACATTTCCTTTATTATCATAAGCTAATTGTGGTAATAAGTTAAGTTTTTTTGCTTCTCCTGAAACTGCATTCATAGATATTCTAAAAGCTGTATTTTGAGTATCTGCTACATTAAAATCATTAGGATTTTTAAGTTCATAAGTTATAAATTTCATAGGTCTTCCTAATGATATAGTAATAATAGGTGATTTATTTGTTTCAGTATTATCTTGATGAATTATTAAACTACCATTATCTTTTTTATCATATACAGAATTATAACTTGCATCGTATTCAGATATATCTATACCTTTTTCAGATAAAAACTTTACTATTTCTGTAGGAATTTGTGGTAAAACATTACCATTTTTATCTATATTAGTATAAGCATATAAAGGAATATCATTAGACATTTTACCTTCAATAATTTTTTGTTTTTTATCTTCAGTTATTTCTAATCCATTTAATTGTTTACCTACAATTATTCCTTCTTTCTGTTTAGGAGTCATAGCATTTATTCTTATCCATTGATGCTCGTATGCCCAAGAAACTGAACCTGTAGTTTGTTTAAATGAAGTTTCTTTAATGAAATTTTTAGAATTTTCTATTATTTTAATACTATCTTTTGAACTTATAGCTTTATTAATAATAATTAAACCATTTTCATTTTTGACAATATTACCTGTAGATTGTTGAGTTTTAATTTCTTCAACTCCAGCTTTCTTAATAAGTACATCTTCTAAATTAGTAACATATTGTACAGGTTTTCCTGATTTAGCAATAGCTTCTGATTCTTTATCTAATAAAGATTCAATATTTTCTATAGTTCCAAATCTATCTAGTAATCTTTCATTATTTACATCTGTTGTAAATACATAATCAGCACGTCTAATAAAATCTTTTGTACCTGTTAATACTGTATAACCTTGACTTATTTTTTGTTCAATTTTATTAAGTACTTTATTATTTAAAGCTATTGTATCAACAAAACGTGATACTCTAAGTATAAATTTTTGTACAGTTTCACCTCTTTCCATTCTAAAGTTAGGATAATCTTCAAATATTACTTGTAGTTTTAAGTTATCAGAATCAATAACATTCTTTGTAGTATTTGCTATAATAGTTTTACCTAAACCTGGAGTAGCATAAATTAATTTACCTTTATATTCATCTTTAATTTCAGATAAAATATCATCAAATTTTATAGTATCTTTTAAGATTTCAACAACATCACCTACAGTAGTAGGATTATTATCATTTACTGTATTACTTTCATAAACAGCTAATCCTTTATCATCAGGATTATATATTAACTTAACACCTACACTATCAGAATTACTTTTTAAAATAGGTTCGTTATAAATATCTGGAATATTATAAGTGTTATTAATAATATCTAATACAGATATATTATATTTATCACTAACATCAAATAAAGCTTTTACAAACATTGAATCTCTTCTATCAAATTGTTTATTTAATAGTTTATAAATATTTATATTATTTACTCTTTCAACTACTTTAAATGTTTTATCTAAATTAGATAATGGAGTAGGTCTCGATTTTACTACAGGAATATTAAGTGTTTTTTGTATATTAGCAAAGTGACTTTTTGGAAAGAAACTACTATATATACTAAAATCTATAAGTTCATTTTTAACTGTTTCATTATCTATTCCACTATAAAAATTAGTTAAATAATCAAATAATTTATTTACATTAACTGATTTGTCAGGAATAACATATTGAACTGTAGTATTAGTTTCATCTATTTTAACATAAGGTTGTCCTTCATAATTAAAATGTGCAGGATAATAATTAATACTATTTACTTTTGATAATGTTAATACTGTATCATTAACTGTTTTAATTGCATTAGTATTAGTATATATAGGACTTTGAAGCATAGTAATACCATACTTATCAAATTCATCTACCATTTTGTTAGTATAATCTATAATTTCATCAATATGATTTAAATAAAATGGTGATGTATCATTTAATGGATAACTATCTAATACTACTTCAGGATTATTCATTAAAAATTCAGAATAAATTGAATTTAATACTGCTTCATTTACTATAGTTTTTTTAAATAAATTTGTAATATTAGCAGTATAGTTTTCAATATTATCATTATAATAACTAGGTGGTATTAAATATGAAAATGATTCATAATTATAAGTAAATCCATAAGCTTGTATAGTATAATAAGCTAAATCTCTAGCATATTGTGATGTACTAATTTTTATAAGTTTATTAGGATTATAAGAATCAACTACTTCAATTACTTCATTAGAATCTAATAATGCTTGAAAGTCATCTATTGTAGATTGAATAAGATTTTCATCTTTCTTTCTTTTTTCAGTAAATCTCATTCTATATGAAACTATATCTAATTGTTCTAAGAATATATTTTGAGGATATGCTTTCTTAAAATCTCTAAGATAACTCATTGCATTATTTACACGATTAATCTTATATCTAAATGTATCTTTTATATCTTGTTTTTCTGATACTTTTTTAATTGATATGGTAGCATTAGGAGATTTAAATTCATCTACATGTTTTCTGTGTAAATATGAATATATAGCGTAATAAAACTTTTTAGTATATTCATCTTTAATTTTATATCTTGAAAATACTTTTCTTAACTGATGAGGTATTCCTAATACATTAGCTATTTGATAAAATCCATCATACATTTTAAATCTTGAAACATTAGAAAATAATGTTTTATCATTATTTATAATATCTAACATTTCAATATCTCCAGTTTCTTCTAAATCTTCTATATAGTTATCAATATCATTTAAGATATTAGAATTTTCATAGAAATCTTTAGACAAACCACTATCACCATATTTTAATCTTTTAAACAATTTAGCTAATCTTGTTCCTTCATTTTCTGCACCACCTATTCTTTTAAGCTTTCCTATATCTTCACCATATATTAATGTATCAATAGCAATTAATAATGATAATACATTAAAATCTTCAATTTTATCAATATCATATTGTAATAATGCTTTATTTAATCTATCATCAGTAATATTATAATCTGCATCAGATACTAATTCAGGATAAACTTCTAATATATTTTGATTAGTTATTCCAGGAAATGAATTAAAAAACTTAGAGTATTTAACATAAACTTTTAATATCTTTTCAATAGTTCTTCTAGGAATACCATAACTATATAATCCTATATATATATTAAATGTATCAAAACTAATACCTAATGGTTGCAATGTAGAAACTTTACCATTATCGGCAGATGCAGCTACAAGCATACCAGTACCTTCATGTTTATATTTATCATTTAAGTCTCTTAAATCTGTTACATTATTATTTAAAGAACTACCATTAATTTTTACATCATATTCTCCATCAATTTTTATTTCAGTATTAGTAATATTGTAATTATCAATTACAGCAGACATAGCATTATAGTTAGCTGCTAATCCTAGTACAACTTTACCTACATTCATTCTACTAATAGTATTTGACATACTAGTAATATCCCAAAAAGATTGTTGAGATTTAACTTCTAATTGCTTATCTGATTTACTTAAACTATTAAATCTTTCTAATTCTGCTTGTTGTTCATCGTATGTATATGGTTTATATTCACCATTTACTAATCTAGGTTTTGATAATTTCTCAATAAATTCTAATTCTAAAGCATGTAGTTCCATATCTTCAAATCCACCTGGAGTCATTTGTTCTACTACAGTATGTTCTGAAGATAATATATCCATCATGATATCAAGTTTAGCATTATCTGATTCTATTTGTGCTTGATAATAGTTATATTCTTTATTAAAATCTACATCATTTAATAGTTTAATTTTTTCTGCATCTATTTTATCATTAACTTCTTTTATCTTTTTAATAATATTATTATAGATAATTCTTTCATCATCACTTGCTAAATCAAATTCAACTAACCTTTTTAATACTGTAAAATTATTACAAACTTGATTTATATAATCATCTATTAACTTATTATAATTCTTAGAAATATTTTCTAAAGTTTTAAAAGCATATTGTTCTATTGATAATGGTGTATTAATAAAAAATCCAAACATTTTATCAATATCAAAATCTAATCCTGAACGAGTAGTAATTTCATCAGGCATTATTATAGCACCTATTTCATCAGCAATAAATCCTATAATTTTAATTTTATACATTGAATATTTTTCTTCAGTAGGGATACGATATACTACTCCATCTAATATTCCTGGATATTTAGCTTCTATCTCACTCATTCTTTCTTCAGGAATTAATCCACTATTCTCATCTACAAATTCATATAATCTAACATCATGTATTGGAGCATATACTTCAAAATGTTTAATACCTTCTTTAGGATTAGCAGGATTATTGAATATTATTTGAGGTTGTTTTTCAAATCCTACATTAGATGCGTTAGCTAATTTATATCCACTCTTAAACTTTAATCTATTTACAGCTTTACGATGTATGCTATATAATATGTTTTGTATTTTTTCAGTATGAAATGGATGTGATGCTGGAAGTTTTGTAAGCATTTCACTATAATCATCAGAACTACCTAGTAAATCTAATGCTTCAATATATTGAGAAGGATTTCTTCTACTATATATTTCAGATTTTAATAGTTTTAATAACTTTTTAGCATCTCTTTTTCCATCTTTTTGTATAGAATCTAAGAATTTTTGTTGCCCTCTTTCGTAATCACTTTTTAATAATTTTCTATATTCTTTACGAATATCACTTACACTATCTTCTCTATTACCTTGATTCCTTCTAATAATCTTTTTATCTCTATTAATTCTACTTGTAATTAATTTTAATATCTGACTACCAAAAGTATTAGATATGTTATAATGTCCTTCTGGAGTTTCTTGCTGTCTTCCCCAATACTCAAATGGTACTTCTATAACACCAGTATCAGTAGTTACATTTTCTATTTTACCTACTTTACTAGTATCTATAAAAGCTTTAAGTGTAGATTCAAAAGTAACTGCATCAGCTATTCTATTAGCTGGATTGTATGTTACTTTAAAGTTTGAAAGTATTTCACCTTTACTATTAAGAACTTCTTGTTTTATAGTATAACCAAATTTAGTAGTAAGTATATCATAATGAAATTGATTATACATTGGATTCTTTACACCATTAATTGTTTTTAATCCATAGTGTGGAGATGTTTTAAACTCTGAATCTTTCTTTTGAAATGGTACTACATAATTTCTTTCTACACCATTAACCATTTCTGTATATTCAATCATATTGAAATAGTATGGTTTTATTACTCTTAGTCCACTTTGTTTTATTATTCTAAAAACATATTCAGCTTTAGTTTCACCTTCTTTCTTTTTATATTGAGCTTTTTCTAGTGTAAGTTTTGATGCTGGAAAACCTTCCATCATATAATCCATATATTCTTGTTGCTCATGTGACCAAGCATTTTCAGCTACTAATCTATCTCTATAAGCAATATCATCGATAATAGTAAAACCATCTGTTATATTATTATTACCATATTTACCATTTACTTTATCTCCTAATTGATTTAACTGTTCTTCATTTATTGAAGGTCTTTCTACATCTTCAAGAACTGCTAATCGCATTTTATGATTCACTCTAATAGTTCTACTAGTATCATAATTATTATCTGTATTTTTATCAAATGTTGCATTTACATTAATAACTGCTGATGGAGATATTGTAGATTTAGCTCTTTTAACTAAATCCTCTTGATTTCTATAATAAGCAGGGTCTCCTAATAATAAATAAGTTATTTGTACATGATTATAAATATGATTTCCTACTATTAATTTTAATTGGTCATTAACAGATATATTAACTATTGATGTATTAGTTATTACATTATAATTCCAATTGTCTTTATCATTTAATATTTTACTATTTATTAAATCATTTGTTAAACCTTCAACATTTTTTTCTACTAATTGATTAATTTCATTAAGTAAATCTCTATAATCTTTTGCTTCAACTTTACTTATATCTACAATTTCTGTAGGAAGTTTTCCTATTAATTCAGGAAATATATAATGTTTACTTTTATTATCTCTATAGTTTTTAAAAGTAGAACCACCTTCAGTTAATACTCTATTATTTTCTATTAATACAAGTTTTAATAAACCTTCTAATATTTCATGATATTGAGAATTTAATTTAAGACCACCTACATAAACTTGTCTTCCAGAATCTGATAATATAGGAGTTATAAAACTTCCATTTTGAGCATTGTTTATAAGTTCTAACATTAAATCAAAACTAGTATAATTACTTACATCTCTTTTATACTTATCTTTTTTATTTATAACACCATTACTTTCTTCATAAACTAAGTTATTATTATTTAGTATAGGTAAATCAGTATATAATCTGTCTAGTTTATATTTCTCAAATAATTTTTCTTTTGATATAAATCTTTCATTAACAGCTTTTAATCCATTAATTAATCTACCAATAGCATTAGGTGTTTGCCAATCATAATACAATTGGTCATCTAATGTTCTATGTGTACTTGATATATCATTAGGAAAATTATCAGCTATTGTTTTTAAATCATCTTTATTCTTTTTTAAATTAATACTTGTAATAGCATTATTTATAGCATTATTTCTAGCAGTAATATCTTCAATATCATAAGCATCATTAAACATGTTATAATAATCCTTAAATAATTTTACAAGGTTTTTTAATTGAGAGAAATCTTTTATCAATGATATATTTTGATAATATTCAATCTCTTTATTTTTAGAAACTACTGATTCATCTATATCACTATAACCAAGATAATTCATTAATGCTACAATAGCTTTCTTATTTTCAATACTAAATTCATTAAAATTATCTACAACTTCTTCTATATAATTATCTCCAAACTTTTTTAATAATAATTCATTATCAGACAATTTAATTTTACCATCACTAGTTTTAATAATTTCTATAGATGTTTGAATATCTTTAAACTTTTTATATAGTTTACTTACTAAATCATCTATATTAGCATTAATTCTTGATACTACTATATCACCACTAGACATTTCATTAACATAAGTATTAAAGAAATCAGCTTTAGAAAGTTTACCTAAAGTATTCCATAAATTACTATAAGCTTTTTCTTTTTCTATAAATACTGGACTTTGTATATAATTTCCTGATTCATCAACTATACCTTCTAACATAATATACAACTCTCTATAAAATCTATCATTTGAATCTTTATATGTTTCTATTCTCTTTTTTAAATGTTCAACACTTATTGAACCACCAAATGCAGATAAGAATTTATGTGTAGCTTCTATTGGTGAATATTTTATATTAATATCAAAACCAAAAATATCAGTTACTCCAGTATTTATTAATGATAAAGCCATTTTAGCTATACCTCTTAATTTTAAATGAGGAGCTTCCATAAATCTCTTTGTAAGAAAAGCTTCTTTTTGATTTACTTCTTCTTCTTCAAAATCTACATCATCATTTTCATTAATTTTATCATTAAGTATTTCATCATTGTCATCAAATACAGTATCTTCTAGTTTAGTTTCATTAATAATATATCCATAATTAGAAAATGATTTTACTAGATAACCATGTACATCACCAAATGTAGGTTCAACATCTTCTAATTTTACTAGTTCAACATAACCTTCATTATCATATTTTATATCTAAATCTAATCTTAATCCTTTAACTATATCTCTTAAATACTGAAAACTAGTATCATTTAATTCAACTAAATTTACATTATCAATTAATACGTTAATTAACGAATCTACTTTAGGGTTTATATTTGTTATAATACTTTTTTCAGGATTCTCAAAGTTATCTAAAACTGTACTAGGTTTTGATAAATCATAAATATTATCTTTTAATGCTATACTCGATAACATTTTAACTATTTCAGCTCTTTCAGTACCATTGAAATTATTAGAATTTTTAGCTGTACTTCTTTTATAAGTTTGTATTAGTTCTGCACTATTTTTAGTAAAAGTTCCTGAACTAATAGACCTAAAGAATTTATCTAATTTTTGTTTATCTCTTTGAATACTTGTTTCAAGATTAAATAATCTTTTAAAGAATCTTATAATAGCATTAGGTATATTTTTAATCCAAGATAAAATACTCTTATTACCTTGTTCATCATAAGCTAATGCAAAATCTCTATATAAATCAGCTAGTAATTCTTCAGCAAATTCTGGGTCATTTAATTGTTCATCTGTATAACTATTATTACTATTAGATTTATAATAATTTTTTACATGACCTAATAATCTTTCTCTTTCTGTTTGATTAATAAAAGCATTAAATACAACGTGGAATGCTTCATGATATTCTTCTCCTATTCTACCCTGGTCTGACAATCCTATTACTTTCTGTGATACATAACCCCATAAATAATCATTACCATCTTTAATAAGATTTTCATAGAATCTAACATCATATCCTTCAGGTAATATTCTTTTAAGATTATTTAAAGCATTTTCTCTTGATAGTTTTTTAGCTACTTTACCTTTAGCTACTGACCTTCGTTTATCTCCACGAATTGCTCTAGTTCTTTTAAATGAATCAGCAGGTTGCGTTTCTATATCAGATTTTACTACAATATCATCTGTTATATAATTATCTATAACAGTAAAGTTAGTATTCATGTAACCATGAATACCTATTTGTACTTTAACTTTTAATACACTTTCATCAGATATATTTTTAATATTTTTAAGTTTAAGTGCATGGTTTTCATCAAAAGTATTAAGCATTTTAGTTACAAAAACTTTTTTATTAGTTTTAAATAACTCTTTATTTTTTGTTACATAGTCTTTAACTGCATCAAAATAATAAAAAATACTATCTATACTTTCTAATAAACTATCAAAATTTGTATTACTAAATATTTGTTCTAATTCAAAATTTGAATATTGAAATTCATCTTGATTAATTTGAATTAATCTATATTTATTATTTGGTAATCCGTATGCAATATAAAATTCAATTGATTTGCGTTGTTTATTTTTTACTTCATTATAATTTATAATATCATTTGTGTTTACTGTTTTACCATTAGGTGTATATATTAATGAATCTCTATTTTCATTAAATCTTACAATATTAAAATCAATACCAACACTAGATAAACTTTTTACAGATGTTCCTTCTACAGGAGTATGTGTATTAGTATATATTACATTATTAATTTTACCAGTAACACTTTCTACTGTTGTATTAGGTAAATAATTTTTACTAGAAATATAATCAATTAAAGTTTTTAAACTTTCTACATTGTATTTAAGACTATAAGTAGCTTTTTTATTTGTAGCATTTTCAACATTATCTAATAAACCTATAGGTATTTTTTTACCATTTTTAGTTATATAAGCTATTACTTTTAATTTAGTTTCTCCATTTTCTATATAATTACCTAAATATAAATAATTTACAGTAGTGTTTACTTCTATTTTTTTATGTAAATCAGCTAATTCATCAATAGTATAATTTGTATTTTGTGCGTTATTAAAATCATATAACCATCTTTCTGCTGATTCTAATGGTTCTTTTGATGGATACGATGTACCGTATGCTTTTCCTATTTTTCTTGGTGTTGATTTGTATAAACTCGATTGAATAAAATTATCTATTTCATCTTGATAATCTGTATAATCAACACTACCTCCACCACTTTGAGTAGGTGGAATAGGATTTAAAGTAAACAATTTATATTTCTTAACTCTATTTTGTTTAGTACTATTAATTAATCTATTTAAATTATTTATTTCATCTTGTACGTCATTATTACTTACACCACTAAATAGTTCATTTATTATATCGTTTAATTCATCAAATACTAATCCTTCATTTTTAAAAGTTTCTGTAAATTTATTAACATCAGTTCTAATAGCATTTAATCTTTCATCATTAGGATTAGTAATTTGCTTAACATCTAAAATATAA